>Ga0265798_10001425_pt1 | contig 37245 bp, 38 predicted proteins | sample P3T30metagenome_FD_192430 | JGI IMG/M metagenome (GOLD analysis project Ga0265798, IMG submission 192430) | Plant litter microbial communities from East Loma Ridge, Irvine, California - P3 T30 | ecosystem: Environmental > Terrestrial > Plant litter > Unclassified | place: USA: California...
CGCGCAGGCGTCTGTTGACGATAGTAATTAGTTTCATTTTGTCCTGATTTTGTCCTACAAGCGGTGTCGCAGCACTCCTATAGCCGTGTCGGGTTGAGCGGGCGATGATCTGTGCACGGATACGGTTCGCGCCGCGGAAATGCCGGGACCCGAACGTGCCCTTGAAGCCAACCGACAGGAGGAATCACGAATGTTTGCACACAACAAGCGACTGCAGTACACCGTCCGCGTCAGCGAGCCCAACCCGGGCCTGGCCAATCTGATGCTGGAACAATTCGGCGGCCCGCAAGGCGAGCTGGCCGCGGCCATGCGCTACTTCACCCAGGCCGTCAGCGAAGACGATCCAGGCCGCAAGGACATGCTGTTCGATATCGCGACCGAGGAGCTGAGCCACCTGGAAGTGATCGGCAATATCGTCGTCATGCTGAACAAGGGGGCCAAGGGCCGCCTGTCGGAAGCCGTGGACAAGGAAGGTGAACTGTACCGCAGCATCACCGGCGCCGGTAACGACAGCCACATCACGCAGGTGCTGTATGGCGCGGGTTCGCCGCTGACCAACTCGGCCGGCGTGCCATGGACCGCCGCCTATATCGACACCATCGGCGAGCCGACGGCCGACCTGCGGTCGAACATCGCCGCCGAGTCGCGCGCCAAGATCGTCTACGAGCGCCTGATCGCGCTGACGGACGACCCGGGCGTGAAGGAAGCGCTGGGCTTCCTGATGACGCGCGAAATCGCCCACCAGAAGTCGTTCGAGAAAGCGCTGTACGCGATCCAGCCGAACTTCCCTCCAGGTAAGCTGGCAGGCCGGCCGGAATTCGCCAGCGTCTACTTCAATATGTCGCAGGGCGGACCGGAACTGACGGGTTCGTGGAACAGCGGCGCCAAGTGGCAGACGGTGTCGGACCGCGACCAGCAGGCCGACGTGGACGGCGGTGGCGGCGAAGCATCCGTCGAACTGCCGGCCAAGGATGCCGAACTGCTGCAGCAGATGGCGCTGCGCCAGCAGTCCAACCCGACCGTCGATCCGCTGACGGGTGCCGAGCTGGGCATGATGTCCGATCCAGGCCAGATTGCCTCGGCCTCCGCATCGGGCGGTCCTGCCTCGGGCACGAAGGGCATCCCGGCCGGGAACGACGTGATCGCCGGCCAGCCCGTGAATAAAGGCTGACCATGCAGATTGCCCGCACGTTGCCGCACAGCTGGCGCCTGGCGTTGGGAGCCGTTATCTGCCTGGCCGGCGCGCTGGCATTGCTGAACGATATCGCGGGCGAAGTGCGGGCCTTTGACGGCCGCGTCCATGGCGCCCTCATGGGGGGCGCCATGGCGGCGCTGGCGACGGCGCTGGGCACGTTGCCCGTGCTGCTGTCGCAGAAGTTCTCGCAACGCACTTACGACGGATTCCTGGGCTTCGGCGCCGGCGTGATGCTGGCGGCGACGGCCTTTTCGCTCGTGGTACCGGCCATTGCCGCCAGCAAGGGGGCAGGGGCGGGGCCATTCGAGGCCAGCCTGACCGTGGCCGGTGGCATCGTGCTGGGCATGGCGCTCGTGCTGATGCTGGACCGCGTGGCACGTGAAGAAACCCTGCTGGAAGGGGCGGATGCCGCCCGCAGCGATTCGCTGAAGCGCGCCTGGCTGTTCGTGGCGGCTGTCGCGATCCACAATCTGCCGGAGGGGCTGGCCATTGGCGTGGCCTATGCCGGTGTCGACGCTGCCAAGGCGCACAGCCTGGCCACGGGGATCTCGATCCAGGACGTGCCGGAGGGCCTGGTTGTCGCGATGGCGCTGCGCACCGTCGGCTATGGCCGGCTGTTCTCCGCCGCGCTTGGCGTTGCCTCGGGGCTGATCGAACCGGTTGCCGCCGTCAGCGGTGCCGTGCTGATCGAGTATGCGCGCGGCCTGCTGCCGTGGGGACTGGCGCTGGCGGCGGGTGCGATGCTGTTCGTTATCGCCCACGACGTCGTGCCCGAGTCGCACCGCAAGGGCAACAGCACGACGGCGTCGATTGCGGTCGTCATCGGCTTTATCGTCATGATGGTGCTGGACACGGCGCTGGCATAGCGCCACCCGACGCTGCCTACCTCCGCAGCAACGCCACGGCCTCATCCTCCTCGACCTGTGGAAACCGCCCGTAATGCCGGCTGACGGAAACAAAGTTCATCGGCACGGCCAGGCAGACGATCTCGTCGCACAGCGGCGCGATCAGGTCGAGCGCTTCCTGCGATGCCACGGGCACGCAGGCGATCAGCCGCTCCGGCCGCTGGGTGCGCAGGGTGCGCAGCGCGGCGGCCATCGTGGCGCCGGTCGCCAGGCCGTCGTCGACGACCAGCACGATGCGCCCGAGCGCCTGCACGGCCGGGCCATAGGTGGCGCGCCGGCGCCGCATCAGCTCGCGCTGCACGACGGTTTGCTGCTCGACCCATTCCATGCTGGTGTGCGCGCGGTGCAGCCATGGCGCCAGTTCCCGATTGCCGTGCTCGTCCACGGCACCGACGGCCAGCTCGGGATCCATGGCGGAGGGCAGCTTGCGCACCAGCACGACATCGAGCTGGCCTTGCAGCCCGTCCGCGATGATGCGGCCCATCGGCACGGCGCCGCGCGGGATCGCCAGCACGAGAGGGTTGCGGCCACGCCACGCTTGCAGGCGCTTTGTCAATAATTCCGCGGCCTCGGCGCGGTCGCGCAATGGTAAGCTGACTGTATCGCGCATCGGTCCCTCGCCATGTGGTGAGGACAGGATAGCCCAGAATGCAGCAGAATAAAGCGGAACGAAGGTGAAAGAAGCTGGCGCGGCCGCCGTGGTCCGACAGCCTGGAGAAAACATGACTGCCACGCTGATATCCCCATTCCGTCCCGGCGACCGTATTCTCGTCGCCTGCGGCGACCGCGCGGCGGCCGAAGCGCTGGCACGCGTGTTCGTCACGTCCGGCTTCACGGTGCGGATGGCGTTCGACGGCGTCAGCGCGCTGGACAAGGCACGCGCCTTCTTCCCGTCCGTGGCCGTGCTGGGCCTGGACCTGCAATACCTGGACGGCTTCCAGCTGGCCCGGGCGCTGCGCACGATTCCCGGCTGCGCCCGCATGCGCATCCTCGCCATGCTGAGCCGCGAAGTGGGGCTGCTGGACCGTCATAAATGCTTCGACTACATCCTGCGTGCGCCCACGCCGGGCTTTACGGGCAAGCCGGTGTGGATGCTGGACGGCGAAGGCCTGGCCGTCAAGCCGACGATCGGGTGGTAGCCGTCATACGGCGGCAGGGTGGCGGCGCAGCGCGTCGCCGCTCAGCGTCGCTTCGATCATGCCGATCAGGTCGACCTGGTTGTACGGCTTTGCCAGCACAGGCAGGGCGTCGCGGGCGTCGCGGCCCGGCATCTGTTCCATGTAGCCCGTCGTCAGCAGGATCGGCAGATTCGGCCACCGGTCCCGGACCTGGTCGGCCAGTTCCAGCCCCGTCATTCCGCCTGGCATGATGACGTCGGAAAACAGCAAGTCGATCGCCTCGTTTCCTTCCAGGACCGCCAGCGCGCATTCGCCGCTGGGCACGGTCACCACCCCATAGCCGCTTGCCTCCAAAAGCATGCGGCCCAGGTCGCGCACGTCGTTATTGTCGTCGACCAGCAGTATCGTCGGTTTCCCGGCCGGCGCCTGGACGGCGTTGTCCTGCGGCTTGTCCGGCGCGGCCTGCTCCCCGGCCTCGTCGGCAACGGGAAAGATCATCCGTACCGTCGTGCCCTGTTCCTTGCGGCTGGTGATCTCCAGGCGGCCGTGCGATTGCTGGACAAAGCCGTGCACCATCGCCAGGCCGAGGCCCGTGCCGGGGCCCTTCGTCGTGAAGAACGGTTCGGTGGCGCGCCGCAGCACTTCGGGCGTCATGCCTGCGCCCTCGTCGATCACGCACAGCACGAGGTAGCGGCCGGGCGGCAGGCCCAGGCGTTGCCGATGTTCCGGCTCCTCCAGCAGCGACGTGCCGACGGTGACGGTCCCGTCCTCCGCCATCGCGTCGCGTGCATTGATCAGGACGTTGAGCAGCGCCATCTCCAGGTGCGTCGGATCGAGCAGGCAGGCGGGCAGGCCGGGGCGCAGGTCCAGGCGCAGCTCCACGCGATCGCCCAGGGTGCGGACCAGCATTTCGCTGAATTCCACGACCAGCGCGTTCAGGTTGATGCGCCGCGGTTCCAGGCGCTGCTTGCGGGCGAACGTCAGCAGCTGCTGCGTCAGCGCGCCGCCTTTCATCGCCGCCTTGCGTGCCCGCTCGATCGCATCGGCGGCCTGCTGCGGCTTGCCCAGCAGGCGTTGCGCCAGCTCCAGGTTGCCGTTGATGACCTGCAGCAGGTTGTTGAAATCGTGCGCCATGCCCGCCGTCAGCTGGCCGATCGCTTCCATTTTCTGCGCCTGCAGGTAGGATTGCTCGTGAATGCGCCGCTGGGTAATGTCCATCTGCGACGCGAAGTAATGCATCAGGCGGCCCTCCTTGTCGAAGATGGGTCCGATGAACAGCGCGTTCCAGAACGGCGTGCCGTCCGCCTTGTAGTTCAGCACGTCCACGGCGACGGCGCGGTGTTCGCGCAGCGCCTGCCGCACTTCGTCGATGGTGCGCCGGTCCGTATCCGGGCCCTGCAGCAGTCGGCAGTTGCGGCCGAGGATGTCCTGTTCGGTATACCCGGTCAGGTCGTAGAACGCGTTGTTGGCAAACACGATCGGATCGTCCGGCTGGTTGGGGTCGGTGATCAGCATCGGCATGCGGGTCATCTCGACGGCGGCAAAGAAGATGTTGCCGCGCTCGCCCAGGCTCGTGTCGCCGACGAAGCTTGCCTGCCAGTGGCGAATGCCGGGGCCGCCCGTCGGCGTGACGGAATTGCCTTCGACCTGGCCCCTGGCCTGCACGCCGGCGCTCTGGCCGTCGCCTTGCACTTCGACGATCCTGTCCTTGTCGTTGACATCTTTACCGGTTGCCATGGTGCTGTCCTGTCGTTATCGATGAAACGATGCTAGCCACCGTTCGCGCGCTCCGCAGTTAAGGCGCGCACACAGCGATCAGCCGTGCCGCGCCGATCGGCGGGATTGTCTACAATATTGCACATCGCTCGGGAGGAAACCATGGAAAGTGTGCAGACCCAACGGGAGCAACCGGCCGCCGGCGCCGCCCCGCAATACGACGTCGCGGCCATCATGGGCGGCCTGTACGGCGACGGCTTCATCGCCTGCAAGGGCGCCTTCAGCCGCGAGTGGGTGCAGCAGCTGGGCGAGGATATCGGCACGCTGTTCCGCCATGCGCTGACCCAGCCGGGCGGCGCACTGGGCCGCGGCCCGAACCGGTATTACGTGGAGATCCACCCGGAACGGCTGCGCGGCTTCGTCGACATCGTCACGCACCCGTGGGTCGTTGCCGTCTGCACGGCGATCCTCGGGCCGGACTACCGCATCGTCGAAGCGGGCTTCGACGTCCCCGGCCCGGGGGCGCTGCACCAGCCGTGGCACCGCGACTTCCCGTCGCCGGAAGCGACGCTGAAGGGCCGCCGCCTGAACTCGCTGGCGTTCAACATCACGACGGTGGACGTGACGGAAGACATGGGCCCGTTCGAGATCGCGCCCGGCACGCAATGGGACACTTTGGCAGGTGGCGACCCGATGTTCCCGGCGCGCGACCTGTGGCCCCGCTACGAAGCCCTGGCGCAGCGCAAGCTGGCAAAAATGGGCGACATCTCGGCCCGCTCCGCGCTGACGATCCACCGCGGCACGGCGAACCAGTCCGACAAGTCGCGCCCCGTCTTCGTCCTCGGCGTGGACGCCCCCGACGCCCGCAACGCCGACAAGCACGACTTGCAGCTCACACGCGGCTATTACGACAGCCTGCCGGAAGACCTGCGCCGCCACATCACCTGCCGCGTTGTCGACACGCTCGATCCTATTGTGCAGGAGCATACGATCGAGGGCTTGCTGGAGGGGGTGACGGTGGGGAGCCGGATGGGTGGGATGGGCGGCTAGGGGTTCTTGGCGCTATCCGACCCGCTGCTCACCTGACGCTCCGCTGCCGTCCACGGCACCGACTTCCCGGCCGCCACCTGGCCCGCGCGCCAGCCGCGCCCGGAACCACCGCCGCAAGCCCGGCTTGAGCCGCTCCCCCAGGCTGCCGAGCATGGCGATGACGCCCAGCGTCACGGCGATCACGACCGGTCCGCGCGACGCGCCCAGCCCCGTGCTGATGGCAACCAGGAACTTCAGCAGCGGGTAATGAAACAGGTAGATGGCAAACGTCTGCGCGGATGTGACCCGTATGACGCGTTCGCCGGCGGACCACAACCGCCCGAACAGCGGCGCCAGCGCCACCATCGCGATCAGGTGCAGCGTTGTCAGCAGCCCGAACGCATACGTGTACAGCATATGGCTCGACGGGCCCAGCCGCTGTGCGACAGGGCCCAGCGCGGCGACTGTGGCGTCGCGCCAGTCTGCTTGCGCGTCCGACGCCACCAGCAGGTACAGGCCGATTGCGCTGACGACGGCGCACAACATGGCCATTCCTGGCCGCAGCGGCTGCCTGCGGGTGATGGCATAGGCCACCACGCCCAGTTGCCAGACGGGCAGCAGCAGCAGGATCTTCGGGCCGCAGAGCGCCCCCAGCACCAGCAGTGCGGTCCAGCGGCGGCGCCTGTCCGGAATGTAGCGCTGCGCCGCATACAGCATGTAGTACCAGAACTCGTAGCCCAGCGACCAGAACGGCGCGTTCGACACTGGCGGCGCGGAGGTGAACCACAGCTCGTTGACAAAGAACAGGCTGGCAAACGTGCCCCAGCCGAGGGGCGCTCCGTATTCCGATGGCGCAACGGCTGCTCCGAGGATGTCCAGCAGCGCCGTCAGCACGAGCGCCGGCAGTACGACGCTGTACAGGCGGGCCAGGCGGGAAGCGAGGTAATCGGCCGCTCGGGTTTCGCGCGTGTGCACGACGTGCGCGATGACAAAGCCGGACAGCACGAAAAACACCGTGACCGCCTCGCCGCCGAGCCACCCCAGCCGCCACAGCAGCGGTATCGAGCCGGGCAGCAGATATTGGGCATGGACGACAAACACCACCAGCGCCGCGGCAAGCCGCAGGACATCGAGGTACAGGGAAGCGGCTTTGGTCATCGCTGGACGGGGGGAGAGGTGTCGCCCTACGATGACATATAAATAACGAAAAAGAAACCGGGCTGCGCCCGCGCCGGCTTCTTGTTTGTCAATTCGTGGTCAAATCAAGACAGCCTGTTGCCCCGAGCGCAGTTTCTCGACCAGTCCAGGCAGTTCCTCCATCGACGCGAACACCAGCGTTGCCCCGGCCTGGCGCAGGCGGTCGGCCTGGTCGGCCGGGCTGTGCGGCCCGCCGGCAAAGCCCAGCACGGTCGTGCCGGCCGCCACGGCCGCCTGCACGCCGGTAATGCTGTCCTCGATGACGACGCAGTTTGCCGTGGCCGCGCCCATGCCGGCCGCCGCCGTCAGGTAGACGGCGGGGTCGGGTTTTGGGCGGCCGGCGATATCGGCGGTGTACAGACCGCCCGTGAACAGCGAGATCAGGCCTGTGCGTTCGAGCAGGCCCTGCACGCGCATCAGGCGGCTGTTGCTGGCCACCGCCTTCGGCAGCGGAATGGCCTCCAGCGCGGCGCGCACGCCGGGAACGGTTTTCGCCTTGCGGTCGCATTCGCTCTCGACGACGCCGCGCATGACGGCAAGGTCAGCCACGGAGGGTTCGGGCAGCCGTAGTTCGGCGCAGATGCCCAGCACGAGCGCCTCCAGCTTCAGCCCGAGACGGGGGCGGATCAGTTCGATTACGCGGTCACGGTCGCCCGCGATGGGCTCGAGAAAATCGGCAAGGGCTTGCAGGGCAACGGCTTCGCTGTCGATCAGCACGCCGTCGCAATCGGAAATGAGGTGGGTAATCGTCATGCCTGGCTTCGGTAATAAACACGAGGCGATCATGCCATAGCGGCCCGAATTTCTCAGGCGTACCGGACGCAGGTCACAGGCGCTTCAGGCGCGGATGTCGATCAGCGTGCCGAGGCGCTCGTCGGCCGCCTGGATGACCTTGGCAGCCAGTTCGAATCCGCGCTTGTACACCAGCGAATTCGTGATCGACGCGGCAGGGTCCGTGCCGGACGGCGCGGTGGTGGTGTCCTGCACCGCGGAAAGCTCGCGCGCCGCGGTCGACAACGTGACGCCGGTACCAGCCGGCCGCGCCTCGCTAAACGAAGCGGACTGCGGGGCGAAGCCCGGCGTTGCCATGTTGGCAGTATTGTGCGCCTCGGCCCCCAGTGCCTGCTGGTTCGCATACAGGCTGGACAGGCCAGAACTCAGCGAAGAAAGAGCCATGGGACGTGTTCCAAAGTAGAACTTCGAGTTTACCTTAGGTAACTCATCAGCGCACGCTGTCCGGGCGCCGATTCGCGTCCCCGCAACACCTTGCTGCCACGTCGCGCACGACAGATGCGCCAACGCAACAATCGCCGCGCGGCAACAAAAATTATCTCATCAGTTGATCTTTTAGGATTGCAATCGGGGAACATTGATACCAGAATCGGGTTATTGCCTTACGCCAATTTCCTGACAGTATCACCGTTGCCATGTTCTCCGCACTCGCCCGCCTCCGTCCTTTCGCCAGCGCCGCCATCCTTGCTTGCGGCCTGGCATCAATCGCCCAGGCGCAGGCCGTCCCGCTGCCGCTCGATACCCGCCTGAACGAGGAAGTCATCGCCGTTCCCGCCGGGGCGGCGCTGAACGTGAAGCTGGAGACGACGGTGTACAAGCCGAACGGCGCGGGGCCGTTCCCGCTGCTGATCATCAACCACGGCAAGTCGCCGGGCGATCCGAAGGCGCAGTCGCGCGACCGCTTCGTGTACATGGCCGCGCAGTTCGTCAAGCGCGGCTACGCCGTCATGGTGCCGATGCGCACGGGCTTTGCCCACTCCACCGGCACGTACACGGATTTCGGCTGCAATATGAAAGCCAACGGCTACCAGCAGGCGGGCGACATCGCTGACGTCGTCGCGTTTGCCCGCCAGCAGAGCTGGATCGACGGCGAGCACATCGTCATTGCCGGCCAGTCGTACGGTGGCCTGGCCAGCGTGGCGCTCTCCACGCAGGATTTGCCGGGCGTGCGCGGCGTGATGAATTTCGCCGGCGGCCTGAAGGTCCACGGCGGCAGCTGCGACTGGCAGGAGGCGCTCGTCACCGCCTTTGCCGAATACGGCCGCAAGAACCGCATCGAAACGCTGTGGATGTACGGTGCCAACGACAGCTACTTCGGCCCGCAACTGGTGAACCGCCTGTACGCCGCCTTCAACGGCAACGGCGGCCGCGTCGACCTCGTCGCTTACGGCCCGTTCAAGCACGACGCCCACACGATGCTGGGCAGCCGCGACGGCCAGCCGATCTGGCTGCCGCAAGTGGAGCGCTTCCTGCAGCGGGTCGGCATGCCGACGGAACAGGTGTATGCGGTGGCCGAGCCGGTGCCGCAGCCGGCCACGAACTTCGCCGCGCTGGACGACGTGGCCGCCGTGCCGTTCCTGCCGGAGCGGGGCCGCCAGCAGTACCGTGCCTTCCTGTCGAAGCAGACGCCGCGCGCGTTTGCCGTGTCGTCCAGTGGCGCATGGGGCTGGGCGGAGGAGGGCGAGTCCGTCAACGAACGTGCTGTCGCCGCCTGCCAGTCCGCCAGCAAGCAGCCTTGCCGCCTGTATTCGGTGGACGATTACGTCGTCTGGACCGATACGCCGGACCCGGCCGGCAATACGGCGACGGGCCGTACGGAGTAACGCATTTTGACATCCTGACAGCAGTGCGCGGAGCGCTGTGACCCTGCTGCTATGATGGGGTCATGTGCGGACGCTTCGATCAAAACGACATCGCGCGGCGATACATCGCCGCTTTCGGCTGGGCCGACGCGGCCTACCGGACGCAGGCCGAGCCGACCTTCAATGCCGCTCCCGGCACCTACCGGCCCATCATCCATATGCAGGATGGCGAACCGGCCGTGGACGACCTGTTCTGGGGCTACCGCGCCGCCTGGGCCGCGGCCAAGCTGCCGGTCTGCGTCAACGCGCGCCTGGAAAAACTCACCAATAACTACTGGGGCAAGCTGCTCAAGACGGGCCGCGCCGTCGTGCCGGCCAACGGCTGGTACGAGTGGACGGGCGAGAAGGGCAAGCGCCAGCCCTGGCACATCCACCGCAAGGACCGCGAGCCCATCTTCATGCTGGCGCTGGCCAACTTCGGCCCGTTCAAGGAGCACAAGGCCGAATCGGGCTTCGTGCTGATCACGGCCGACGCCGAAGGCGGCATGGTGGACGTGCACGACCGCCGGCCCGTCGTGCTCAACGCCGCCGATGCCGCCACGTGGCTCGACCCCGACATCTCCGCCGAACAGGCCGAGATGCTGGCGCGGCAGATGGCGCTGGGGCCCGATGCCTTCGAATGGCACAAGGTCAGCCCGGAAGTCAATTACGCGGGGCGCGACGGCGCCCATCTGATAGTCCCCCTGGCGGAATGACATGACGAACAAACACCTGCCCGGCATGGTCCGGGTGCGCGGTGCGCGCGAACACAACCTGAAGAACGTCGATCTCGACATCCCGCGCGACGCGCTGGTCGTCTTTACCGGGGTCTCCGGCTCCGGCAAATCGTCGCTGGCCTTCGGCACGCTGTATGCCGAGGCGCAGCGGCGCTACCTGGAATCGGTGTCGCCGTATGCGCGCCGGCTGTTCCACCAGATGCCCGTGCCGCAGGTCGACGAGATCGACGGCCTGCCGCCCGCTGTCGCCCTGCAGCAGCAGCGCGGTTCGCCGACAACGCGTTCTTCCGTCGGCAGCGTCACCACGTTATCGAATTCGCTGCGCATGCTGTACTCCCGTGCGGGCGACTATCCCGCCGGGCAGGAGCTGTTGTACGCGGAGTCGTTCTCGCCGAATACGCCGGAAGGCGCCTGCACGGAATGCCATGGCCTGGGCCGAGTGTACGAGGTGACGGAGCAGTCGATGGTGCCGGACGACACGCTGACGATCCGCGACCGGGCCGTGGCCGCATGGCCGCCCGCATGGCACGGCCAGAACCTGCGCGACATCCTCGTCACGCTGGGTTACGACGTCGATACGCCATGGCGCGACCTGCCGAAGAAGGACCGCGACTGGATCCTGTTCACGGAAGAGACGCCGACGGTGCCCGTCTACGCCGGTCTTACGCCGGAAGAGACGCGCCGCGCGCTGAAACGCAAGGAGACGCCCAGCTACCAGGGCACGTTCACGGGCGTGCGCAAATACGTGCTGCAGACATTCGCCAACACGGAAAGCGCGTCGATGAAGAAGCGCGTGGCGCGCTATATGGTCAGCAACGAGTGTCCCGTGTGCCGCGGCAAGCGGCTGCGCGCGGAGTCGCTGTCGGTCACGTTTGCCGGCATGGACATCACGGACATCTCGCGGCTGCCGCTGGCGCGCCTGGCCGAGACGATGCGCCCGTATGCGGACGGCACCGTCAAGGTCAGTGCGAAGCAGCGCGCCGAGCATCCCGAGAAGCTGATCGTCACGCAGCGCATCGCCGAGGACGTGCTGGCGCGGCTCGACGTGCTGCTGGACCTGGGCCTGGGCTACCTGACGCTCGATCGCAGCACGCCGACGCTGTCGCCGGGCGAGCTGCAGCGCCTGCGCCTGGCGACGCAGGTGCGCTCGAACCTGTTCGGCGTCGTCTACGTGCTGGACGAGCCGTCCGCCGGCCTGCATCCCGCCGACACGGTGGCGCTGCTGCGCGCGATGGCGCGGCTGAAGGAGGCCGGCAATTCGCTGTTCGTGGTCGAGCATGCGCTGGACGTCATCCGCCATGCCGACTGGATCGTGGACGTGGGACCGGCGGCGGGCGAGCAGGGCGGCCAGCTGCTGTACAGCGGCGCGCCGGAAGGGCTGAAGAAGGTGGAACGTTCGCAAACGCGGCGCTACCTGTTCCCGGACGGGGCGCCGTCGGCGCGCGCGGTGCGCGAACCGGTACAGTGGCTGCGCCTGCGCGGCGTCACCCGGAATAACCTGGACAAGCTCGATGCCGACTTCCCGCTTGGCGTCTTCACGGCCGTGACGGGCGTTTCCGGCTCCGGCAAGTCGAGCCTCGTCAGCCAGGTGCTGGTGGAGCTGGTCGCACGCGGGCTGGGGCAGGAGGTGGCGGCCGAGCCGGAAGAGGGCGAAGAGCTGGAACGCACCGTCGAGACGCCGCTGGAGGGGCGCATCGCGTCGGGCCTGGAGCACGTGCGCCGCATGGTGCGGGTGGACCAGAAGCCCATCGGCCGCACGCCCCGCTCCAACCTGGCCACGTACACGGGGCTGTTCGATCACGTGCGCAAGCTGTTTGCAGCAACCAAAACGGCGAAAGCGCGCAAATACGACGCCGGCCGCTTCTCGTTCAACGTGGCCAAGGGCCGCTGCGACAACTGCGAGGGCGAAGGCTTCGTCATGGTGGAGCTGCTGTTCCTGCCCAGCGTGTATGCGCCGTGCCCGGTTTGCGCCGGTGCGCGCTACAACGCGAAGACGCTGGAAGTCACGTACCGCGAGCGCAACGTCGCCGAGGTGCTGGGCATGACGGTGGACGCGGCCTGGGAGTTCTTTGCCGACGAGCCGCCGCTGCACCGCGCGCTGGACGTGCTGCGCGAAGTGGGGCTGGGCTACCTGCGCCTGGGCCAGCCCGCCACGGAGCTGTCCGGCGGCGAGGCGCAGCGCATCAAGCTGGCCACCGAATTGCAGCGCGCGTCGCGCGGCGACACGCTGTACGTGCTGGACGAACCGACAACGGGTCTGCATCCGGCCGACGTGGAGCGGCTGATCGTGCAGTTGCAGAAGCTGGTCGACGCGGGCAACACGGTGGTGGCCGTCGAACACGACATGCGCGTGGTGGCTGCTTGCGACTGGGTGATCGACATCGGGCCCGGCGCCGGCGAGGAGGGCGGCACGGTGGTGGCCGCCGGGCCGCCGCGGGAGGTGGCGAAGAGTGCCGACAGCCGCACGGCGCCTTATCTGAAGCGGTTTTTGGGCAAGTGAGGGTCGCGCGGCGGCAGTTGAAGAGCCAACACACTTCGGAAGCAGCACGTCGGGGACAGGCACCGTCCGAGCTTGCCGGGGACTGGCTCCTCTTCGGGCGAAAGCCCGACGAGGTGCCTGTCCCCGACGTTTGGTCAACCCGGGTCCGCGGTGGTGGCAATTTCGCGACGCGGCAGTTCGTCAGCCAATACGCGTCGGATGCAGCACGTCGGGGACAGGCACCGTTCACAGGCTCGGGGAGCCTGTGAACGGTGCCTGTCCCCAGCTGATCAAAGAGCGAAGTACGCGAAAACCGCCAACCCTGCGCTGCCCCAGATCATCGGCGTGACCGCGGCGCGCAGCCGCTGTGCGGCGACGGCGCTGGGCCGGTGCAGGTGCACGAGCGCGTGCACGGCCAGCAGGTTCTGCGCGGCCAGTCCCAGATTGAGCACGCCGCCCACGGTCAGCGCCCAGGCGATCACGACGTCGCGGCCCCCACCGTTGGCGAGCTCGCGCTGCGCCAGCGCGATGACGCAGCCGTGCGCGACGCCCAGCAGCAGTCCCGTCAAGGTCAGGTTCAGGAAGCGCGGATTGAAGTAACGCGCGCGCCACTGCGGCACCAGCGCCAGCGCATGCAGCAGCAATGCCAGCAGCACGCCGCCTTTCAGCACGCCGGCAAGCTGGTAAAACAGGCCAGGGCTCTCCATGCCGTGCCTCAGCCGGTGGTGCCGGTGCAGGTGCCGAACGCCTCGGCGAGCGACAGGATGGTGCCCGTGGCGGCCGCGTCGTAGCCGGGCAGCGCGTCGATCAGCGCATGGCAGGCGGGTGAGCGCAGTACGTCGATGACGTCGCGCAGCAGCGGTTCGTCCGCCCCCGTGCGGCTCAAGGCCAGGAAATAGCGCTCGCGCAGCAGCGGAATGAAGTCCAGGCCGAAGCGCTCGGCGGCCGTGCGCACGCCCAGGCCCACGTCCGCCATGCCGCTGGCGATATACGCCGCCACGGCACTGTGCGTGAATTCGGCGCTGCCGAAGCCGTTGATGGCGGCGGGCTCGATATGCGCCTCGGCCAGCAGCATTTCCAGCAGCAGCCGCGTACCCGATCCCGTCTGGCGGTTGACGAAGCGGATGCCGGGTGCCGCCAGGTCGCCGATCCCCGTCAGTCCCAGCGGATTGCCGGCGGCGACGAACAGCCCCTGCTCGCGCACGGCGAGATGCAGCAGGCAGTGGCGCGCGGGGTCGAGCCAGCGCAGGCTGTTGGCGACCAGCGGCTGCTCGAACGCGCCGATGGGGACGTGAAAACCGGCCAGGTCGCATTCGCCGCGCGCCAGCGCCGCCAGCGCATCCGCGCTGTTGCGGTAGCGTAGTTCGACGGGCAGGTGCAGCGCGTGCAGGTGCTGCGTCAGCGCGGCCACGGCAAAGCCATGGCTGGCGTCCATGCGCACGGTGCGCGGCTCGCCGGCCACCATCTTGCCCAGCTCCCCCTCCAGTTCCGACGCCAGGCTTTCCAGCGTGGGCGACAGCCGCGCCGCGATACGCCGGTCGGCCCAGACGAGTTTTTCCGCCAGCGCCGTCAGGGTCGTCCCCCGGCCCCGACCCGTCGTCAGCAGCGGTTGGGCAAACTGGCCCTCGGCGTCGCGCAGCAGGCCCCAGGCGTAGCGGTACGACAGGCGCACGGCTTTCGCGGCCTGGGCGATCGACCCGGTATCCTGGATTTCCTTCAGCAGCGCCAGCAGCGCGGCCGTGTCGAGTGGCATGTCGGCGCGCACGCTGATCTCCCAGTGCGGCTGGATCTTTACTTTGAACATATGCTCAAAATAGCATATTCCGCCGCGCCAGCGCGCGTGCTACGCTCCGCCTGAGAGGCGGCACGCGCCGCTCCATATGCTGACGGCAGCATATAGGAACGTCAACAACGGAGACAGGCAGCTGTGAGCCACCCGATCATCCCCATCGCACCTGCAGCTGCGGCAGCTGCCCCGTCGAGCCGCGAACGCAAGCGCCAGGCACCGCGCGGCCGCCGTGTCGACCCCGCCGCCCTGGCCGACGTCACTGCGCTGCTGGGCGATGCGCCGCGCCGGCGCGACCTGCTGATCGAATTCCTCCATCTGATCCAGGACCGCTACGGCTGCCTCGCAACGCAGCACCTGGCGGCGCTGGCGCAGGAACTGCGCATGGCGCAGGCGGAGGTGTATGAAGTGGCGTCGTTCTATCATCACTTCGACATCGTGCGCGAAGGGCAGGGGGCGCCGGCCGCGCTGACGGTGCGCGTCTGCGCCGGCCTGTCCTGCGAGATGGCGGGCGCGCGGGCGTTGCTGGACAAGCTGCCGGCGCTGCTGGGCACCCAGGTACGCGTGCTGGCCGCGCCCTGCATCGGCCGCTGCGAACAGGCGCCGGCCGCGCTGGTGGGCAAGCTCGCGGTGCCCGGCGCCACGGTGGAAACGGTCGCCGCGGCGATCGATCGTCGTCCGGCTGCGGTCCCGACCCATATCGGCTACGACGAGTACGTCACGAACGGCGGCTATGCGCTGTTGCATGCCGTGACCGCCGGGGAGCGCAGCGGCGAATCGCTGATCGAGGCGCTGGAACACGCCGGCCTGCGCGGCTTGGGCGGCGCCGGGTTCCCGACAGGCCGCAAGTGGCGCATCGTCAAGGCCGAAGCCGGCCCGCGCCTGATGGCCGTCAACCTCGACGAGGGCGAGCCGGGCACGTTCAAGGACCGCGTCTACCTGGAGCGCGACCCGCACCGCTTCATCGAAGGCATGCTGCTGGCCGCCCGGGTCGTCGGCATCGACGACATCTATATTTATGTGCGCGACGAATACCATGACGCGCGGGCGCTGCTGGCCGAAGCGGTGGCAACTGCGCTGGCGCGGTTGCCGATGCCTGGCCTGCCGCGCATCCACCTGCGCCGCGGCGCCGGCGCCTATATCTGCGGTGAGGAATCGGCGATGATCGAATCGATCGAGGGCAAGCGCGGCATGCCGCGCCTGCGCCCGCCGTACGTGGCGCAGGTCGGGCTGTTCGGCCGGCCCACGCTGGAGCACAACTTCGAAACGCTGTACTGGGTGCGCGACATCGTCGAGCGCGGGCCGGACTGGTTCGCGGGGCAGGGTCGCAACGGCCGCAAGGGCCTGCGCTCGTTTTCCGTGTCGGGTCGCGTCAAGTCGCCCGGCGTCAAGCTGGCGCCGGCCGGCATCTCCGTGCGCGAACTGATCGACGAGTACTGCGGCGGCATGGCGGACGGGCATGCCCTGTACGCCTACCTGCCCGGCGGCGCCTCCGGCGGCATCCTGCCGGCCGCACTGGGCGGCATCCCGCTGGACTTCGATACCTTGCAGCCGCACGGCTGCTTCATCGGCTCGGCCGCCGTCATCGTGCTGTCGCAACAGGACAGCGCTGCCGCGGCCGCCCGGAACATGATGGCCTTTTTCCGCGACGAGTCGTGCGGTCAGTGCACGCCATGCCGCGTCGGCACGGCCAAGGCGGTGGGGCTGATCGCCGCGCCGCGCTGGGATACCGCGCTGCTGGGCGAGCTGTCGCAGGTGATGCGCGACGCGTCGATCTGCGGCCTGGGACAGGCGGCGCCCAATCCCGTGGATTGCGTGATCCGCTATTTTCCGCATGAGGTGACGGCATGATCGATCTTCAATCGTCTTCCCTGGCACCGGTCGACTTCCAGCTGAACGGCTGCGACGTCCAGGCCCGCCCCGGCGAAACGCTGCTGGACGTGGCCCGCCGAGAAGGCATCGAGGTCCCGCACCTGTGCTGGAAGGACGGCCTGGCGGCGGCCGGCAACTGCCGCGCATGCGTCGTCGAGATCGAGGGTGAGCGGGTGCTGGCGCCGTCATGCTGCCGCGCGCCCACGGCGGGCATGAAGGTCGACAGCGCCAGCGCGCGTGCCGTCGCGGCGCAGAAGATGGTGCTGGAACTGCTGCAGTCCGACCTGCCGGAAACGGCGTACACGCGGCATAACGAAGTGGATGAGTGGGCGGCGAAGCTCGCTGTCGGCAAGCCCCGCTTCGCGCCGCGCGCGCAGCCGGCGCGCGACATCAGCCACGCGGCCATCGCCGTCAACCTGGATGCCTGCATCCAGTGCACCCGCTGCGTGCGCGCCTGCCGCGACGAGCAGGCCAACGACGTCATCGGCCTGGCGCTGCGCGGCGACAGCGCGAAGATCGTGTTCGACATGGACGATGCGATGGGCGCGTCCACCTGCGTGGCCTGCGGCGAGTGCGTGCAGGCCTGCCCGACGGGGGCGCTGGCGCCGGCGCGGGAGGCTGCATTGCAGGTGCCGGACAAGCAGGTAGCGTCCGTCTGCCCGTACTGCGGCGTCGGCTGCCAGCTGACGTACAACGTGCGCGCCAACCGCATCGTTTCCGTCGCAGGCCGCGACGGTCCCGCCAACCATGGCCGCCTGTGCGTCAAGGGCCGCTATGGCTTCGATTATGCGCACCATCCGCAGCGACTGACAAAACCGCTCATCCGGCGCGAAGGCGTGCCGAAATCGGCCGCCGCGCCGATGGACCCGGAACGCGTGATGGAGGTGTTTCGCGAGGCCAGCTGGGAAGAAGCGCTGGCGTTGGCGGGCGGCGGCCTGGCGCGCATCCGCGATACCAGCGGACGCAAGGCGCTGGCCGGTTTCGGTTCGGCCAAGGGCAGCAACGAGGAAGCTTACCTGTTCCAGAAGCTGGTGCGCACGGGTTTCGGCAGCAACAACGTCGACCACTGCACGCGGCTGTGCCACGCGTCCTCCGTGGCGGCGCTGCTGGAAGGAATCGGCTCCGGGGCCGTGTCGAACCCCGTGATGGACGTGCTGAAGGCGGAAGTGGTCATCGTCATCGGCGCCAATCCGACCGTCAACCATCCGGTCGCCGCCACGTGGATCAAGAACGCCGTGCGCAATGGCATGAAACTGATCCTGTGCGATCCGCGCCGCTCCGATCTGGCGCGCCACGCCCACCGCACGTTGCAGTTCAAGCCCGATACCGACGTGGCGCTGCTGAACGCGATGATGCACACGATCGTGGCCGAAGGCCTGGCCGACCGCGACTTCATCGCCAGCCGCACCAGCGGCTACGAGGCGCTGGTGGCCAACGTGGCGCAGTACAGCCCCGAGGCGATGGCGCCGCTGTGCGGCATCGATGCCGAAGACATCCGCTACGTGGCGCGGTTGTACGCCACCTCGAAAGGCTCGATGATCCTGTGGGGCATGGGCATTTCGCAGCACGTGCACGGCACGGACAACGCGCGCTGCCTGATCGCGCTGGCGCTGCTGACGGGCCAGATCGGCCGCCCCGGCACCGGGCTGCATCCGCTGCGCGGGCAGAACAACGTGCAGGGCGCGTCCGACGCGGGCCTGATTCCGATGATGTATCCCGACTACCAGCGCGTGACGGAACCGGCCGTGCGCGAGCGCTTTGCCGCCGCGTGGAACGTGCCGCCTGCCGCGCTGGACGACCAGCCCGGCCTGACGGTGGTCGAAGTCATGGAAGCCATCCTGGCCGGCAGCGTCAAGGGCATGTACGTGATGGGCGAGAACCCGGCCATGTCCGACCCGGACGCCAACCATGCGCGCGAAGCGCTGGCCGCGCTGGACCTGCTGGTGGTGCAGGACATCTTCCTCACCGAGACGGCATACCTGGCGGACGTGATCCTGCCGGCCAGCGCGTTCCCGGAAAAGACGGGCACGTTTACCAATACCGACCGGCTGGTGCAGATGGGCCGCCAGGCGGTGGATCCGCCGGGCGATGCGCGCCAGGACCTGTGGATCATCGAACAGATCGCCCGCCGCATGGGCCTCGACTGGGACTACGGCCATGTGTCCGCCGTGTTCGACGAGATGCGCCGGCTGATGCCCAGCATCGCCGGCATTACCTGGCAGCGGCTGGAGCGCGAGGACGCCGTCGTCTACCCTTGCCCGCAGGAGGAGCATCCCGGCACGCCGGTCGTGTTCACGGATACGTTCCCGCGCGAGACCGGGCGGGCGCGCTTCGTCCCGGCCGATATCATCCCGGCCGACGAACGGCCGGATGCCGACTACCCGATGGTGCTGATCACGGGCCGGCAGCTGGAGCACTGGCACACGGGCAGCATGACGCGCCGGGCCACGGTGCTCGATGCGCTGGAGCCCGATCCGGTGGCGCTGGTGCATCCGCTGGACCTGGCGGCGCTGAACGTCGTGCCCGGCGGTGTCATCACATTGGAATCGCGTCGCGGCACGGTGGCGCTGTATGCGCGGGCGGACGAGAGCTCGCCGCGCGGCGCCGTGTTCGTGCCGTTCTGCTATTACGAGGCGGCGATCAACCGCCTGACCAACGCCGCGCTGGACCCGTACGGCAAGATCCCCGAGTTCAAGTACTGCGCCATCCGCATCACGCCGGGCGGCACGGTCGAACTGCAGGGCAGCTATGGCGGCGGGCAGATTCTGGCACGGCTCGAGGAACCCGCATGACGGCACGACTTCCCCGTTTGTCCGACGCGCGCCTCGCGCTGACGCGGCCCATCACGGCGCGCGATGAGAAGGAGCGCGCCGCACCTTTGAACATTCCGGCCGAGCGGCCGCTGACCGTCTACCTGGACGGGCGCGAGCTGATCACCCTGATGACCCTGGGCGCCGCGCCGGAAGCGCTGGTGCTGGGCTACCTGAGGAATCAGCGGCTGCTGGCGCTGGACGATATCGACGCGGTGGACGTCACGTGGGACGCGGCAGGGCAGAGCGGCACCGCGGCCGTCGCGACGCGTGGCGGCGTGGCGGACCTGGAAGAGCGCACGGCGCGGCGCGTCGTCACCACCGGCTGCGGCCAGGGCTCGGTGTTCGGCAGCGTGATGGACGAAGTGGACAGCATCGTGCTGCCGCCCGAAGCGCGGCTGCGCCAGTCGGTCATCTACCGCATCGTCGAGACGATCCGCACGCAGGCTTCTGTCTACAAACAGGCCGGCTCCGTGCACGGCTGTGGCCTGTTCGACAGCGCAGGCACGCTGCTGCACTTTGTCGAGGACGTGGGACGCCACAACGCCGTCGATGCGATCGCGGGCCTGATGTGGCTGACCGGCGAGACGGGCGGCGACAAGGTGTTCTACACGACGGGCCGGTTGACGTCCGAAATGGTCATCAAGGGCGCGCAGATGGGCATTCCGTTCCTGCTGTCGCGCTCCGGCACGACGGAGATGGGCCACGCGGTGGCCGCGAAGACGGGCATGACGCTGCTGGCGCGCTGCTCCGGCAAGCACTTCATGGTGCTGGCCGCACCGCAGCGCATCGTGTTTGAGCCGGAAGCTTTGGTGAGCTGATGGCGTTGGTCGATGCGGTGCACGATGCGTTTGTTCTGCTGCTGACGGGCGACCCCGTCCTGTGGCGCATCATCTGGATTTCCGTCAGCACGAGCATGTTCGGCCTGATCCTGGCGACGCCGCTGGCGGTCGGTGCCGGCTACGTCATCGCGATGCACCAGTTCACGGGCCGGCGCCTCGTCATCTGGCTGGCGCAGGCTGCGCTGTCGCTGCCGACAGTGCTGATCGGCCTTCTGCTGTATCTTCTGCTGTCGCGCCATGGCCCGCTGGGAGGACTGCAATGGCTGTTCGCGCAGCCGGGCATCGTGGCGGGGCAGGTGATCATCGCGCTGCCGGTGCTGCTTGCCTTTACGCTGACGGCCGTGCAGGCCGCCGATCCGCGCCTGGCCGAGACGGCGATCGCCCATGGTGCTTCGCGCTGGCGCGTGATGACGACGCTGCTGTACGAGGTGCGCTTCGGCGTCATGGCGGCCGTCATCAGCGGTTTTGGCCGCGTGATCTCCGAGGTGGGCTGCGCCATGATGGTGGGCGGGAACATCGCCGGCGAAACACGCACGATCACCACGGCCATCGCGCTGGAAACCAGCAAGGGCGACTTCGCCCAGGGCATCGCGCTGGGCATCGTGCTGGTCACGATCGCGCTGGCGATGAACGGCGCGCTGATGCTGCTGCAGGGCGACGCCCATGCGGCGCGGGGTCGGTCATGACGGCGCTGCTTTCCTTCGGCCGCCTGCACAAGCGCCACGGCACGCACACCTTGTTCGACTTGCGCGACTTCACGCTGGAGCCGGGCAGTGCATACGTGCTGACGGGCGTAAACGGCGCCGGCAAGAGCACCCTGCTGCGCATCCTGGCGGGACTGGTGCATGCGGACGTCGAGGACGTGCGTTTCGACGGCGCGCCGCTGGCGTTCCGGCCGTACCCGCGCGCGCTGCGCGACGCCATCGTCTACGTGCACCAGCACCCGGTGATGTTTTCCACCAGCGTGCCGGCGAATATCGCGTACGGATTGACCGCCCGCGGTGCGCCACGAGCATTGATCCGCGAGCGTGTGGAGGAGGCGATGGCGTGGGCGGGCGTGACGCACCTGACGGGCAGCGATCCGGCCACGCTGTCCGGCGGCGAGAAGCAGCGCGTGGCGCTGGCGCGGGCCCGCGTGCTGCGGCCGCGCGTGCTGCTGCTGGACGAACCGACGGCCAACCTGGATGGCGAAGCGCGCGAACAGGTCATTGCGCTGATCCCGACCTTGACGGGCGCCGGCACCACTGTCGTCATGGCCTGCCACGACCGCGACCTGATCAACCTGCCCGACGTGCGCCGCCTGAAGCTGCGCGACGGGCATATCGAATACCGCTGATTTTTTACAAAGGAGTACCCATGAAACGTCGTTCCCTGATTCTGCTGACCTTGGCCGCTGCGCTGTGCGGCAACGCGTCGGCACAGCAGACCCTGCGCATGTCCACCACCACCAGCACGGAAAACTCCGGCCTGCTGGCCTACCTGCTGCCGATCTACGAAGCGAAGACCGGCACGAAGGTCCAGGTCATCTCCGTCGGCACCGGCAAGGCGCTGGAGCTGGCGAAGAACGGCGACGTCGATGTGACGCTGGTGCACGCCCGCGCCGCCGAGGACAAGTTCGTGGCCGAAGGCTGGGGCATCGACCGGCGCGACGTGATGTACAACGACTTCATCGTCGTCGGTCCCGAGTCCGACCCGGACGGCATCAAGGGCGGCAAGGACGTCATCGCCGCATTCAAGAAAATGGCGGCGGGTCCGGCGAAGTTCATCTCGCGCGGCGACAATTCCGGCACCGACATCATGGAGAAGCAGTACTGGAAGCAGGCCGGCGCGCAGCCGACGGGCGCACGCTATGTGTCGGCGGGACTGGGCATGGGCGAGGTGCTGACGATGGCCGCCGAGCTGCAGGCCTATACGCTGACGGACCGCGCGACGTACGGCGTGTACCAGGCCAAGACGGGCCTGGCGATCGCCGTGCAGGGCGATCCGAAGATGTTCAACCCGTACGGCATCATCGCCGTCAACCCGGCGAAACATCCCGGCATCAATTACAAGGGCGCGAAGCAGCTGATCGAGTGGATCACGTCGAAGGAAGGGCAGGACAAGATCGCCGCGTTCAAGCCTTCCGGGCAGCAGCTGTTCTATCCTTCCGCGAAGTAATCCTCAGCGAGGCGGCGTGGTTGTGCCGCCGTCACTACCGCTCCATGCGGCGAGCGCGCGCGGACAGTACCTGTCATCTCGCAAGTCTTGCACGACGTGTATTTGGTTTGACGTTGAGTAATAGATGCCTCTGCACTCCTTCTGTTGTCGTTTTTTAACCGAGGGGGCGCCTGATCGCACGCGCGCTCATCACATATACGGATAGGAACCTCAGCATGCATCGTCTCGCTCAAACGGCTGTAGCAATTTCGGCCTCGTTTGCCTTCGCCGGCAGCGCTTTCGCCGCCACGTTTTCCACGCCGATGTTCTCGATGACTGGCGTGCACGACACCTGGACGCTGATTTCAGCGGAAAACGGGGTGGTCAAGGTGGCGGTTCCCTCAGTGACAGCGGAAGTGGAAGCACCCGCGACAAGCGATGGCTGGCCCCGCGGCGGCCATTACGACGATCGCGGCACTTTCACGCCGGCAGCGGGTTATCGTCTTGCTTCGGTCTCGGCCACGGGCAATTTGACTGGCGCCCTGGTGGGAAGCGCTGGCAGTGGAACCAATTACGCTTGGATATGGCTGATGGGCTTTCCGGAGAGTGGGGAGGGAGAGCTGCTCTACCAGGGTGGAGCAGCCGCCACGGACCTGAAGGGCACGTTAGCGTTCGACGCCTCAATGCCGGTGGGCTCCAGCCAGCCATTTGCCTTTTCGTTCGAGGTCGAAACGTATGCAAAAGTTTTCCGGGATTTCCCCGTGCCGTCCTACTACAGCGCGTCGATGAGCGTAACGGACGTGGTCCTGACGTTCCAGATGGTGCCGGTGGCCGCGGTACCTGAACCGTCCGCCTGGGCAATGCTGGCCGGCGGACTGGGCGTGGCCGGGTTTGCCGCGCGCCGCGCCCGTAAATCGGCACGCGCGTCAGCCTGAGGCGACTCAGGCATAGGTATCGATGACGCTGCCGACGGTGTCGGTGGCGTTGGGCCGGGCGGCCTCCTGTTGCCCGGTTTGCTGAGCCTGCGTTGCTGCCTGCTGCGCCGCCTTCTGCGCCGACTGCGCCTGCAGCTCGGCGATTTGCTGCTGCAGCGCCTGGATCACCTGCTGGATCTGCTGCGCTTCCTTCTGCCCCGTCTCGCTGGTGTCCTCCAGCGCTTCCGTATATTCCTTCTGTTTGGCCACCAGCTGCTTTTGCAGGCTGGCGATCTGGGCATTGTTGCCCGATGCCGCGTTGCTCCCGCTCGTTACCGCTCCCGTCGTGCCGACTGCCGAAACCATGGTGCTCCCTATTACTTGTATTCGATATGGAAATTATCGGTTCGACAGCCCAAGAACTACAGCCCTGCAGGTGTAAATGCAGGTAAAGCCCGTGCAAACAATTGAGCAAAATGCAAGGGGACCGTCGCGTCGTACCTTTGATCGAGATCATGGTCTGGACAGTCGCTCGCACGTAGCCTTGACACTCCGCGTGGCGCTCCCGCCGGGCGGCATCCAAAACTAACTATATTGAGGCAACCATGTTCCCATTCTCGCAAAGCATCACGCCTGCGGCGAAGAACCATGTCCAGGCGCAAATCGCATTCTTCAATGATCTGTCGCGTTCGCTGTTCCAGACGGCCCAGCAGGTCAACGAGCTGACATTGCAAATGGCACAGACCATGCTGGAGGACAGCGCCGCGACCAGCCAGGCCATCATCACGGCCGACAAACCGACGGAAGTATTCGGCGTCACCGCGTCACGTGCCCAGCCGGCGGCCGAGCGAATCCGTGCCTATCAGCAGCAACTGTCGCGCATCGCGGCGGACAGCCAGACGAAGCTGGTCAGAGTGGCCGGCGACCATGCGGAGGAAACGGCGCGGGCCGCCCGCGAACTGAGCGATGAAGTCACCCGCGTGACGTCCGAGGAAACCGAGCGGACCGTGCGCCGCCAGCACGACACGATGCGCCAGTTGGCCAACCCGCTGGACAGCATGGTCGACTCGGCCACGCGCCAGGCCCGCGCGGCGATGGGCAATGGCCATGACGCGTCGGAACACATGGCCCAGGCCGCATCTCATACGGCCCAGGCCGCACAGGCAGCAACCCGTCAACCGGGCCGCAAGGAAGGGCAGCCCGGCTGACGGCAAGCTGTCCGGACCTCGGCTCCGGGCAGCACTCGGCGCGCCATGCCGCTGGGCTGAGCGGTGCGGCGCGCAGCGGGGTGGGAAGGTGCGCCACCTCGCGGCGGGGCGGGGTTCACGCCGCCTGACCGGCCGCGTTGGGCACGCGGCCGGTGTCCGCTTTGCGATGACGTTGCGTGGTCGACTCCGACCGAAGCACCATTGTCTTCAGCGCTTGCAGGGTCTTCCACCGCAGCTTGGTAAACACGTCAAGAATGGCTGCCTGTTCGGCGCTCAAGTGGCGCCTGTAAGTTCAAGCAGCCTCTGGAAACGAGAAATCGCCGTGCGGATATCGTCCTGCGTATCGCCATCCCACTCTGCAACCGCCGCCAGCTCTTCCTTCAGCGCGGTAATACGCCCACGGATCTCTGCAATTTCATCGGCGCCAAGATGCTGGGGTATTGCGTCCCACTTTGCTTGCGGAATACGTTCCTGGATCGACAGACCGGCGTTTGCTTCGGCGATCAATGCAACGAGTTTGCTCATGATAATCGGGAGGTTGGATTCGATCAAAACGTACAAGCTTAAATCGCGGGCCGTGCGTCGCCGATGACACTGCGCCTGAGCAGTGAACTGTCGAGCTCCCAGATACGGTCGCCGGACTACTCGCCTCGAGCACGGCTTCTGGCGCGCGAACACCGCTTTACTCGGCACCAGTTTTACAAGTAGTAACGAGTGATACAGGTGACGGTATAGCCTGGGGCGGGCTCAACCTTTAATCTACTTCCATCGGCCAATCAATGCCAAGGAGAATAGATTATGGAAAAGAACGCTACCGCAAGCCGTATCCACCCGCTGTTTGCCGCCGCAGCCGTATCGGTGATTGCCTTGAGCGCCACCGGTATCGCCGCCATGACCGGCATACTGCCATCGAGCAATGCCCAACCAGCGGCGAACGTCGTCCCCGCGAACGCTCTGGCGCAGCAGAACATCGGCGCCCGCGATGCTTATCAAGGGCAGTTGCTTCCAGCAGCGCCGTCGACAGCACAGCCGCTCGCAGCGCAATCGCTGCAGCAGCCGGGGTTCGTGCCGGCAACGGCGTCGGCTGCTCCCCAGCCAGTCGTGCAGGCCCAGCCCGAGCGCGTGGCTGCGCAGGACGTCGAGGCGCGCGAACCCGCGCCCCGCAAGACCGTGCACCGGGCGCCGGCCCGCAGCTACGCGGCACGCCATCAGGAGCCGGTGTACGCTCCCGCTCCGGTTCAGCAGGAAAGCAAGCCGAACTATGTGGCCATCGGTACCGGCGCCGTCGTTGGCGGTCTGCTCGGCAACCAGGTTGGCAGCGGCAATGGCAAGAAACTGGCCACCCTGGCAGGCATCATCGGCGGCGGCTATGTCGGCAACGAGGTCGCCAACCGCAACAAGTAAGCGGATGGCGTTCTGACACGGATACGCCTGGCGATCGCGGTGCGCCACGAGTGCCGGTGGGTCCGTGGTGGGAGGGATCGGGCCTGGTGATCAGCGTCGTCGGCGTAGATGAAGGACGCAATCCTTGTTTTCTCCTCGACCGCAGTTCACGCAGGAGCATCGGTCGGGCTCCCCGCCGGTAAAACGATGTTGCCTCAATCTGCCTCGAGGCTTTCAGGGATACTGGCTATCAGCCGAAACATTACCGCCGCGGTACTCACACTTCGCTGGTGCGACAAGTGACACTGCATCAGCGAGTTTCTTGTCGTCAGGACCGTGTCCTTCGCAGCCGTAGTCCTCAGGAACGACATACCGGCGCACGCGGGTTTCCCATCGATGTACGCCTCCGACTCCTGTACAGCACCCCCGGCTTTGTAGCACGCGAATAAGCGCGTCATTGCCTCAACATAAGTCAGCAGATAACGCGCCTCAATTTTCAGGGATTTCACTTTCGGTACCTTGTGCCGGTTATCCATCTGCGCACGACGGGCAGCGGACGGTAAATGGCCCAGTCTACGTGGTTGACACGAGCGGGACAAGCCAGAGGGGTGCCGCCATTCCTCCGGTATCCGCTGCGCCACGAGAGCGCAGCCTTGCCGACCGCTTGTCGCTGGCGCCGCCGAAACTCCCGCACGGCTACACTCGCGCCATGGATGAGCATGGGAGCGATGCATGGATGAGTTGATCGAATTGTTGCAATGGCCGGCGATGGCGGCTTCGCTGCTGGCCGCGTGGCTGGTGGGTTCGCGCAGCGCGCACCGGCGGCTGTCGGGATTTATCGTTTTCCTCGTCAGCAATGTGATGTGGGTGATCTGGGGCTGGCACGATGACGCCTGGGCGCTGATCGTATTAAACTGCTGCCTGGCCGCCACCAATATCCGTGGCATCGTCAAGAACGAGAAGGGAACCGATACCGCATGACCACGAATCCTTTGCACGTCGTCTGCCCGCACTGCGACGGCGTCAACCGCGTGCCTGCCGAGCGGCTGGCCGAAGCGCCGACCTGCGGTAAATGCCAGCTCGACCTGTTTACCGGCAAGCCGGCGGACCTGGCCAGTGCCCGCTTCACGAAGCACATCGAACGCAGCGACATTCCGGTGCTGGTGGATTTCTGGGCGCCGTGGTGCGGCCCCTGCCGGCAGATGGCGCCGTTCTATGAACAGGCGACGAAAAAGCTGGAGCCGCACGTGCGGGTCGTCAAGCTCGACACGGAAGCCAACCAGGACATCGGCGCCCGCTACGCCATCCGCAGCATTCCGACGCTGGCGCTGTTCCGCAATGGCCGCGAAGTGGCACGCCAGCCCGGGGCGATGGATGCCAACAATATCCTGGCCTGGGTGGCGCGCAATCTCGGCTGAAGCCCGCGCCGCGATTGCCAACTGGGGACGGGCACGTGTCTTCGCGCGCACGCCCGACGGCAGGTGCCTGTCCCGGACGTTCGATGGCCCACCATAATTGCGGCTGACCGGCGCCTCGCTAATAAGTAACTAAAATAGTTTACTAATTGTCGCGCCAGCCGTATAGTTGGCGCATGAACAATCGCTTACTCATCGCGGCCGCCTGCCTGCTGGCGCTGCTCTCCACCGTTGGCACGTCGCTGCCGTATCCGATCCTGCCGCCACTGTTCGCGTCCGGCGTGAGCAACGGGCTGAACGCGTTTCTCGGCCTGCCGCCGAAGCTGCTGTTCGGCATTGCGTTGACGGTCAATCCCGTCGGCCTGCTGATCGGCGCCACCTTGCTCGGCCCCATTTCCGACCGCTACGGGCGCCGGCCCGTGCTGCTGGCAACGGCGTTCGGCGCCGCAGCCGGGCATGCCGTGACGGCGCTGGCGCTGCTGCTCGAAGCGTATCCGCTGTTCATCGTCGCACGCTTCGTCACGGGTCTGATGGAAGGCAACAGCTCCGTGGCCCGCGCGCTGCTGGCCGAGCGGCTGACCGGCGCCGAGCGGGTGCGCGGCCTGTCGCTGCTGAATGGCGCGTTCCACCTGGGCTGGCTGGCCGGACCGCTGCTGGCGGGGCTGACGGTGGGCTTCGGCATCACGGTGCCGTTCGTTGTCGCCATTGCCGCGCTGTTGCTGGCGGGCCTGCTGGTGATGGCCGCGCTGCCCGCCGCCCGGCATGGCGCGCCGCTGGCGGGCGAGCCGGATTCGCTGTGGCAGGTCGCGCGGCGCAACAACGTGCTGCGCCTGCTGCGCCATCCCGAGCTGCGTACGCTGTTCGTCATCCAGCTGGCGTGCAGCGCCGGCGTGACGGCGTTCTACGATTTCTTCCCGCTGTGGCTGGTGGAGGTGGGCGGCTTCGGCACGGGGCGCATCGCCATCGTCAACACCCTGCTGTGCGCCGTGATGACGGCAGCCGCGGTGGTGGCGGGACGCGCCGCCGGCGGCGACCCGCTGCGCCGCGCCGCCGCGTATGCGTGCGCCATCGCGGCGGCCGTCGGCTGCGTCGCCGTCGGCAACCTGTGGGTGGGCATCGGGGCGATCGTATTGTTCGGCATACCGAATGCGTTCTACAATGCGACGATGCAGCCGTGGGCCGCCGAGCGGTTCGACGGGCACGGGCAGGGCGCCGTCATGGGCCTGCTGTCGACGACATTCTGCCTGGCCAGTATCCTGACGGCGCTTGCCGGCGCCGTGCTCGTGCTGATCGACACGCGGCTGGTGCTGGGTGTCGGCGCGGCGCTGTCGCTGTGGGCCGGGTGGCGTCTGCGCCGCTGGCGCGCGCAACTGTCGGCAACGGCCGTACCCGAACAACTGATGAAATCACCGATATGAACACCGCCGACCAGATCCTGTTCCTGCTGAAGACCCGCGGGCCGAAAACCGCGCAGCAACTGGCGGAAATCCTCGACCTGACGTCGATGGGCACGCGCCGCCACCTGGAGGCGGCGCAGGAAAAAGGGCTGGTGAACTATGCCGACGTGGCCGAGAAAGTAGGGCGGCCATCGCGTCGCTGGCTGCTGACGGAAGCGGGCCATGCGCGCTTTCCGGACCGTCATGCCGACCTGACGGTGCAGCTGATCGACCAGGTCCGGCAACTGTTCGGCGATGCCGGCATGGACCGGCTGATCGCATCGCGCGAAGTCGCCAGCGAAGCCTTCTACCGCGAGACCGTGGGCGACGGCGCCACGCCGCTGCCGCAACGGGTGGCGGCGCTGGCGCAGGCGCGCGACGTGGAAGGCTATATGGCGGAAGTGGAAGCACAGCCGGACGGCAGCCTGCTGCTGGTCGAGAATCACTGTCCCATCTGCGCCGCGGCGCGGGCGTGCCAGAATTTCTGCCGCTCGGAACTGGAGGTGTTCCAGCGCGTGCTGGGCCCGGACTGCAGCGTCGAGCGCACGGAGCACCAGCTGTCCGGTTCGCGCCGCTGCGCCTACCGTATCGTCCCGGCCTGAGGTAATTGGCAGACGCGGTGACAGACGCGGCGACAGATCGGGCGCCACTCGTGTACAGTAGTCAAAAACACAAGGGAGGTTGTATGGCAATGGAAGAAGAAGTGCGCCGCAAATTCGTGGCCGACGTGTGGCACCGGTTCGAGGAAGTACAGAACTGGGCGATCGCCAACTGGCCGGACAGCGAGCATCCGCTGTCCACGTCCGATTTCGTCGAAGGCCGCAAGGAGATCCTGGGACTGGGCCTGCCGGCCGCGCAGAAGCTCACGCGCGACCCGCAGGCGGCACCGGAGCCGGAGGACGGCGGCCCGCAGTACCTCGACGTGACGCCGGCCCCCTGGCCGTAATCAGTTCGCAGTCAGCTCTGTTTCGGCAGGCCGGCATGCTCGCCGGCCTGCGCCAGCATCCATGCCACCAGGCTGACCGCGAGGCAACCCAGCACCCCGCAGGCCAGCTTGAACGCGCTGTCGAACAGCAGCGGCGCGACGAGCCCCGATACCAGCGCGAACAGCGTCATCTGAATGAACGACTGCAGCGACGCGGCCAGCCCGCTATTGTTGGGGAAGTGATTCAGCGCGATCAGCGACAGCGGCGGCATCGCCAGCGCCAGCGCCAGCGAATAGAAGAACAGCGGCAGCACGGCCCACGGCACGGCGGCCGTGAACCACCAGGTGTAGGCCACGTTGACGACGCCCGCCACGCCCATCCCCACGTAAGCCACCCAGATCAGGGTCTCCTGCCTGTAGCGGTGCGCCACCTTGCCGGAGATGGCCGATCCCACCACCATGCCCGCCACCAGCGGGATGAACAGCCACGCGAACGACGTCTCGGGCAGGTGCAGGATGTTCATGATGAAGTAGGCGGCCGAACCGATATACAGCGCGAAGCCGCCGAATGCCACGCCCAGTGCCACAGCCAGCAGCAGGAACTGGCGATGGCGCAGCACCTTCAGGTAATTGCCCGCGATGGTCTTGAAGTGGAAGGCGTGACGGTCCTGCGGCGCCAGGCTTTCGGGCAGCCAGCGCCAGACGGCAAGGAACATGACGACGCCGAACGCGGTCAGGAACCAGAAGATCGAGCGCCAGCCGTACGTCACCTGCAGCCAGCCGCCGATGATCGGCGCCAGCGCTGGCGCCAGGCCGAACACCATCATGATGTGGCCGAGGATCTTCTGCGCCTCGGCGCCGGAAAAGCGGTCCTGGACGATGGCGCGGCTGACGACGGAGCCGGCGCCCGAGGCAAGCCCCTGCAGTACGCGGCAGACGAGCAGGAAGCCCAGCGATCCGGCCAGCGCGCCGCCGACGCACGCGGCGATATACAGCAGCAGCGAAACGAGGATGATGGGACGGCGGCCGAACGTGTCGGACAGCGTGCCGTAGAACAGCATCATGAACGCGAAGCAGAACAGGAACAGCGACAGCGTCTGCTGCACCGCCAGCGGCGTCGCACCGAACTCGCTGCCGATGGCCGGGAAGGAAGGTAAATAGGTGTCGATCGCCAGCGGACCGACCATCGTCAGCCCAGCCAGGAGCACTGTCAGCAGAAAATTCATGGAAGGAGTATTGTTATTTGGCCGCGTATTTTACGCCAGGCCGGCCGCGGCTGCCGGATGCACGCCGTTTGCACGCCGTTTGCACGCCGTTTGCACGCCGTTTGCATATCGATATGCGAAAAACATGCAAGGCATCAAAGTACGCGCGCCGGATTAATTCATTAAAATGCACGCCTCGTTCCTCGCAGGAACAATGCAATGACAAGAACATCATGACTATCGACATCTTCGACGGCACCGGCGTCAAGCCGGCTCACTGGGACCTGGACGCGGTCGTGGCGGCGCTGCGCGTCTCGCGCGAGGCCACGCACAATATCCGCCACCAGCGCCGCATCCGCGAGCTGCCGTCGCGCGAGGCGCTGACGACCATCGTCAACGGCCTGTTTGCCGTGCTGTTCCCCACCCATTACGGGCGCCCCAACCTGACCGACGAGAGCATCGATTACTTCGTCGGCGATACGCTGAACACGACGCTGAACCGCCTGACGGAGCAGGTGCGCCGCGGCCTGCAGTTCGCCGACGGCGTCGACACGGCGGAAACGTCGGAGGATGCGCTGACGCGCCAGGCGCACGAGATCACGCGCCAGTTCGCGGCCAGCCTGCCGGACATCCGCGCGCTGCTCGTCTCGGACGTGCAGGCCGCCTATGCGGGCGACCCGGCCGCCACGTCGATCGCGGAAATCATGCTGTGCTATCCCGGCACGATCGCGATCCTGCATTACCGGCTGGCGCACCGGCTGCACCAGCTGGGGTCACCCTTCATCGCGCGCATGATCTGCGACATCAGCCATACGCTGACGGGCATCGACATCCATCCGGCCGCGCAGATCGGCGCCAGCTTCTTCATCGACCACGGCACCGGCGTCGTCATCGGCGAAACGGCGATCCTGGGCGAGCGCGTGCGGCTGTACCAGCACGTCACGCTGGGCGCCAAACGCTTCCCGGCCGACGCTTCGGGAATGCTGATCAAGGGCACGCCACGCCACCCGATCGTCGAAGACGACGTCGTCATCTACGCCGGCGCCACGATCCTGGGCCGCATCACCATTGGCGCCGGCTCCACCATCGGCGGCAATGTCTGGCTGACGCAAAGCGTGCCGCCGAACAGCAGCGTCTCGCAGGCGCAGATGCGCAGCGACTGACGTTCTTCTCGTCGGCGCAGCGGCTGGCGTTCATGCCGGCGCGGCGTTTGGCGTTCCGGGTCAATCGACCGGCGCCGGCCCCACGTCGGTCGAATCGGGCAGCATGAATTCGCCCCGTTCGTACGCGGCCAGCACGGCGCGTGCCGCTTCCAGGTCCGCTTCCGGCACCAGCACGCGGGTGCCGCCCAACGCGGGCGCCAGCAGAAAGTTGATCTGCACGTGCTGGTCGTCGGCGACGACGGCGGCAATGCCGGCGGCCCGCAGGCAGCCGCGCAGCAGGTGGGCTTCGGTGGGCACCAGGCGGCGCGCCACCAGGCGGTAGTCGTTCGAATGCTCATTCGACATGGCACACTCCGGGTGTGGGCGATGTCTCATGCTAGCAGTATTCGCAACCCAAAAGCGAAGAGCCGGGGTCAGACCCCAGTTCCTGGTCTCGGGTTTAAAAAAAAGCCGGGGTCAGTCCCCTCGATACGCCGCTGGCCAGCGCTCCCGCTGTCACTTACCGGGGACAGACCCCTGCGGCTCGCCGGCCAACACAACACCCACCGCTCAAGCAGCCGACTGCAACCCCGGCGCCTCGATACGCACCTGCCGCGCATGATGCCGCTCGGGCAGCCGGTCGCCGGCGCGGAACAACTTGTGGCGCAGCGTGCCTTCTTCGTAGTCGCGCCGGTAGCGGCCGCGCCGCTGCAACTCCGGCACGATGTAGTCGGCCACGTCTCGCATCGATTCGAGCGGCAGCGCGAACGCGAGATTGAACCCGTCGATGTCCGTCTCGTCCTGCCAGGCGATCAACTGGTCCGCCACCTGTTCCGGCGCGCCGACGAAGACCGGCCCGCGTCCGCCCAGGCCGATGAATTCCGCGGCGGCGCGCACCGTCCAGACGCGCGAGGGGTCGGCCGCGCTGAACGACGCCAGCGCGGAGCGGCCCGCGTCCGAATCGATATAGCCGATCGTGGCGTCGAGCGGAAAGCGGCTGAAGTCCACGCCCGTCCAGCCGGACAGCAGTGCCAGCGCCGCCTCGATATCGACATGGCTGCGGAACTCCTCGTACTTTGCCCGCGCCTCGGCCTCGGTGGGTGCCGTGACGATCAACGCCTGCGCATACACCAGCAGGTCCGCCGGCTTGCGGCCTGCCGCTGCCGCGGCGCCGCGCAGCTGGCGCACGGTACGGCGCACCACATCCTCGCTTGGGCCGCTGACGAACGTGCATTCCGCATGGCGGCCGGCGAACGCGGCGCCGCGCGACGAGGCGCCGGCCTGGTACAGCAGCGGCGTGCGCTGCGGCGAAGGTTCGCACAGGTGAATGCCCGGCACGTTGTAGTACTTGCCCGCGTGGCGGATCGGATGGACGCGCGCCGGGTCGGTATGCACGCGCGCGGCGCGATCGCGCACCACCGCCCCGTCTTCCCAGCTGTGCTCCCACAGCTTGTAGACGACGTCGAGGTATTCGTCGGCCAGGTCGTAGCGTTCGTCGTGACCCATCTGCCGTTCCAGCCCCAGGTTGCGGGCCGCGCTGTCCAGGTAACCCGTGACGATGTTCCAGCCCACGCGTCCGCCCGTCAGGTGGTCCAGCGTGGACATGCGGCGGGCAAACGTGTACGGATGCTCGTAGGTCAGCGCCGCCGTCACGCCGAAGCCCAGGTGCTTCGTGGCGCTCGCCATCAGCGGGACGAGGGCCAGCGGATCGTTCAGCGGCACTTGCACGCCGCCGCGCAGCGCCGCGTCCACGCTGCCCTGGTAGACGTCGTAGACGCCCAGCACGTCGGCGAGAAAAACCGCGTCGAAGCGCGCCGCCTCGAGCAACTGCGCCAGCTCCGTCCAATAGGCCGCTTCCGTGTAGCGATGGCTGGTGTCGCGCGGGTGCGTCCACAACCCCGGCGACTGGTGGCCGGCGGCGTTCATCTGGAAGGCGTTGAAGCGGATGCGCCGGCTCATTTTGGCGCTTCCAGGGCCAGCTGGTAATCCGTCTTGGCGTAGTCGCGGAAGCGCTGGTTCGTCACCTGCAGGAATTCGCGAGAACGGTAGGCGGCGGCGATGTCCTTCGCGAACGGCTTGTCCTTGTCCGCCGCGCGCACGGCGACGAGGTTCACGTAGGCCGGCGAGATCTTCTCGCGCGCCAGCGCGTCCGACAGCTTCAGGCCCGAAGCCAGCGCGTAGTTCCCGTTGACGAACGAGTAGTCCGTGTCCTGCAGGGAGCGCGGCAACTGCGCCGCCTCGAGCGGCACGAGCCGGATCTTCTTCAGGTTGGCCGCCACGTCCTTTTCCGACGCGCGGATCGGATCCACGCCGGCGCGCAGCTTGATCCAGCCCAGCTGGTCCAGCAGCACCAGCGCGCGCGCCGCGTTGGTGGGATCGTTCGGCAGCGCCACCGTCGTGCCTTCCTTGACGTCGTCCAGCGTGCGGTGCTTTTTGCTGTAGATGGCGATGGGGGCCGTCGGTATCGTCACCAGCGGCGCCAGCGCCAGCTTGTGTTCGGCCGCGAAGCGCGTCAGGTAGGTGATGTGCTGGAACACGTTGGCGTCCAGCGACCCTTCAGCCAGCGCGAAGTTGGGCTGGATGTAGTCGTTGAATTCGACGACCTTGACCTTGTAGCCCTGGCGCTCCAGGATCGGCTTGATGCCCAGCCGGATCTGGTCGGCATACGGTCCGGCACTGGTCCCGATGACCAGTTCCTTCGGGTCCTTTGCGTGCGCCGACAGCGCGCAGCCGAGAAGAACGGAAGCGGAGAGAAGACGAAATTGCATGACGGTCCTTAGCGTTTGTCGAGATGGCGGGCGACGCGGTTGCCCGTCAGTTGAATCAGCTGGACGATGACGACCAGCAGCGCGACGGTCGCCACCATGACGCCCGTCTCGAAGCGGTAGTAGCCGTAGCGGATGGCCAGGTCGCCGATACCGCCGCCGCCAACGACGCCCGCCACGGCCGAATAGGACAGGAAGCTGATCGCCAGCACCGTCAGCGCCAGCACGAGGCCCGAGCGGGACTCGACCAGCAGCACGCGCAGCACGATCTGCCATTCGCTGGCGCCCATCGCGTGGGCGGCCTCGATCACGCCGCGCGGCACCTCGCGCAGGTTCTGTTCGACCAGGCGCGCAAAATAGGGGATGGCCGCGCACGACAGCGGCACGGCAGCGGCGAGCGGTCCGATCGACGTGCCGGCGATGACGCGCGTCAGCGGCACCAGCGCAACGAGCAGCACGATGAACGGCAGCGAGCGTACCGTGTTGACGAACCAGCCCAGCGGCGCGGCCAGCCAGCGGTTCGCCAGCGACTGGCCGGGCGAGACGAGAAACAGCAGGATGCCGAGCGGGCCGCCCAGCAGCACGGCCGAGGCCAGGCCGATGCCCAGCATCGTCAGCGTCTGGCCCAGCGCCGTCCACAGCTCCGGCAGCAATTCAACGAGCTGCGTCAGTTGTTCATGCATGGCGGCGCTCCTGGGGGATGGTGGCAGGGCGCAGGCCGAGCAGCTCGCGGCCCAGCGCGGTCGTCGCGCGCGGCTGGTCCAGCCGCAGCTCCTCGGCCACGAGCCCGTCCTCGACGATGGCGACGCGGTCGCACAGCGCGGCCAGCACGTCCAGCTCATGGCTGACGATCAGGATCGTCACGCCCAGGCGCTGGCGCACGTCGGCCAGCGTGCGCAGGATCTGCCGCGTCGTTTCGGCGTCGAGGGCGGACGTCGGCTCGTCGCACAGCAGCACGGCCGGACCGCTGGCCAGTGCGCGGGCAATGGCGACGCGCTGTTTCTGGCCGCCCGACAGCTGCGCCGGGAAGCTGGCCGCCTTGTCAAGCAGGCCGACAAGGTCCAGGCACTCGGTCACGCGCCGCGCGATCTGCGCGCGCGTGCGTCCGCCATGGATGCGCAGCGGGAAGGCCACGTTGTCGGCCACCGTCGCGTTCTGCAGCAGATGAAAGCCCTGGAAAATCATGCCGATGTTCTGGCGCGCGGCGCGCAGGTCGTGCTTCGACAGGGACGTCAGTTCCTGGCCATCGACGGTGACCGTGCCCGCATCGGGGCGTTCCAGCAGGTTGACGAGGCGCAGCAGCGTGGACTTGCCGGCGCCGCTGCGGCCGGCGATGCCATAGATTTCGCCGGCGTGCACCGTCAGCGAGACGCCGCGCACGGCATCGAAACGGCCGCCATCGGGCAGTACGAACGACTTGCGCAGGCCGGCCAGCCGGAGGAGAGCTGCGGCGCTCATCATGAATACGCCGTCGGTTCGGGCAGCGTTCCGGCCAGCGCATAGCGCCCCAGGTCGCGGTACTTGTAGTCCACCGGGTCGTGCAGCGTGTGCACGCGGGCGTTGCGCCAGTAGCGATCGAAGCCGTACTTTGCCGACGTCGAGCGCGCGCCCGTCAGTTCGAACAGTTGGCTGCCCACGTCGATGGCGGCGCGGTGCGCCAGCACTTTGGCCGTGGCCACGGCGACGGCCAGTTCGCCCCGTTCCTGCGCCGTCACCGCCGCGCCCCTGGCGAACAGGCGTTGCAGCGCGCGGCCGGCATCGTCGGCCAGCGCCTCGGCGGGGCGGACCAGCGTCCACAGCTCGCCGAACCGGTGCTGCACGAACGGATCGTCCGTCGCCGCAGCCACGCCGGACGCGAACCATGGCCGCGCCTCGTCGCCCAGGTACTCGCGCGCTGCCGCAAACGCGCCCTCGGCGATGCCCAGGTACAGGTTCGTCATGATCAGCTGCGCTACCTGCGAGCGCAACGTCGCCTGCGCCGTCGGCGGCGCGCCGGGCGGCTGCAGCACGAGGGTGGACGGCAGGAGCACGCGGTCGAACGTCACCGTGCCGCTGTCTGTCTGCTTCTGCCCAAAAGCGTCCCAGTCGCCCCGCACCGCGATGCCGTCCGTCGTCGTGGGCAGCACGCCGATCAGCGCACTGGCCGTCGGCGCGTGCCAGGCCGACACGGTCAGCCAGCTTGAGCCCAGCGCGCCGGAGCAGAAGCTCTTGACGCCATCGAGGACGAAGCCGTCCGCCGTCTCGGTCGCGGCCGTACGTTTGTCCAGGGGATTGAGCGCGTTGCCCCAGAACAGACGTTCCTCGGCCGTGCGGCGCAGCAGGTCGCGCTGCTGGGAAGCGTCGCCGTACAGGCTGATGCCGGCCAGCTGCAGGTGGTGGAAGCCGAATACGTGGGCC
>Ga0265798_10001427_pt1 | contig 37225 bp, 33 predicted proteins | sample P3T30metagenome_FD_192430 | JGI IMG/M metagenome (GOLD analysis project Ga0265798, IMG submission 192430) | Plant litter microbial communities from East Loma Ridge, Irvine, California - P3 T30 | ecosystem: Environmental > Terrestrial > Plant litter > Unclassified | place: USA: California...
CCTGATGGATTGGTAAACATTAAGTTTCTTACATCATCAATTGACTGTCTGTTGGCATCTCCAAAACGGATGTTGATATCATATTCGTATTCTCCGGCTCTGAATTTTCCGTCTGTGTTTCCTGAGAATGCAGTCTGCATTGTCTGACCGACACTTGAAAGATTTAAACCTAAAGAAGACATCTTATCTCTGTCGATATTCACCTGCACTTCAGGATTTCCTGAGTCGGAAGATAATTCTGCATCTACAGCTCCCGGAACTTTTTTAAGCAAAGCAAGAATCCTGTTGGCTTCCTTGTTTGCCGTTGCGTTATCAGGAGCGGTAACTACCATTTCGATTGGTGCAGCATCTGCTCCCATTAATCCGATTGGTGCTGTTTTAAACTCAACTCCGGTGAATTTTTCTTCTAAAGCTCTCTTGATTTTCGCAGATTTAATATCTGTACTTTCGTTACGTTCAGATTTATCAACTAAAATAACCTGAATTTCGGATTGGTATAAAGTTGCCTGAGCTCCACCAAAACCTGATGACTGCTGACCAACTGTAGTAATCATATCGACTACATCTTTATCATTTCTCAGATATTTTTCAACCTGCAAAGTCAATTGGTTTGTTTTTTCAACGGAAGCATCTTTAGGTAATTCCATCTGAACAAGGAACTGACCTCTGTCCATTTTCGGGAAGAATTCTCCACCGATAAATCCGCCACCCATTAATCCCATTGTCACAACAATAAGAAGTACAAATGTAAGAACAACGGTCATTACCCTTCTTAAACCGGTTTTTAAAACCCATTCCAGAATTCCTGTAATCCAGTGCGTGAATTTATCCAATTGTTTTTCAAACCAAAGGATGAATTTCTCGAAAGGATTTTTACCTGTCAAATGAACCAACTTTCCAAATCTTGAAGACAACCATGGAATGATGGTAAATGATGCCAGTAATGAGAACAGTGTTGCAATAACTACCGTGACACAGAACTGCGCTAAGATGTCTGAAACCAAACCTGAACTCATCGCAATGGGTAAGAATACCACCACGATTACCATTGTAATCGCTGTTACGGTAAATCCAATTTCTGAAGCTCCGTCGTAGGCTGCACGGATTCTGCTTTTCCCCATTTCCATATGACGGTAAACGTTCTCCAATACTACAATCGCGTCATCCACAAGAATACCTACAACCAGTGAAAGTCCCAATAAACTCATTAAGTTTAAAGTATATCCCATCAAATACATTCCAATAACCGTTGCAATCAACGATACCGGAATGGAAACCATTACGATAAATGCGTTTCTGATGTTGTGAAGGAACAATAACATTACAACGGCCACCAAAATAATCGCCAGGAATAGATCGAAAATTACGTGATCTGCCGCTTCAAGCGTAAAGTCTGTATTATCATCTACAATCGCAACTTTTAATCCCTGAACTGTATAATTGGTCTGAACCTGCTCAATCGTCTTCTTTACAGCTTCAGAAACTGATACGGCATTGGCATCAGACTGTTTTTTCACCTGAAGTAAAATGGTAGGATTTTGGTTAAATCTCGCCACTTTTTCAATATCTTTCTGGGTATCGAAAACGGTTGCAATATCAGATAAACGAACCTGAGCTCCATTTTTGTTTGATACTACAAGACTGTTCATCTCGGCAATATCTCTGTATTTTCCTGAAAGTCTGATGGTAGATCTTGAAGTTCTCGTTTTCAAAGCTCCCGTTGGGAAATCCAAGTTTGAAGAAAGAATCGCCTGCTGTACGTCTGCAATTGCAACGCCATACCCCTGCATTTTCTTTTCATCTAAATTTACCTGAATTTCTCTCTCCTGTCCACCAACAAGGTCAACCTGAGCAACACCGTTTACACGGGAGAAAACCGGTTCTACTTTTTTATCTAAAAGATCGTAAAGCTCTTTATTATTCAATTTATCACTTGAAATACTCAAAGTCATGATCGGTAAATCATCCAGTGAGAACTTCTGTAATGATGGCGGATCTGCATCTTCCGGAAGATCTGCCAGAATAGCATTTACCTTTCTCTGTGCATCATTCAAAGCGTAGTTTACATCGGCACCGGTGTTCAGCTGAACCATGATTACTGATAAACTCTCGTATGAAGAAGACTCTACTTTTTTTACGTTTTCCAAAGAACCAACGGCGTCTTCAATCTTTCGCGTCACCGAAGTTTCAACCTCTGCAGGTGAAGCTCCCGGATAAACAGTAGAAATCGTTACCATATTGGTTTCAAATTTCGGAATCAACTCGTACCCCATCATGGAGTAACTTAACAAACCTCCCAACGTCAGAATCGTAAATAATACGATAACGAGGGACGGTCTTTTAATGGATATTTCTGCTAACTTCATTCTTCTCTTACTTTACGATATTGATTTTTGAACCGTTATCAAGGTTGATCTGTCCGCTGGTAATCACCTGCTCGCCACCATTCAGTCCACTGATGATCTGTACTTTGTCACCATATACTTTTCCGGTTTTCACGGTAATCATTTTAGCAGTACCATTCTGAACGATAAAAATCTGTCCTGAGCTTACACCATTTGCAAAAGCTTCTGCAGGAACCGTCAGCATATTCTGAGTTTCAGCACCGTTGTTTGTTTTAAATAAAGCTGTTGCGTACATACCTGCTTTCAGGTTTCCTCTGTTCTGAACCTCAATTTCTACAGGGAAATTTAAAGAAGCATCACTTTTTGGAGCGATAAATGTAATTCTTCCGCTGAAAGATTCTTCAGGCAAAACATTCACATTAATCGGAACTTCCTGACCTAACTGAATTCTTCCGATCTGGCTTTCGTCCACCAAAACCGAAAGTTTTAAGCTGTTGATATTTACAATTTCAAATAAAGCCGTTCCCGGAGCGACAACCATTCCCGGTTCCACCATTTTTTTGTTAACGGTACCGCTGATCCCTGCACGGATGCTGGCATCATTTACCCTTACACCCTGCGCTCTTAATGCGGCCTGGGCATTTTTCAGCTGTAATCTTGAATTGTCAACCTGCTGTTTGGTAACACCGCCGGTTTTAAATGCATTCTCATAACGCTGGTTATCTGCAATGGCATTCTGCAAATTGTTCTGGGCCTGGGTAACATCCACTTCAATCGCATCTCTTTTAATGGTAGCCAGTACCTGTCCTGCTCCTACCCTAGAACCTTCTTTTACCAGAACGCTTACGATACGCCCTGAAATTTCAGCAGACTGCTGCATTTCCTGCTTTGGAATAAAAGTTCCGTTTGCAGAATAATCGGTATCAATATTTTCTCTTGAAACGGTGATCACGTTAACATTGATTTTGTCAACCTGCTTGGCCACTTCTTTTACTTCTGTCTCCTGCTTTTTCTTATTATCAGCAATTTTATAGGCTGCCAGACCGATAAGTACAGCCGCTACGATGATATATATTAAAGTTTTTTTCATAACTGTTACGGGTTTTGTAGTGTGTTTAATTCTCCTTTTGCTTTGATTAATTTGATTTCCGCCTGTTTGTAATCCAACAATGCATTGGCATAATTCTGCTTAGCCTGCGTGAGTGCATTTTCAGCATCCAGCACTTCGGTAAGCGTTGCCAGGCCATACTGGTAGTTGGACTGTGTATTTTGCTGAACCCTTTCGGCCAGGCCTACGTTGCCTTTCATGCTTTCGATATTGATGAGTGTATTCTCAATATTCGTTACGGCATTTTTATAATCCAGGCTTAAACTCAACTGGGTATTCTCGATATCAAGATCAAGATCCTGGATATCAATTTCCGCCTGATTGATTTTTGCCTTTGTAGAACCTCCGGTGAAAATCGGGATGTTGACATTCAGTCCGATAGCAGAATAATCACTCCACAATACGCCGTTGTTGATGCCATTGGTGAGCGGGAATCTTCTTCCCTGTCCGCCCCAGCCGTAATTGGCTACTAAACCGACTGTAGGGTACAAATAAGCTTCCGTTGCTTTTTTATTGTATACCAGAAGCTCCCTGTTTTTCTGTAAAACCTTCACTTCCGTACGGTTATCAAGGTTTACGCTAGATGCTGCCAGCTCAGGCCTTGGTTCGATTGATTTTTCTTCAAGCTCGATATCGGTACTGATCGGAACACCCATATAAAACTTCAGAGCATTTTTTGAAAGCTCCACAGAATTAACCAGCGTCTGTCTGTTGGAACCGATATTCGTCAGCTGAACATTTGTTCTGTCTAAGTCGATGGATTTTGCCAGTCCGTTATCCACAAGGCTTTTGATCACATTTCTTACCCGTTCCGTATTGGAGTAGCTTGCTTCTACCGTTTTCAGGTTTTCTTCCTGCACAAATACCTGGTAATAAGCGGTGGCTACGTTTTCAATGATCTGCTCATTCGTTAACTGGGCATTCAAAACGTAAAATTCTCTGGTGGATTTTGCCGCTTTAAGCCCCGTGAATACCCTCTGGTCAAAAATCGCCTGCTGAACCTGTACAGATGCAGTTGAGCTCCATGGCTGTCCCAGCTGGGCCCTGATCCTTTCTCCCCCGAATTCAAGCAAAGATTCCTGAATCACCGGATTATAGGTTAAGCCTGCCGTGGCACTGATCTGTGGTAAAGCGCCGGCCCGCGCTTCATCAATTTTATATTCGGCTTTTTTGATCTGTAAAGCAGCTTTTTTGGCTTCTGCTTTGTTTTGTAGTGCCTGTTTGATGGCTTCCTGTAAAGAAACCTGCTGTTGTGCAGACACCGATGAAAAACCGAAAATCATAAATGCAGCAGCTATCCCAATTTTTAGCTTATCCGCAGTTATACGTTTTCTTTTCATAATTTTAACTTCGTTTATTTTTTAAATGCAATTATTTACTTCTTCAATGCTTTCTAAATGACGGATCACTTTTTAAAATACTTTAACAATTTTTATTTTTTAAATAACATGTTGAGAATGATCTCTTTCCGTTCTGAAATGATCTTGTCGAACTCTTGATCTGTAATCATCAGGTTTTCTAAAAACAGCGGCCGGACAGCACTTGGAAATACCAGAAGTGAAATCATGTTCAGCAGAAACTGAACCGGTGCCATTTTCTCTATATTTCCCAGCTCCATTTCCTTTTCGATATCTTTATAAAGTTTTTTCAGCTCATCTTCTTCTACATCTCTTTTATGGCAGCTTCCTTTATTAATCTGTGAAACGATATAGGTTTCCAGATAAGGATATTTAAGGCTTGTTGACAAGCTTCCTTCAATAAATTCGGCTATTTTAGCTTTGAAAGGAAGATCGGAAGTCATAATAATCTCGGATTTTTCTTTTTCTACCCTATGGGCTTCGTCAAAAATGATCTGTATTAAGTTATCCCTTGATCTGAAATAATAGTTAATCAGTGTTCTGTTTACGCCGGCTTCATCTGCAATCTCCTGTGTTGTGGCGTTAAATTTCCCTTTCACAAAGAATAAATTCTTTGCGGTTTCCTTTATCAGTTCTTGTGTTTGGTCCTTTTTTTCTTGTTTTGACATTTTTGTTAAACAATTTTGTGCAAATATAAATCAATCAATTGTTTTGACAAAATTGTTAAACAAAATAATTAAACAAAATTGTATGAGATGTATCAGTTTTTAGAATTTACGCCTGAGATTAACGGTTCTTAATCTGTAATAGACAGGGCATTTTTATATATTTGCCGAAAATTAATAACCGATGCAAAAAATCTTGCTTCTTTTTACAGTGTTCTGCTGTAGTTTCATATTAGGCCAAACCTTTTCTTGGGTAAAACAATTCAAAAGCTATACAGATTATGAAGATGCAATCTCTGAGATGGAAAAAGATGATAATGGAAATATTTATCTTTTAGGGAAAACACTTGGCTTTAGTGGAATTGATGTAGATCCCGGTCCGGCAACGAACTTATTGATACCAACAAATTATTATTCTTCAGGAACTTACGGAACAACATTTATTATCAAAGTCGATCCTAACGGAAATTTTCTATGGAGCTATAAGATCAGTAATATGCATGCAGATTATGAATATGATCTTAAGGTAAAAAATGGTAAAGTTTATGCACTTACCGGGAAAGCAGTTCAGCAGGGAAATTATATAAATCAGTATGCCACACTTACGATCCTAGACAGCAATGGAAATCTGGTTAATGAAACACAATTAACAGATTCGACACCTAATTCTCTTGATGTTGATAATTCCGGAAATATATATGTGAGTACTTTTACATTCTCTGATCTTATCTTTTCACAACCTATTAATTCTGTATTTAATAATGCCAATAACACGGCGTCATCGTATATTATAAAATTTAATTCATCTCTACAAGTTCAATGGCTTAAAAAAATCATCAATGGGATTGAAAACAAATTGGTATTGAATTCCGACAATGATGTTTATTTTGCGATGAATACCACCTATGGCTCTTCAAAATATACTTTACAGAGATATAATTCAAACGGAATCCTTCTATGGGACGGTATTCAGGAAGATCAGCGCTTTTCAGATATTGTCATTGATAAAAATGATAAATTAATTGTCTCCGGCGAATGGATGGCGCAATTTTTACCGATTGATGTAGATCCGTCATCCAACCAATATTTATTACCATCAAACACATATGTAAGTCTGTATTTATTATGGTTTGATAAAAACAACACTTTACTGGATGTTAAAAAATATCTAAATAACGGACAACACTTCCCTTTGTATATTGATGGCTTAAGCTGTGATGATAATAATGATCTGCATGTTAATGGATATTTCAGTAAGACTTTTGATGCTAACCCTGATCTGGGAGTCAACAGTATTATTTTTGGCAGCGGTTATACTGAAGGCTGCTCCATTGTATTCAATCCTAACAGAGAATACAAAAACTCGTTCAGAATAGGCTCAACAAATCCTTATAAACCTAATTCAGGGGCACGCATTTTACAAACAGTAAAGTTTAATAACAGTTATTATTATATAGGAACATTTTTCTGGCATTGTGATTTTGACCCATCACCGAATGAATACTTTTTAGATACTGTTAATCAGAATCAACTTAATATGGATGGTTATTTATTACGACTTGAAAGATGTAACTTACCATCGAACTCAAGTATAAACATTTGTTTGGGATCGGCAATTCAATTAAATGCTTCTGGGGGAACAACCTATAGCTGGACTGGTCCAAACGGATTTAATTCTACTCAACAAAATCCTGTTATTCCCAATTCATCAACAGCAAACTCAGGAATTTATACCTGTCAGGTTTCAGGGACAACAAATGGTTGTGACGGAAGTTTTTCTGTACAGGTAATTGTAGGGGATATTATTCCACCAATTCCAAATGCAGCAATTCTTCCCAACATCACAGGTGATTGCCATACAACCGTTTCTGTTATTCCGACAGCAACGGATAATTGCGCCGGGGTAATTACAGCCACAACTACAGATCCGCTTTCCTATTCTCTTCCGGGAACGTATGTTATCCATTGGACTTATAATGACGGAAACGGCAATATTTCATCACAAAATCAAAATATAACGGTAACAGCTCCTGCCCTGCCAACCACGGTAAATACACAGCAAACCTTCTGTAAAACCAATAATCCGAAGATCTCGGACCTCCAGATTACCGGGCAGAACATCAAATGGTATAATGCAGCAGGAACACTTTTAGCTCCATCTACATCATTGGTAAACGGGCAGACTTATTATGCTTCCCAGACGGTTAACGGTTGTGAAAGCAGTACAATATCTATTCAGGTTACGGTAAATGAAACACCGAAGCCGACAGGAAATACAGCTCAGGACTTCTGTGCTTCCGCAAATCCGACTCTAGCCAATCTGGCCGTTACAGGAACTGCTTTAAAATTCTATGATGCAGCAGGAAACCTCCTGCCGTTAACCACTCCGCTGATCTACGGCGCCACTTATTTTGTTACCCAGACCCTGAATTCATGTGAATCTGAGAACCTTGCTGTTTCCGTGACCCTTTCCACAAACAATGTTCCGGCTGATGATTATTCTGAAATCATGTGCAATAGTACAACAGGAGCATCAATGACGGTTAACCTGACTTCTTATCAGGATGATATTATTGTCAATCCCGGTATTTATACATTTGCCTATACGGATGATGCAGGAAATGCCATTGCGAATCCTTCCGGTTACAGCTTAAGCATCGGAACCACCATCATCCACGTGAAAGTTTCCACACAGGACGGATGTTTTAAAGTGGTAAGGCTAAACTTAACCCTGAACCCTAAACCGAAAGTGAACCTTCCTGAAAAAGTTGATTTCTGCAACGGCAAAAGTGTTACCCTGGATGCCGGGAACGGATATTCAGCTTATCTGTGGAGTACAGGCGAAACTACGCAGTCTGTCACCGTTTCTGCACCGGGAAATTATTTGGTGACGGTAACCAACAGTTTCGGCTGTCAGAATACGGGCTCTGTCCAGGTAAGCTATACCGCTTTGCCGGAAATTACGGCTGTTAATATCAGCAACAGTACAGCAACGGTTATTCTTTCCGCGGCAGGAAGTTTTGAATATTCTTTAGATAATTTCACCTGGCAGGATTCAAATGTATTCATGAATTTACCTATAGGAGAATATATTGTCTATGTAAGAACCAAAGGCGGATGTATCATCGGCCAGAAACGTTTTTCGATCTTCAGTATTCCGAATGCTTTTACCCCGAACGGCGACGGCTATAATGACCACTGGAAAATTGCCGGACTTGAAAATTATCCGGGAACCGAAGTGAATGTCTACGACAGAAAAGGACTTCCGGTGTTTAAGGAAACAACAACCAAAAAGCCGATGTCATGGGACGGAAAATTAAACGGAACACCGGTTCCCACAGGCAATTACTGGTACACGATTAAAGTATCAGACGGAAGGCTGTACACCGGCTGGCTGCTGATTAAGAACAGAGAATAATCAGGATAACAAACAAATAAAAACGGGCAGAAAATTCTACCCGTTTTTATTTTTATCTATTTTGTTATAATAACTTAATCTTATCTTCTGAAAGATCAATCACCTTATCTTTATAAAGTCCGCCGATTGCTTTCTTAAAGTTCTTCTTGCTCATCTGAAGCTCATCTTTGATCTCTTCGGGCGTTGATTTGTCTGAAAGGTAAAGCAAACCGTAGTTTTCCTCCAACTTCGTCAGGATTTTCTGTTTGAATTCATCGATATTTTCAAAACCTTCAGGCTGTAAGGAAACATCTATTTTCCCGTCTTCACGGATGGCTTTGATATAGCCTGTTTCTTCGGATAAAGGGTATAGTTTTTTAAACACATCAGAAGTATAAATCAATCCGATGTATTTTTTATTGATCACTACGTTCCAGCCCAGTTCGCTTTCGTTCATCAGAAGCAGGTCCACTTTATCACCCTTTGCGAAAGGCAGATCCTCGTACTGCGGGTTTCTTTTGAATTTCGTAGTTCCGGTAATCAGTTCGAGTTCATCATCAATATAGAGGTAGACCAGATATCTTTTTCCTTCAATGATTTTTGTTTTCTGCTGCTTGTAAGGGATAAATAAATCTTTAATAATTCCCCAATCCATAAACGCCCCGCTCGGAAGGCTCTGCACACAGCTCATTACGGCAAATTCCCCCACTTCTGCCAGAGGAATTTCTGTAGTGGCTTTTAATTTACTGTCATCCTGATACACAAAAACTTCAATTTCATCATCAATTTCCCTGTCGTCCTGCGTGAAAATTTTAGGCAGAAAAGCCTTTTCGCCCGATTCATCGGCCAAAATCCATCCTGAACTGTTTTTTTCTGAAATTTTTAAAGTCTGTGTCTTTCCTATTTGCATTAAATGATAAATTAGCTGACAAAGGTACGGAAATTGGAAATTTCAACCTATTTATATCGTCTTAAATCTTCTTCAAGTATTTTTGCTTCATACAGGTAATTGGTTTCAGGGTCCTGTTCAGCAGGAACTTTAAGCTTTTTCACAAGCTTGCCACGGATGTAATAATATCGCGCTTCCGATACCTTTTGAGGTTTCTTCATAGATCCGTTTTCATCCAGGGTCCTGTACTTTTTTGAGTAAACAAAAATCAGTTCTCCTTTTTCTGAGAGGAAATATTGTGTTACGATATTCCATGCCGACAGGCCAACGAAATGCTCCATTTTCCTGAGCTGCCCGCTGCTGTAAAACCCTTTCAGCTCAATCCCGTTATCAGTGGTTTTTCCCTGATCCATAAAATAAGAATTCGGAACGGTTTTAACTGTATAATTTTTAATCTGACTGATCTCTGACACCGCTTTTGTAATAGGTTTTATATCCTGGCCCAATACAAAACCGGAATATAAAATCAGTAAAAGGAACAACCTGCTCTTCATAAAAAAATTTTAACTGAATATAATGAAAAAAAGAGACAAAAGCCTCTGTTAATTTTATAAAACCAGTCGGTAAGGCACGGAAATACAGTACCAACTTATAATTTAGAAATAAAATCCATCAGCTCTCTTTTACTGCTTTCAAAATCAAATGCATCATAAACGAGGAAATATTTTTGCTTGTCCGGACATTTAGCATACATCGATTTTGCCAGTGAAAGCCTGTTTTTATCAAAACTCATCTCCTTCACCAGAATACTGATCTGCTGAGCAGTAAACATTGTTGTCTGCATCTGCTGTCTGATCATAGAAAATCTGCTGTCATCAAATTTTGCATTTTTTCTGAGCATATCGAGAAACTCGCTGAAAAAACTGCTGTCCATTACGTTTGCATTATTTCCTGAATTATTCCAACTGCCTCCCTGGCTTCCATAAGGATTATTCCAGACATCATTCCAGCTGCTGAAACCATAAGACTGATTCTGAACAGGATATGAATCCAACAGATAAAGACCTTTATCTGTAAAAAAATCAAGAACCAGCCTGCTGTTGTTCCGGACATTTAAAGTAGTTCTGTACAATAGATAGCCGCTTTCATAAACAGAAACGGGGATTCTTCCCGCCGACAAGTCAAAAAACCGGAATTTCCCGGAATTGTTTAAGATCAACTGATCTCCTATTTCCACACTGAAAAATCCCTGCTCGGGAATTCTGAGAAAAACCTCAGAATAGCCATACTCCTGATTCCATTGGTATTGTGGATTTTTTATTCTGAAACCGCTGTTACCCTGATGTCTTAAACCTGAATTATTATTGTCTTTTGTATATGACCTTTTCTTGTTTAAAGATCCAATTTCAGTTTTAGAAGCTTCATTTTTCAGAAATTCACCCGCTTTCCCTGCTTCCTGAGCAAATGAATCTGTCACAAAGAGAAGCAATACGCTTATAAAAATACTTTTCATAATTTTTTATTTGTAGCTCATATTTTCATATAAAAAGAGAGGCTAATGCCTCTCTAATTTACAATTATTTTTAAAAGATTAAATTTTAATCAGATAAATATTACATATGAATCGGTCTCTTAGCCGTAGCATCCAGTGCAGCTTCTTTAATCGCTTCTGCATAGGTCGGGTGTGCATGTGAGCTTCTTGCGATGTCTTCTGCACTGGCACGGAATTCCATAGCAATCACGCCTTCTGCGATAAGATCCGCTGCTCTGGCTCCTATAATGTGCATTCCCAGTATCTCATCCGTTTTTTCATCGGCAATAATTTTTACCAGGCCGTCAACATCCCCGCTCGCACGGCTTCTTCCCAATGCTCTCATCGGGAAAGACCCTACTTTGTAGGCTGCGCCTTCTTCTTTCAGCTGCTCTTCGGTTTTACCTACGCCCGCAACCTCAGGCCATGTGTAAACAACGCCCGGAATTAAATTATAATTGATGTGAGGCTTTTGTCCGGCTAATGTTTCAGCCACAAAAACACCCTCTTCTTCTGCTTTGTGTGCCAGCATGGCTCCTTTGATCACGTCTCCGATTGCATAAATATTGGAAACATTGGTCTGCAGATGGTCGTTTATTTTCACGCGGCCTCTTTCGTCAAGCTCAACACCTGCTTTTTCCAGACCAAGCCCGTCTGTGAAAGGTCTTCTTCCTACAGAAACCAGACAGTAATCCCCTTCAACCGTTACTTCTTCACCTTTCTTGTCTTTGGCTGTGATTTTTACGGTATCGCCATTTCTTTCAACAGCAGAAACAGCGGTAGAAAGCATGAACTTCATTCCCTGCTTTTTAAGGACTTTGGTCAGTTCCTTGCTCAATGCACCGTCCATTCCTGGGATAATTTTATCCATAAACTCAACAACCGTTACCTGGGCACCCAGTCTCAGGTAAACAGAGCCTAATTCAAGACCGATAACGCCGCCTCCGATCACTACTAAATGCTTAGGAATTTCCTTAAGGTTCAAAGCTTCGGTAGAAGTGATCACCCTTTCTTTGTCTAATGTAATGAAAGGTAAAGAAGTCGGTTTGGAACCGGTAGCGATAATGGTATATTTAGACTCGATGGTTTCTGTAGAACCGTCGTTTTTCGTTACTTTGATCTGAGTGGCAGATTCGAAGCTTCCCACGCCTTCAAAAACAGTGATTTTGTTTTTGTTCATCAGGTAGCTGATTCCGTCCGTATTTTGTTTGATGACCTCATTTTTACGCTCGATCATTCTTGCAATATCAGCCTGAGGCTCATTGATAATAATCCCGTGACCTGCAAAATTATGCTTGGCATTTTCAAAATGCTCAGAGCTGTCCAACAGTGCTTTAGACGGAATACATCCTACATTAAGGCAGGTTCCGCCCAGGGTTGGATATTTTTCAATAATTGCTGTTGTGAAACCTAACTGTGCGGCACGGATTGCAGCAACATAACCACCAGGACCGGAACCGATTACGGTAACATCGAATTGACTCATGTTATTTTTATGAATTTGTTATTATTAACTTTCTTAATGCTTACAAATTTACTGATTAATTACCAAGTGCCCAACTGAGATTTGTCAAATTTTCTTAAACACTGCTATACATCAGGGATCTTAAATCCGGATTAATGCAAAATTGTTCTGACAAATATGTTCACTGCATCCTGCAAAATTATAAGTCTACATTCATTTTACCCTGCCCGAATGTGCCCGTGCTTTCAAAATAAGAACCTCCATATACGTACCACTCCAGACTTTCAAGAAATTCAACAGCATTTTCAGGGGTGATGTGCGGACGGTCTTTTTTGGAAACGATCCCTTTGTACCATCTTCCCGATTTGGGAAAGCTTTCAAATTCTACAAAATAGCGGATCCATATTCTCTGGCAGAGTTTGCACTGCTGAATAGATACTTCTGCATATCTTCCGTTGGTATAGTCTATGCCTAATTCAGAGCTTCTGTATTCGGTATAATTCGAGTCGGGTTTTTCACAGGCGCATCCTATTTTCGGGATTTTCATTTGATACTTTTAAAAGGTAAAATTAGTAAAAAGCCATGAATAAAGTTTCAAGATTAAATATCGCGGTCATTTTATGCTTTTCAACCTTATGCAGATCTTTATGTTAAAAAAAATCATTACCAGTGTCATAAATAATGAAGGAAGAATCTGGCTGTACGGTTTGTAATCCGGCATAAGTGTTCCTACAAATGCTGAAAAAAGAGCTCCCATCGCACTTATCATCTTACTTGAATGTTCATAACGCCACAAATTACCATACCGTGACGCCGGAATACAGTACCGGAAAATATCATAAGCGATAACCATTAACAGATATCCGACTCCTGAAAAAATGACTACGGGATTCCAGTAAAAACCGATAGCCTTAAGATAATATATAAAAATGATTGCTATTGTCAGCGCTGCCAGCATTGCCGCGAGATCTTTTAAATAAAAACGATTGGTTTTTTCCTTTAAGATCCTGAAACCCGAATAGGTATTATAGCCTGCCAGAACAGTAATGAGTAAAAGAAAGAGGTTTCTTTTAAATACAATGACGCCAAACGCTCCCGTGGTGACAACAATTACCATACAGAGTATGAAAAGATATCCGAGTTTCCGATGCAAAGGCGTTCCTTTTGTTTTGAATAAGATTAAAAATCCCACTGCAAGTGCTGTGCTCCCGGTGATAACATGAACAGTAATATTCGTTAAATGAAGAGGTGTATCCATACTTTTTGATGGCAAAAATCAGCTGAAATACTCTTCGAATCGTCCTAAGTTACCGGTTAGGACCCTTTGCGGCAGATCCGGACTTCTTAAATGCAGACGGAGTCATCCCGGTTTCCTCTTTAAAGATCTTATTGAATGTTGATTTGGAGTTAAAACCGGATTCAAAAGCTATTCCCAAAATAGAGTATTTATCAAATTCAGGATTTTTGAGTTTCCTCTTTACTTCTTCCACCCGGTAGGCATTGATCAATCTGTAGAAATTGGTATTAAGATCCTGATTGATTACTTCAGAAAGACGGTGGGTAGAAATATTTACCAAAAGAGATAATTTCTGCAGGCTGAGTTCTTCATCCAGATAAGGGCGCTCAGTTTCTATAAACATCAGTAATTTCTGAGAAATTTCAGCTGACCGGTTCTTATCCCGTAAATCTGTTTTTACATTTTCTTTATCTGAAGCGGGTTCATCCATAACCACCTGCTGATTAAAAATAAGGCTTTGCCTTAGGCTGAAAAATATAATACACCACACGTACACACTCTGAATAACAGCAACGATCTTAAAGATTTCATCCAGAGGAACTGTATTTAACCTCGAACCCAAAGCGATAATTAAAGAAACGATTATAAAAAGGGTAATTAAAGAAATCAGTATATATTTCAGCCAGTTAAGGCTGATTTTTTCCAGTGCGGAATAATATTCGGGAAGTTTGTTCTGATATTTTTTCAGCGCCAGAAAACACAAAACAATGTAAACTACCGGAACAGCGGCCATGGGAACAGTCAGAAGGTCCAGCATTCCCCGTGACTGTCCATTCGTAAAATAAGGGATGCTGTCCTTAAATTCTATCTTTTCACAAAAGGCAGAAAATATTATAAGACCTGAACTGTAAAGAATGAAGACAAGCGAGTGTTTTATAAAATAAGTGAGCCGGAACTTTATATTAAAGGTCAGGGAAATAACATAAAGATAAAGCATTCCCATACTGAGAACCGGAAGAGCAAAACCGAAAGGCTGAAGTCTTTCAGGAAGCAGAGACGGGAACAGGTAGCAGGCTAAATTAGCGGCAGCCACCCACAGCCAGGCCATAAGATAGCGGTCAGATGAAAGATTTTTCTTTTTAGAGAACAGCAGTGCACTGCAAAAAAATGCGGCAACAATCCCTGAAAAAGAAATACTTTCTATGATCATAATCTGATGAATGCTGTTAAGTAATTGACTTGATATTTCGCGAAGTTCAATCTAACCGGTAACCACAGCAGCAGCATTTGAATGTGTTTTTTGAGTATTTATTCCGCTTTAATTGATCGAACCCGTTCACCTTATTTATTTCATCAGATCCAGTAAAACCTTTTCATATTCATTCAAAATGATATTTTTTGAAAATCTCGACTGTATGGAATTTTTTATGGAGTCTCTTTCATAGCTCTGATGAAGGACATCGATGATTTTCTGTGCAAAACCTTCGTGGTTTTCAATATCGGCAATTTCTCCGTTGATTCCGTCCTGAATGATTTCGTTAATTCCTCCGGGACAGTTATTGGCCAGGGAATAGGTTCCACAGGCTCCGGCCTCCAGCAGGACATTCGGGAAGCCCTCATATCTCGAAGACAGGATAAACAGGTCGGCATGTTTCAGAAACTGATACGGGTTTTCCTGTTTTCCGTGGAAAATAACCTGGTCCAGTCCCAGAAAATCTTTCATCTGGTGCAGCATCTCCCGGTCTTTTCCATCGCCCAGAATATGCAGCAGGATATTTTCATTTTTAAGCCTTGAAAATACCTTCAGCAGATTGTCGAAACCTTTTCTGGCAGACAGATTTCCGATGGCTACGATATTTTTATAATTGTGCCTGAAACTTTCCGGTCTTACGGAAGTTTTAAGTTTAGCATCAATAAAATCAAAATCAACAGGATTATTGATCTTGACAATCTTATGTTTTTTGATGTTGAAATGTGTGATCAGATCCTTTTTCATATCATCACTCTGGGCGATGATTCTCTGATAATTATTGTAAAAATTATAGAAGAATTTTATTTCTTTCCGGGTTACGTGTTCACTGACCACATTGGTTTCACGGGCGATAAATTTTGTTTTCGGAAAAATCTTAATGAATAAAGACAGATAGGCATTTACTTCACCAAAACCCGAGAATACGATATCCGGTTTTCTGCGGTAAATTTCCCGTAAAATAGGTTTTAAAGAATGCCTGATTCTTTCTGTTTTCACATCAATAATCTCAACATCCTCTTTCAGCAGGCTCAGATAGCCTCCCTGTTTGCGGAGAAGCAGGATTTTAGGTTCAAACCGGTCCCGGGAAAGATGGTTGGCAATGGTGGTAACAATTCTTTCCGCGCCTCCGGTTTCCAGATCCGGCAGAATAAATATAACAGAAATCTTTTTCATCAGTGTAAAATTAGTAAAAAGTTTTATTCTCACATTAACAATAAATTTTATCGCCGAAAAAAAATTACTTTAATCCTGTTAATTGCAGATACTCATGTGTTTTTATGAAAAAACAATGTATAAAGAAAAAGAAACTCTTCTAAGAAGAATTCCTTTTATTTAGAATTTATACTAATTTTTAATTGGCGACATCACTGATGAACTTTATTCTCAGCATCCTCACCTCTTCATCAGAGAGTTCATCCCCGAATTCATCCAGTAACACCTTCATGCTGTCGCTTTCAGATTCATTCATGAATTCCATGAAGCCGTCTACAATATCTTCGTCAAAGTTATCTTCAATATAATAATCAATATTAAGCTTGGTCCCCTGATAAACAATACGCTCCATTTCTTTCAGCAGTTCATCCATTGAAAGGTTTTTGGCCCTTGCGATATCTTCAAGATCAATTTTTTTGTCTGTACTCTGGATGATAAAAACTTTATGGCTGGATTTATTGGCCACCTGTTTCATCACCATATCCTGGGTACGCTCAATGGCGTTGTCTTCTACATATTTACTGATGAAATCTGCGAATTCCTTACCGTATTTTTTGGCTTTCCCTTCCCCGACTCCGTAAATTTTAGCAATTTCTTCTACCGTAATCGGGTACTGGACCGTCATATCCTCAAGGCTCGGGTCCATAAACACCGTGTAAGGCGGGATGCCGTACTTTTTGGCAACTTTTTTTCGCAGTTCTTTTAATAAAGTAAAGAGGTTCTGGTCTAATCCGCCTCCGGACTGCATCTGGATCTGGTCACTTTCCGCTTTGCTCTGGGTAAGGTCGAATTCCCGGTCTTCGGCAATTAAAAATGAAGGCTTCAGTTCTCCGTTCAGGACCTGCCTCCCTTTTTCAGTGATCTTTAACACCCCATAGGTCTCAATATCTTTCAGTAAAAAGCTCTGAACCGTAGCCTGTCTTAAAACCGTTTTCCAGTGGTTGTCTTTTTCCTCTTTCCCGAAACCGAAATAAGAGGTCTGCTCAAGCTTATAAGACTTCGTGACTGCATTTTCTTTTCCTGTAACCACGGAAATCAGGTCTTTGGACTTGAATTTTTCCCCGGTATCACGGATCAGCTGCAGTACTTTTATGAGATCTTTGGTTGCATCTTTAAGTTTCGGCGGGTTGGTAGAATTATCGCACATATTGGCACCGTCTCCGTTCACCGGATCAAAATTTTCCCCGAAATAACAAAGGATATACTGCCTCCTGCTCATGGAAGTTTCGGCGTAGCCTACCACTTCGTTCAGCAGCTGCAACCCGATTTCACGTTCTGAAACCGGCTTCTGGGCAAGGAATTTCTCTAATTTTTCAATATCTTTAGGATCATAGAATGCCAGACAGTGGCCTTCCCCTCCGTCACGGCCTGCACGTCCGGTTTCCTGATAATAGCTTTCAAGGGATTTCGGAAAATCATAATGAATCACAAAACGTACATCGGGCTTATCGATTCCCATCCCGAATGCAATTGTAGCCACAATGATATCCACTTCCTCCATCAGGAACTTGTCCTGGTTTGCAACCCTGATCTTCTGGTCGAGGCCTGCGTGGTAAGGCAGCGCATTGACGCCGTTCACCTGTAAAAGCTGGGCAAACTCCTCCACTTTTCTCCGGCTCAGGCAGTAAACGATTCCTGATTTTCCTTTATTCTGATTGATGAATTTAACGATCGCGCGGTCTACATTTACCTTAGGCTGTACCTCGTAGTAAAGATTGGGCCTGTTGAAGCTTTCTTTAAATACCAGTGCATTCGTCATGCCCAGTGTTTTCTGGATATCATCCTGAACTTTAGGCGTTGCGGTAGCCGTTAATGCGATAACCGGCACATCTGCAATTTTATCGATAATTGATTTAAGGTTCCTGTATTCCGGCCTGAAATCATGCCCCCATTCTGAAATACAGTGGGCTTCATCAATGGCAACGAAAGAAATTGTTACATCTTTTAAAAATTCCAGGTAATCTTCCTTGATCAGGGATTCGGGTGCTACATACAGAAGTTTTGTCCTCCCGCTTTTTATATCGTCGAATACCTGTTTGGTCTGTGTTTTGTTTAATGATGAATTTAAAACATGGGCCACACCGTCATCAGATGAAAGTCCGTTTACGGCATCCACCTGGTTCTTCATTAATGCGATCAAAGGCGAAACTACAATTGCCGTACCTTCTGAAATAAGAGCCGGAAGCTGATAGCATAAGGATTTTCCGCCTCCTGTGGGCATCAGTACAAATATATCCTTACCTTCCAAAAGGTCCTGGATAATCTGCTCCTGCTGGCCCTTGAAAGTAGAAAACCCGAAATATTTCTTCAATTCGCCTGATAAATTGGCTTTTTTTGCGCTCATCTAATTTTCTATTGCTAAATTTGCATCTATCCCAAAGTTATACATTTTTTGCTTAACACAAAAGCAAACAAAGGGATTAAAAATAAAATTTATATTCAGAACTCTTGTAAAATTACAGTATTTTCTAAGCGTTTCTACAGATCTATCAAAAAGTAAAATGGAGAGAGCCAACATCATTTCAATTGCGAAAACAACCCTGGAAATTGAAATTTCTGAACTTGAAAAACTGAAAAGCAGACTTGACGACCAATTTGCAGAAGCCGTAGAGATCATACATGCTGCAAAAGGCAAGTTGATTGTAGTAGGCATCGGGAAGTCTGCCCATGTGGGAAATAAAATTGTCGCCACGCTGAATTCCACCGGCACCCCTTCGCAGTTTCTTCACGCTTCGGAAGCCATCCACGGAGACCTGGGCGTCATCCAGAAGCAGGATGTTGTGTTATGCATTTCCAATTCAGGAAACTCCCCGGAAATTGTCAATCTCGTATCGTATCTGAAAGAATATTCTTCCGCTCTGATTGCAATGACGGGAAACAGGAACAGCAAGCTCGCGGAATTTTCAGACGTTGTCCTGGATACGCATGTTGATATGGAAGCCTGCCCGAACAAGCTGGCTCCTACCAGTTCAACCACCCTTCAGATGGCTCTGGGAGATGCCCTTGCGGTTTCTTTAATGGAAATGAATGATTTTAAAGCCAATGATTTTGCCAGGTTCCATCCCGGAGGCAGTTTAGGTAAAAATTTAATTTCAAAAGTGGATGATTTCCTGTCTTCGCAAAAACCCCAGGTAACGGAACACGCTACCGTAAAGGATGTTATTATTTCGATCAGCGCATCCAGGCATGGAATCACCGTGGTGACTGATGAAGACCGGATTATCGGTGTGATTACCGACGGCGATTTAAGGAGAATGCTGATGAAAGGCGATGATATTTCAAAAGTGATGGCCAAAGATATTATGTCTGCCCACCCGAAGACCATTGAAAGAAGTGCTTTGGCAAAAGAAGCCATGAAAATTTTAAAAGACAATAATATCGGACAGCTTATCGTAACGGAAAACGGAAAATATTTCGGGATTATTGATCTCCATAAACTGTTGGATGAGGGAATCAACTAAAAACGGTTATGTATTTTTTATTCGTTCTCGCAGGTCTTTCAATATATTTATTAAGATGCTATATCAATAATCAGCCAGACACTCATCATATCACGATAAAGAGAAATAAAAAACAAAATGCAAATCATTTTTCTGATGAAACTTTTGATGAAAATTCCACTGAATATTTTAATATCTTAATAAAAGTACTAATTCTGAGCACTTATAATTCTGAAAAATTTAACAGCGTTACATCTGAAGATTTTCCATTCAGAAGATTGGAAGAAGATATAGGATTTGTCTTTACAGAAGATGTCTTTAAAAGTATGCTGAGAAATGATCTGATCAAAGAAACGGAAGTGCCAAAACTTTTAGCGTTCAAAGAAGCAACTTTAAAAATCAGTGAGGATGAATGGTTTTTAGAAAAAGTTGATCTTGATTCTGATAAACGCTGGATAAAAATAAATGAAGTTGCCGATGAATTATTAACTGAAATGAATATTGATACAAAAAATTATAATTTTGAATCCGGGAATTTCGAATGATTTAATTAAATCGAACACTTTATCGGTAAAACTTTAAACTGTAAAACGTCCTGCTTTACTAAAACTTTTTTCATACATTTGAATCCGTAAAAATATTATTCTGTGAGTGATGTTAAAGACATGTCCTTCTTTGGGCACATTGGTGAATTAAGAGGTCATCTCATCCGTTCGATTATTGCAATTATCGTTGCCGCTTTTATTATCGGCTATAATATCAACTGGATTATGGATCATGTGTTTTTTGGTCCTACCAGAAATGATTTCCTGACTTTTGAAATGGTGAATCATTTTTCCAGAATGGTCCTGGGTGAAGAAAGTATCCGCCTTCCCAAAGATTTCCCCGTGCGTGCTAGCAAGCTTTATCAGCAGTTCAATGTGATGATGGCTGTTTCCATCTTCGGAGGAATTGTGGTGGCATTCCCGTACATTATCTGGGAACTGTGGAGGTTCATCAGCCCCGCCCTGCACCCAAAAGAAAGAAAAAACTCCATTTTTATCATCAATTCCGTCTGGATCCTGTTCATGATGGGCGTTTTGTGCGGCTATTATTTAATCCTTCCTTTCGCCGTTAATTTCGGGGTAATCTTTAAAATCTCGGATATTATTATCCCGCTTTATGATTTAAGCGATTATACGACGTTGTTTTTACAGGTGGTATTGGGAATGGGTGTTATTTTCCTTTTTCCGGTGCTGATCTATTTCCTGACGACCATTGGAATTCTGACACCGATGTTTATGAGGACTTACCGCCGGCATGCCATTGTCCTGATCATGGTAGTAGCTGCTATTATCACCCCTGCGGATGTTCTGAGTATGCTGATGGCTGCCTTGCCGCTTCTATTACTGTATGAATTCAGCATCCTGATGTGCTCGTACACCTACAAGAAAGTTCAGAAGGCAGCCGGAATTTTACCGGTTAAAAAATAAAATACTTAAACTTTTAAAATATATTCCCGCAGATTGATTCTGCGGGATTTTTGCTGATTGTTATCTGATCAGTATTTAAAAATTTACCGGCCACGGCTTAAAAAGTAACATCCTGTCTGAAATTTACTGAAAACTTATACCCTTCTCAGGTAAACAGGAATTTCAGTATCATAATCAATCTGGATATGTAATTTTAACCTGTAACAAAACGCTGTATTTCCCGTCTTATCAGAATAGATTTTTGATGTTAAATTATTTTGACATCGAATAATTCTTTATTTTAGTAATTAATTTAATTCAGATGAAAAAACTTTCATATACGCTCTTATTTGCTTCGGCATTGGTTTTCGGTCAAACCTATGAAAGAGACACTTATACGGTTCTGGATACCTTGAAAGGTTCCGATACCAAATTCCGTAATTTCTGGGATGTGAAGAAATATGACCTGTCCGTAGAGCCGGATTTTGCACAGAAAAGCATTAAAGGAAACAATATGATCAGTTTTGAGATTATTAAAGATGTAGTGAACCCTACCTTCCAGATTGACCTGCAGCAGCCGATGAAAGCGGATAAGGTGGAAGCCGGTTTTCCGGTAGCGGATTACAGGCAGGACGGCGATTTTATCTGGATCAAAAGTAATAAGACCTTTAAAAAAGGAGAAAAATATACGATTGATATTACCTATTCCGGAAACCCGGTGATTGCTAAAAGAGCCCCGTGGGACGGCGGCTGGGTATTCACAAAAGATGAAAAAGGAAACCCGTGGATGAGTGTGGCGGATGAAGGGATCGGCGCATCAATATGGCTGCCGTTAAAAGACATCTGGAGCGATGAGCCGGACAATGGAGTGATCATGAAGATCATTACGCCAAAGGATCTGGTAGGTGTAGGAAATGGAAGGCTGACCGACAAAAAAACCAACGGTGACAAAACCACTTACACCTGGGAAGTCAAAAACCCGATCAATGCCTACTCCATTATCCCGAATATCGGGAAATACGTGAATTTTAAAGATACCTTTAACGGGGAAAAAGGAAAGCTTGCCCTTGATTACTGGGTAATGGAGTATAACCTTGATAAAGCAAAAAAGCAGTTCCAGCAGGTAAAACCGATGCTTTCTGCCTTTGAATACTGGTTCGGCCCCTATCCTTTTTATGAAGATTCCTACAAACTGGTAGAGTCACCATACTTAGGCATGGAGCACCAGAGCAGTGTGGCTTACGGAAACGGGTACCAGAACGGATATCTGGGAAGGGATCTTTCAGACACGGGTATCGGGCTCAGCTGGGATTTTATTATTATTCATGAAAGCGGCCACGAATGGTTTGCCAATAACATCACGGCAAAGGACCAGGCGGACATGTGGATCCATGAAAGTTTTACGAATTATTCTGAAGTTCTGTTTACCGAGCGGTATATGGATAAAAAGTCGGCGGAACTTTATGCTATGGGAATCAGGAAGATCATTGCCAATGACGTTCCGATTATCGGAAAATACGGGGTAAGGAATGAAGGCAGCAGAGATATGTACCCGAAAGGCGCGAGCATGCTTCATACAATCCGTCAGGTCATCAATAACGATGAAAAATTCAGGCAGATTTTAAGAGGCCTCAACAAAGATTTTTACCACCAGACGGTTACCACACAACAGGTTGAGGACTATATTTCCAGGAAAGCAGGCATTGATTTTTCGGGAGTGTTCAACCAGTACCTGAGAACGACGAAAGTTCCGGTTTTAGAATATTCGCAGAAAGGGGAAGAACTGAAGTTCCGCTACACCGAGACCGTTAAAGGACTGAAGCTCCCTGTAAGAATCGATGGTGAGCAGACCATTAATCCGACAGAAGAATGGCAGACCGTAAAGCTGAAAAAAGGGTCTCCGGTAGCATTCAACCAAAATTATTATATCAATTATAAAAAAGTACAATAACAGAATAAGGTAAGATGGCAGATGCCGTTTTTACCTTTAATTTTCAATCATGAAGGAGCCATCGGTTTTAAGAAAAATTTAGCACCGCCTGCTGTAACAAAATGCTCCGGAACGCAACTAACTACTGTATAAATTAAACCCAATGAAAAAAACAGCCCTCAGTTTAGGCTTTTTAACTGCTTTTCTGGCAAATGCCCAGTCGATTAAAACCACCATTGACCTGGTGAACGTAAAAAACGACCAGGTTGCCGTTACCATGGACTTCCCCAAAATGAAATCAGGGGATGTGAAATTCCATTTTCCGAAAACCGTTCCGGGAACCTATTCCGTAGATGATTACGGAAGATTTGTGGAAGGCATTAAGTTTTTCGACAATAAAGGAAAAGAACTCGCCTTCACCAAGGTAGGTGACAATACATATTCTCTTAAAAATGCCCAGAATTTAACCAAGGTTACGTATCTGGTGAATGACAGTTTTGATGATGAAATGGATGCCTCAAAACATAAAGCGGTATTTTCACCGTCAGGAACGGATATTGAAACAGGAAAAGTATACCTGGTTAATACCCACGGTTTTGTAGGATATATTGATAATATGCAGGATGTACCTTATCAATTGGTCATCCAGAAACCTGCGGATTTTTACGGAACGACGGCTCTGGTTGATCAGGACAGGTCTGAATCTACCGATACGTTTACCCTGGCCAATTATGCCAAGCTTACCGACTCTCCGCTGATGTATACGAAACCGGATTACATCACCTTCAATGCAGGCGGAATGGATCTGGTATTGGGTGTTTATTCTCCATCCGGGAAATATAAGGCTGCTGATTTCAAAGACAATCTTGAAAAAATGGTTATGGCTCAGAAAAAATTCCTGGGTGATATGAATACCAATAAGAAATATGCGATCATGCTGTATCTGGCAGGAACCGAAGGACCTCAGATCAAAGGTTTCGGCGCGCTGGAGCACCATGAATCCACGAGTGTTGTCCTGCCTGAGATGATGCCGAAGGAGGCCATCGACAAAACGCTTACAGATGTGGTTTCCCACGAGTTCTTCCATACGGTAAACCCTCTGAAAACCCATTCTGAAGAGATCCACTATTTTGATTATGCAGATCCTAAAATGTCCCAGCACCTCTGGATGTATGAAGGCGGAACGGAATATTTTGCCAATCTTTTCCAGATCCAGGAAGGGCTGATTACGAAAAACGAGTTCCTGCAGAGGATCAATGAGAAAATCACCAATTCCAAGAATTACAACGATACCATGCCTTTTACGGTGATGAGTAAAAATATTCTTAAGGATGAATATAAAGACCAGTACAGAAACGTTTATGAAAAAGGAACGCTGCTGGCGATGTGCCTCGATATTGAATTGAGAAAACTGTCTAACGGTGAAATGGGCTACCGTGATATGATCCGGAAACTGTCCCAGAGATTCGGGGAAAACAAACCGTTCAAGGATGACAAGCTGATTGATGAGCTGGTAGCGGTTACCGGTTATCCGCAGGTAAAAGATTTCTATAATAAATACATTGCGGGAGAACAGCCGACTCCTTACGCGCAATACCTGAATATGGTAGGCGTAGAGATGAAAAAACAGGAAACGCCGCCTTTGTTCTGGTTTATTAAAGATCCGAACCAGACCGGTTATAACGACAAAAACAATACGTTTATATTTGATGAGAGCTCTGCATTGTCGCCGTTCTCAAAAAGCATTGGATTTAAAATTACCGACGAAATTGTTGCACTGGACGGAAAAACCATTAATGTGCAGAATATCCAGGACTTTATTAATTATTCCAAAACAATTAAGGAAGGCCAGAACGTAACGGTAACTGTATTAAGAAAAAACGGTGAAAAATCTGATAAGACAGAGCTTAAAGGAAAGGCCATTCTGGATAAAATGACCATAGAAACGCTTAATTATAAAGCGAATCCTACTGCTGCGGAACAGAAGCTTCAGGACCAGTGGCTGACGGGGAAAAAGTAACCCTTAATCAACATGCCAACAGCAATATATATAGCGGAGAATCTTTCTCCGCTTTTTTGTTTTAAAAATCGTCTGAACTTTTATTGAACTGCAGATTGAAGATCCGGCCTGATCAAAAAATAAAAAATTATATAAGTCTTAAGCTTTTCTGATTGTAATTCTAAAGGTAGTGCCCTTCCCTACTTCGGTCTGTGCAATTTTAATATCGCCGTTATGGTATTCTTTAATCACCCTTTTGGCCAGCGACAAACCCAGTCCCCAGCCGCGTTTTTTAGTGGAATATCCGGGCTTGAAGGCGTTTCCGGCCTGCTGCTTTGTCATTCCGCTTCCGTTGTCCTGCACTTCAATGATGATGTGTTTGTTGCGTTCGGTCACCGTCATGGAAATTGACCCTACCCCTTTCATGGCATCAACGGCATTTTTCACCAGGTTTTCAATTACCCAGCTGATCAGAATCTTATTATGGGGAACCGAAATATTGTAACTGGGAAGATGCAGCCCGAAGTTGATCTTTCTTGAAATCCTTGTTTTCAGATAATCATAGTTTTCCTGGATGGTTGCATTAAAATCCCGGTCGTTAAGCTCAGGCACAGAACCGATCTTGGAAAACCGCTCGGAAATTGTCCTTAACCGTTCAATATCTTTTTCAATCTCATGGACACCTTCGGAATCCGGAGTATCGAGCTTCATAATTTCCATCCAGCCGATCATGGATGACAGCGGGGTCCCGATCTGGTGTGCGGTTTCTTTGGCGAGTCCTGCCCAGAGATAGCCTTCATCGGTCTTTTTAATCGTCCTCAGAAACCAGAATGAAAACAGGAAATAACACAGAATGAAAAATCCCAGAATATAGGGCGAGTAGCGTAAATTATTTAATAGAGGGGAATTGTCATAATAAACAAACTGGTTATTTTTGTTGGGGAACTTAAGTTCTATCGGAGGATAGGTCTTTGCCATCTTTTTAGCAAACGCTACAATTTCCGAAGGGCTGTTTTCTATTTCCTGGGGAATATTCTTATGTTCGATGATCTGGTTATCCTTGTCCAGAATGATTACCGGAATGGTGGTATTCGAGCTGTAGATCTGAAGAATCAGGCCCTGGACTTCAAGGTTCGGAGTGGTGGCTTCCTGCTGGAATTTCACCGCGCTTACCAATATATCCACCCTTTTGATTTCTTCTTTACGAAGGAAATTAATCAGAACGGTTGAAGCAATAACCACCGTTAAAACCACAATGGTCATCAGCACGAAAATAATCCAGTTATTAAGCCTTGACAGTATTGATTTTCTCAAAACAATTTATTTTAGAACATTCAGGATTTTCTGGAGTTCTGTACTCCCGCTTCCCTGGTAATTGTTAATAATGACTGAAAACACATATTTTTTTCCTTCTTTTGAGGTATGGTAGCCTGCAAAAGATTTGGTATCCCTCATGGTTCCGCTTTTCATTTTAAGCCCGTTGTCCTGGGTAGGGAATCCTTCGTAATATGCATCAAACCACGGCTGCTTTTTAGCATATAATAAAGCCTGTACTTCCGCTTTTGCAGAAACGTAGTTCTGTGGCGACAGGCCGCTTCCGTCTGCAAAATTGATCATATTCGGGTTAATTCCTTTTGATTTCCAGAACTCTTTCAGAAAAGCAACGCCGCTTTTAAAGCCGGGATCTCCTTTTTTTTCTTTTCCCAATGTTTTGATTAAGGTTTCACCGTACATATTGATGCTTTTTCTTAAAAACCAATAGACGATCTTATCCATCGTAGGCGATTCATATGTAAGAATAGTATTGCTTTTTGGAAATTCCATCAGTTTCTTTCCTTCAATTTCCAACCGGGAACTGGTAATTACTTTTCCTGAAAATGCGATTCCGGATTCCTTCAGCCATTGCTGAACTTCGACACCAAGCTGTAAAGGCGGATCCGGCGTGGCGCCTGAAACCGTAACTGTTTTTGACGGTAGAGTACCGTTTATCAATGCCACATCAGAATGCGGTGCTGTAAAAATCAGGCTCTGGTCTGAGCTGCCGGCCACCTTCAGGTCATTCAGCCACTTTACCCCTTCCAATGGATAGGAGAAGCTTTTAAATTCTGTTCCGTTGATGTTGATATCAAACTGGTTCTCGCGCCAGTTGACGCCCCACACCCCGGCTCCGTAATAATTTCCCAAATCGTCCCACGGCCAGCCTCCGGGAATGGTCTGGTGGTCAAAATAAGAATCATCAATTACTAGGTCTCCCGATATTTTGGTGATCCCCGATTTCTTAAGGGCAGCGGTTAATTTCTGTTTAAAGTTTTCAGGTTTGTAGCCGTCATACCGCCAGCTTCCCAGGGTAGGATCTCCAGTGGAAGCAATGAACAGGTTACCGTTCAGGGTTCCTCCTGAAACCGTCCCGGAATAACCGGAAGTGGTTTTATAGGTATAATTTTTACCTAAAACTTCCAGAGCGGCCGCTGCTGTAAAAATCTTTTGGGTAGAAGCCGTAGACAATCCTTTATTTCCCTGATATTCATAAACGGAATTTCCGTTCTCATCAGAAACATACAATGACAGACTGGATGAAACAGCCGCAGAAGATTCCATAAGGCTTTTCGTAGCAGCATCCAGTTTTTGAGCTGTAGTCTGGGCAAAAACAATTTGAGTTGATATAATAAGAACGGTAAATGTTTTTCTCATTGCAGATTTATTTTCTAAATACAGGTGTTTTGGCTGGTCAACGTAGTTCCTAACCATGCCAGGTATTACATTCTGGATTCAAATATAATTAAAGTAAATTTATAAGGCTGAGCCTGCTTCTATTTCATAAGGCTCTTTTCCTTTTTCAAAAATGCGGGTCAGTTCGCTTCCTTCCACTGTAATTGTATTGCCGGTTCTCCTGATCCAGTTTCCTTCACGGAGCCCAACAACTTTTGTGTCATTTTGCGTTAAAAACTCTTTGATTCTGGTTTCCCTGGTTTCGCCGTTGTGTTTCAGGTCCGGGTTCGGATCCAGATAATGCGGATTGATATTGAACGGAACCAGCCCCATACAATCAAAGCTTGGCGGATAAACAATCGGCATATCATTCGTTGTTTTCATATTCTGTCCGCCGATATTGCTTCCGGCACTGCAGCCCAGGTAAGGTTTACCGCTTTCCACATTTTGTTTCAGAACAGGCATCAGACCTTCTTCATGAAGTGTTTTAACCAGCAGAAAAGTATTGCCGCCGCCTGTAAAAAAAGCTTTTGCGTTGTGTACCGCTTCAATGACATTATCAAATTCGTGCAGTCCCTTCACTTTAATATTAATCGTTTCAAAGAAAGAACGGGCTTTTGCCGTATAATCATCATGAGAAATTCCGCCGGGCCTTGCGAACGGAATAAAAACCAGTTCATCAATTCCTTCATATAACCTGATGATTTCTTCTTTTAAATATGCTAAATATTCCCCTCCGAAAAGAGTGGATGTTGAAGCCAGTATGATATTCATAGACATTCCCTTGATTAAATTGTTGAGTAACAAAGATAGTTTAAACCCTATTGAATCAAAAATTAATATAAAATAAACATAGAGGTTGTTAATATTTTCAAAAAAAACTTAACGGTTCTAAAATCTGGGCATTTACGGAATTATTATTGGACTTTAAAAATGTAGAATTTTAAATACGGGAATTATGAAAACGACTAAAATGAATATCAAAAATCTTTTTCTGGGCTTACTGTTCACCGGAGCTGCCGGCTTTTTGAGTGCGCAGACCACTCAGACAGACAGTGCTGTTACGACAACTGCGACAGCGAATCAATCTTCAAATCCGGCTATTGAAGGCCTTAAAAAACAAACAGAGACCAATCCTAAAGATACGGAAGCATTAGCCAAGCTCGCGACGGCATATCAGGAAGCATCCGACTGGACCAATGCGGTCAATACCTGGAAAAGAATATCCGCCCTGTTACCGGACTGGGCACCTTCCTATTACAGCCAGGCTTATGCATACCAATCGGCTAAAGATGATGCCAATGCAAAAGCTGCTTATGAAAAATACATTGCTACGGTAAAGCCTGAAGAGGTAGAACAGAGTAAGAAAAATCTGGCGTACGCCTATTTCTATGTTGCTTTTGCGGAACAGCAGAGCAATCCGGATAAAGCAAAAGAGCACATTGCCAAATCTTTACAGTATGATCCTACCAATCAGGATGCCGTAAAGCTCAGCCAAGCCCTGAATTCATAATAAAAGAAGGTCCTGAAGTTTCAGGATCTTTTTTGTGTTCTGTTCTCAGAAAGCTGATAACATTTTCACAGCCTGTTTAAATTTAATAGTAAAGCTTAATAATTACCAACAAATTATTGGCAACTCTGTTCCTGCTGATTTCAGATTTAAAAGACTATATAAACCTTAATTAAATAAATTTTACACTCAGAAAGGAATGTTTATCTTTGCATTAAATAAATCTGTAAACAAATGAAATTTTTTATTGACACGGCGAATTTAGAGCAAATTAGAGAAGCAAAAGACCTTGGGATTCTTGATGGGGTAACTACCAATCCTTCATTAATGGCCAAAGAAGGCATTCAGGGATCTGAAGCGATTAAAAACCATTATAAAGCCATTTGCGACATCGTAGACGGCGACATTTCTGCAGAGGTACTTTCTACCACGTATGAAGAAATGATTAAGGAAGGCGACGAACTGGCAGCCATCCACCCGAATATCGTGGTAAAAATCCCGATGATCAAAGACGGAATCAAAGCATTAAAATATTTTTCAGATAAAGGGATCAAAACCAACTGTACGCTGATTTTCTCTCCGGGACAGGCCCTTCTGGCAGCAAAAGCAGGGGCAACCTATGTTTCTCCGTTCCTGGGAAGACTGGATGATATTTCAACCGACGGACTGAACCTGATCCAGGAAATCAGACTGATTTTCGATAACTACATGTATGAAACCGAGATTTTAGCGGCTTCTATCCGCCACTCCATGCATATTATCGACTGTGCGAAGATCGGTGCCGATGTAATCACTTCACCGCTTCCTCCGATCTTGAGTTTACTGAAACACCCGTTAACAGACAGCGGACTGGCTCAGTTTATTTCAGATTCACAGAAATTAGCGTAAGCATTAACAGCATTTTTGAAATAGAATCGGGCGCGGAAACAAAGTTTCCGCGCCCGATTCATTTATTTATTTCCTAATTTTCAATCGTCTTTATAACCTTACAGGGATTCCCTACAGCCACTACATTATCAGGAATATCCTTCGTCACGACACTGCCGGCACCGATTACGGAATTATTCCCTATGGCAACTCCCGGCAAAACCACAACATTTCCTCCGAACCATACATTATTACCTACCTTAATCGGGTGAGCCGATTCTAGGCCCTGGTTTCTCTGTTTTACATCAAGCGGATGGCTCGCGGTATAGAAACTGCAGTTCGGACCGATGAACACATAGTCCCCGAAGGTCACTTTAGCACAGTCCAGGATGACCAGGTTATGATTGGAGTAGAAATTATCGCCAACATCAATATTGTAGCCGTAATCGCACCAGAAACTGGGCTCGATACAGATATTGTCTTGTGTTTTCCCTAAAATCTTTCTGATCAGTGCTCCTCTTCCTTCGGTATCGGAATTTTTCAGCCCGTTGTATTCCAGGCAGAGGTCTTTAATGGCCATCCGTTCATTAATCAGCTCCTGATCATAATTGGCATCATATAAAAGCCCGTTTTCACATTTTTCCTTTTCTGTCATGAATTCTTATTTTATGTTTGACGTTTAAAATGTATTAATTAAATATAGCAAAAAGAAAGCAGGATGAAAAATGACTTTCACCCTGCTTTCAATAAAATTAATTATTCTACCTGTATAAATCCGGCTCTATGGGATTGTTGTTCTTGGCTAAAGATTCTTTTGTACTTTTCTCTATTTCCCTGAATACCTGGTTGGGATCTGTGATTTCTTTTCCGTCATTTGTCTGTACCTTAAGGGTAACCCTGGTGTTATCGCTGCCTCCGTTCCGCATCATCATTTCCCTCATATTTTTGGCTGGATCATTAACGTAAGCTTTCCATACTTTTTTATACTGGTCTCTGGTCACTTCAATTTCCTTGCCCCCGATTCCTATGATTTTTACATTTCCCGGCAGTTCTGTTTCACCGGGGTCTGTAAAAGCTTCAATTTTTTTGTTGCCTTGTAAAGTCATTCTGTGTGAGCCTGTGGCGTCTTCAATCTGTACAATCAGGCCCGGGAGACCGTAGAATTTATAAGGTCCGTCCTGGAACGGGATTTCTGTAGTAAACCATGCAATCCAGTCCCTTCCGCCATAGCTGGCTGTTGCTTTCTGGGCATTGTAGGAACCGATTTTCTGTTTTTCAGGAAGGATTTTCCATTCGGGTTTCCGGTCTTCCCTAACTTTATACTGATCCATGGAAACTTTGGTAAGCAGGAAAGTCTTGTAATCAGGATATGACTTCGTTACTTTATAGCTTACCTGTCCGGCATTGTTTCCCCGGTTGACATTAAGGTTTCCGGATCCGCCCTTCAGCTGTTTCTGCAGGTTTGCCATTGACGTGGAATCGGCAATAAATTTATCACGGCTGTAGTAACGGGAACCGTTTTTACCGATATCCAGGAGCATCATTTCCGTTTTAACATCTTCCCTGTTGTTTGAATCCGGAATATATTTATATTCATAGAAAAACCGGTTCTGTGCAAAAATGTTGAGTCCTGCAGCTAAAAATAATGCTGTAAAAAAAAATTTCATTATTCTAAATATTCTTAAGTTCGATTTTATTATTGTCCTTTTTCATTCTTTCTTTAATGCGCCCTTCCTGGCTTTTCATGTCGGAATTCTGCCCATCTTTCATAATCATGATCGCACCGCCCATCTGCATTTGCTTAAGCCCTTTTGTAGGGTCATTTTCATAATCTTTCAAGAGTTTGCTGTACTGTTTGGCATTCACCGGAATTTCATTGGCACCGAAGATCTCTTCCGGAATGGAACTGATGTTTTTCACTGCCTGTAAAGTGAAGCGGTGAGACAGCGTCTGATCTTCAAGCTTTACGATAAGCCCGGGAAGTCCGTGAAATTTATACGGTCCGTCCTGAATCGGGATATCCGTGGTAAACCAGGCATACCAATGCCTTCCGGCGAAATCAGCTTCTGCTTTCTGTGCTGACCATTCCCCGATTTTCATTTTTTCTGAGGTTATCTTCCATACAATCGGCCTTTCTTCAGAAACATTATACTGATCCCTTAAAATCCTGTTGTGCAAAGAGATTTCATATTTAGGATATTTTTTTGAAACGGTGTACCGTACCAGGCCTTTCCGGTTATCCGATTTAATATTAAGCGATCCCGTGGCCGCCAGCTGCCTGTCAAGATCAATTTTCATCAGAGAATCTGATTGGTAAACCGTATAACTGTAAAATTTAGACCCGGATTTCGATACATCAAGATTCATAAGTTCATTTTTAACATCAGAAACATTAGTGGAGTCCGGGATGAATTGATAATTATAGGTAAAACGCTGGCTTTGTGCACTGGTGATTATGCTTAAAAATAGAAAAAGTAAAATACTGTTTTTCATAGGTTTAGTTGGTTTAAATAATAAAAAGCCCTGTCAGTGTATCACATCAAGTCTGAAATTCATTACTGACAGGGCTTCATCTGAGTTTTTATGGTTATTTTTTAGTTTCGATCCAGATTTCTCCGGAAGTTCCGCCTCCGTCAGTCTTGTTCTTGTTAATGTACATGCTTTTGATCTTATCAGGGTCCAGGGTTTCCATTTCTTTTCTGGTAACTTCTTTGCCGTCAAAATATATTCTCATCTTATCGGCTCCGTCGATATTTTTAACACCTGAAGCATTCACTGTCCGGTTACCATGGCTGATTCTGATATTATCAGTATTGATTCTTAAAATTTTATCCTCCGGAAAGTTTTTAAATGTTTTATTAAATACGATAGTCTTTCTGTTTCCATCCAGAGCCATTCTTTCAGCTTCTATTTTTACACGTTCTGCATAAGCCTTTGCCATTTTAGAATCAATTTTCGCCCTCTTTCTGTCCAGCTCAGCTCTTTTCTTAGCATCTGCCGCAGATTCTTTGCCTCCTGTTGCCGATAATTTCAATGTTTTTTTCATTTCAGGAGACCATTTCATGTTTTTCGCATCACTTAAAGTATAAATCTGTACTTTGGGTGTATTGGGTATATTCACTGCTGACGGCGGAAGTTCAATGCTGATTTCAGGAATTTCAGGCAGCTCCGGCATTTCTTCATACCTGATATTTTCAATGTTCCTGATTTTATCCTTCCATTCCGCAGACTTAAAATACTCATCCGCTCTTAACACCGTTACAGATTTAAGGAAGTTCTCCGAACCTGCAATTTTTCCGATCTCCCCGGACAGTTTTCCTATTTCTTCAAGGTATCCGTTATATTCCTTGCTTTCAGGGCTAAGCTTTTTTAAAGCGGCAGTACGCTCCTGAATCTTTTTGCTTAAATCTGCAATTTTCTTTTCACCGGCTGATTTTTTATAGACCTCGGGAATTACCGCCGTCTTACTTTTTGAAGCATCAGGTGTTATGGTATCTGTTTTAATACGGCCACGGTCATTTTCAGTTTTACTGATCCGGGAAACGGTTTTCTCGATTTCTATATTTGTCGCTTTGATCTCCTGGTTTTTAGCATTTACCATATAGGCAAAGGCCACTGAAAATACGACCGGTAATGCAAAAATTCTACGCGCATACCCGAATCTGGTTTTTGGTTTCTGTAACATTTTAAGTCGTTTTTTAAGGTTTGAACTGAGAAACGGACTGGTCGCCGGCAACGGTTTTCCGGAAAAGTGGCTGGCTAGGAGCATCTGCGCAAATGCTTGGGTGTCCGATTGTCTGACGGCTTTTTTATCCGCCAGGTATTCATGAATTAAACTGATTTCTTTTTTGATGAGGTAAAAAAAAGGATTGAACCAGAATACTGATGTAACGATCTCGATAAAGATTTTATCGAAAGAATGTTTCTGTTCAATGTGTACCATTTCATGCTTCAGAATCTGCTTCCCGATATCTGAGTCCAGCATAATGGAGTTTTTCCAGAACAGGTTTCTGAAATAGGAAAACGGGGCTTCCGCCAGATTGGTCCGGTAAAAGTTGATCCCGCCGAAGTGTTCTTTCGGGAACCGGTTTTTAAGCTGCCCGATTCTGATAATCCCGTAGATGAATCTTCCTAAAAAGAAGAAAGAAACAAATCCCAGAGCTGAAAAAATAATCCTAAAATAAATGTTATCATATGTTGCGTTTCTGTAGGTATTAAAATTCTGTACCTTATCAATCAGGCGGTAGACATCACTGCTTACTTCAACCGTAAAGTCCTCTATTCTTATCAAAGGCAGCAGCATCGAAATCAGCATCGCAGACAGAAGATAAAATCTGTTGTAGTGATGAAACGTCCTGTCCTTTAAAGACAACCGGTAGTATAAAAATATTACACCGGAACATACAATAACTTTCCCAAAATACAGAAGCAGAGTTTCCATAGGCTGTTAATCTTTCTTTTTGAGTTCGCTTAATAACATCTCAAGGTCTTCTACCGTCATTTCATTTTTTTCCACCAGGAATGAAACTGCACTTTTATAGGAGCCTTTAAAATAATTTTTTACAAGGCTTCTCATGGTTTTCCCGGAATACTGTTCTTTGGAAACCAGCGGAAAATACTCATGCTGCCTTCCGTAGACGCTGTAGTCTACAAATTCCTTTTCTTTCAATACTTTCAAAATGGTAGAAACGGTATTGGTATGCGGTTTCGGTTCCGGGAAAAGATCCAGGACATCTTTCAGAAATCCCTTTTCAAGTTTCCATAAATACTGCATTACCTGCTCTTCTGCTTTTGTTAACGTCTGAATTTTCATATCCTTTTCATTTTATCATGTATGCCTGTACAGATTCAAATAATCTATATCACTAATTCCTTAGTGATACAAATGTAGAAATAAAATCAATTCAAACAACTATTTTTTTAGTGATAAAAGATAAATGAATTTAAATGTTTGAAAATCAGCGTAATAAATTTCAATATAATTTGATATATATTTAAAAAAGTAGAATTATTTCCTGATCATCTTACAGCAAAGCGGATAATTATAACTGAAATTCTTAAAAGTTGTTAATTTTTATTACATAAAATTAAAATGTAGCCCGTTTAACTCAGAAAATATATTTATTTTAGTGCTTTAAAAATTTCTCATGAAAAGATATCATTTATTAATTGTACTATTGCTATTCATTTTTAACTTTACTACAGCCCAGAAGAAAGGTTCTCCGGCAGCGGATTTCAGTGCGGTAGGTGAAGCGAAAAACAAAATTGAAAATACCGTTCCTTTAGTGATCAAGCATTTAAAGGAAATAAGCGAAAAAGAAAACGATCCGAATATCCTTACCAACGGAAAAACAGCTTTAGCCAAAGAATACGGAAAAGTGGAACTGGAATGGCGCCTTTACCGCGGTAACATGAACAACTGTATCCTTAACAATTCTTCCAAAAAAGCGAAAAAGTGTATGGAATACCATACTTCCATGTTCAGAGGCACTTTGATCAACTACAACAATTACATTACCAACCTGACGAGAAAGAACGGTTACCTGGGTGTGGAAGGCGATACGAAATTTGAGTTCAACCCTGCTGAGATCACCACAAAACTGAACGATTCTTATTTTAACGGAGGCGATGCGGCCAACAGAATGAAAAGAGGACAGAAAAAAGAATTCATAGGTCAGACCATGGCTGATGATAATGCGCTTAAGCCTTTCAACCAGCTGGCGGCTGAATAATTTAAACAGAAGTCATACTACTTAAATAATAATCCTGCTTTATTTGAAGCGGGATTTTTTGTATCCGTTAGCCTAAAATGAACAGCAGATCAATAATTATGGCATGATAAGTGAATCATCTGACTTTAATTTTAAGACAGAATAAGATGAGCAGTTTAAAAAAAGGAGACATGGTAAGGTGGAATTCCAGTTTCGGGGAAACCCACGGAAAGATTACCCACATCCACACAAAGGATTTCACTTTTATGAACCGGCAGCGCCGCGCGTCTGAAGAAGAGCCGCAGTATGAAGTGATGAGTGAAAAAACCGGGAAATCAGCGGTACATAAAGCTTCTGCCCTTAAGAAAATGTAAAATGCCACAAGTTAATTTGTGGCATTTTTAATTATAAGGGATGCTGTTATTTTATTTTGTCATAAATCAGTTTGGTAATAACCGCCCCGAAAAGATAATAGGCAACCGTCATTATTTTTTTCTGGTTATTCTCAGCAACAGGGGCATCATCCAGTCCCATTTTTTCAGGAAGGGCTACCGCACCCAGTCCCATTAGAACGCCGGAAGCAATATTAAAGCCTGTAGTGGCCGTAGCTGCGTAATACATTCCGTTTCCGATGACATCACCGGCCAATGTAGCCGCATACAGCTGTTCATGGTTGGTTACCTTCATATCCACTGTATCCAGAGCTTTATTTAAAGCTTCTTCCCCCACTTTATTGATCTCCGGGACATTGTCAAAATTTTTTCTGATGGCTTCGTGCAGCAGGCTGAGTGCAACGGCACCTCCTAAACCTGCAAGGATTTTCTTGTACATACGTTTGTCTTATTAATGGTGTGTTTACTCAACTGCATAAATTAAGCCATTAAAAGCATGATATAAAAGTCACTGTATGGAGAAATAAAAAGAGTATTACAAATCTGTAATACTCTTTCTGCAGTAGCGGGAACCGGACTCGAACCGATGACCTTCGGGTTATGAGCCCGACGAGCTACCTACTGCTCCATCCCGCGGTGTATCTTTAGAGTGCCTACCGAAGGCACTTAACTTAGTAGCGGGAACCGGACTCGAACCGATGACCTTCGGGTTATGAGCCCGACGAGCTACCTACTGCTCCATCCCGCGTTATAGCTG
>Ga0265798_10001428_pt1 | contig 37216 bp, 33 predicted proteins | sample P3T30metagenome_FD_192430 | JGI IMG/M metagenome (GOLD analysis project Ga0265798, IMG submission 192430) | Plant litter microbial communities from East Loma Ridge, Irvine, California - P3 T30 | ecosystem: Environmental > Terrestrial > Plant litter > Unclassified | place: USA: California...
CGATTGATGAATCAATCCGTACAAAACGATCGATTTAATTTGATCTTGTACTTGAGCATCAGCAAGCTCGACAACCTCGACGAGCTCGAAGCCTGCTAGGTACGGGAAGGCCCGATCGTGTTGTACTCGAGAATCGTACCAACAACGGCACTGGAGGCTATTTAAATGCTTGGCATGCTTGGCAAACTGAATGAATGTGCCCTTTCCAGAGCGGCGACACTTCTGGTTTCGCAGCTTGACGCTCGACTTTTTGACTGCCGCATCATCATTGAACAAGTTGAAAAGACGCTCAGCATTGTCGTGCAATGACAAAGCAGTTTGATTCGGCCGCCCCATCGAAAACATCGGTTGTCCCTCTTTGTAGATGCCGTGTCGCTTTGTGCTAGCTAGCTACAACGTGCCGTGAATTGCTTGTTTGATTGCTGCCATGGCAGTTCATGATCCTCCCTCGCTCGCTTGGCAAGTAACACGGGATGAAACGTGGTATATACAGTCAATTCTCGTAATGTTGAAATTTTTCACTCCAGGAACGCCTGGCTCTCATTCTGCATTCTGACCCCCACCCGACCTCTCTACGCAGGCGACAGCGCCGCCTTGAAGTACTTGCTGGGCACAAACGGCATCTTGGTGACGACCGCCTTCCTGGGCTTCCCGCGGACCAGAACCTGCAGCTCCGTGCCAGCCTTGTGAAGGCCATCCTTGACGTACGCCATGGCGATGTTCTTCTTCAAGGTCGGCGACGGGCAGCCGGATGTGACTTTGCCGACGACGTTCTTGTCGGCGTCAACGACCTCGGCACCTTCTCTCGCAGGCGCGCCTTCGATCACCAGTCCGATGCGTCGTCTCTCGACACCCGAGCCGCCCTTGGATTTGGGTGTGAGTTGCGGCACAATCGTTTCGGCGCCGTTGAAGCCGGAGCCTTCTGTTGATCGGCGGTTCTTGGGGATGATCCACGCCAGCGCCGCTTCGACGGGGGTTGTGGTGTCGTCGAGATCGTGGCCGTAGAGGCACATGCCGGCTTCGAGGCGTAGCGAGTCGCGGGCGCCGAGACCGGCGAAGCGTAGCTTGTCTTTTCCTGCGATGGCTAGCAGGGTCTCTGCCACGGCGACGGTCTGTGAGGGGTGGATGGAGAGCTCGAACCCGTCCTCGCCTGTGTAACCGCCACGGGCAGCGACGATTGGTAGGCTCTCGCCGGAGGGGAGACTGAGGGTGATGTGGCGGGATTGACCAAAGTACCAGTCCTTCAAGTCGACTTTGCAGGCTGAAGAGAGGGCTGATTCCAGGATTTCGCTAGAGAGAGGGCCTTGCAGGGCGATGAGACCGTAAGGCTTGCCGTCGGCTTGCAGGTGGCGGAAAGTGACGACGGGGTTGACGGTGTTGTCCCAGTTGGCGAGGGCGTTGTTGATGAAGCTGTGGTCTTTGGTACGGCAGCCAGCGTTGGTGACGACGTAGAAGAGGTGTTTGGGGCCCTCTTCCAGGCGAGTGATGATGCAGTCGTCGACGATGCCGCCGGTTTTGGGGTGCAGCAAGGCGCTGAGAGTGGAGTTTCCAGGCGCAAGATCTTTCACACCGGCGGGAGTGATGCTCTCGAGGAAGGCCTCGGCGCCGGGACCTTCGACGTGGTATTGCACCATGTGGCCAACGTCGAAGATCGAGGCCTTCTCGCGGGTCCACTTGTGGCTCTCGCCAACGCCGAGGTCACTGTACTGCACGGGCATGCTGTAGCCGCCGAAAGGTACCATTTTGGCGCCGTGGGCGAGGTGCAGATCGTACAGATCCGTCTTTCCCAAGTTGCTGTCATCGTAGAGAGTTGGCGCCGGGGTGATTTGGGTGCTCTCATGGCGGGTCTGTTGTTGACGGAAGGTTGTCGCCTTGGCTGATGTTGTTGGACGCGTCGCTGAGAAATATGTGGGCTTCTTGTATGAGATGCTAGAAGCATTCGCAGTGACAATGCTTCGCCTGGCGAGTCTTGAATCACGGGCCAGACCTTGCCATGCCGAAGGTGAGATGATATGCCTCGAAGGCCTCGTTGCCGCCCTGGAGACGGACATTGTCAGGTCAAGTCGAGTTGTAAGTGAGATGTAATATGTTCTACAGGCGGAAGCAAAGGCAAGTGAGGTCGAATAGTTCAAAGGTCAAAATCAGAGTCAATGGCGGAAAAAGATAGCGGTTTAATCGTGCAGGGCGTGATTTATTACATGTTGCTGCTGCTAAGCCGCGCGATCAACCCGATCCGAGCTTCAACCCCAAACTGAGGCCAGGCACGTCACTCCCGATCTGGACAAGCTAACCGGACGACGACGACAGCAGACGAGACCCAGCACCACCAAACATCACCGCCGCTAACCACTCTCCACCCCCAATACCCCCTCCCCCTCTCTCTCCTCCACCATGGCGCCGCAGACATACTACCTCGTCTCGCTGCCCGCGTCAATATCCTCCTCCGGCGACGCATCTGAAGCTCTCACCACCCTGCGCAGCGCCGTCTCCACCGACAACGGCACCACATACCCATTCAACATCCCGCACTTCAAGATCGGAACCCTAGACGCCTTGGTACAGCAAGCAGACGAGCTTGCACGGCTGGAAGGAGGATGCAAGGGCGTTGTGGACAAAGTCGGCGACTCGCTGCGCAGTCTGCTTGAAGGTGATGAGGACAAGATTCAAGAGCAGAAAGTGGTGAATGATCGTGAGTGTGCACTTCTGCTATCCGTAGTAGATTGATTGGAAATTGTAACACAGTACTAACACTTCGACACCAGGACCCGTCGAAACCTACCTCCAATCTTTCCAATGGAACAAAGTAAAATACCGCGCCGACAAGCCCATCGCCGAGCTCCTCTCTTCCCTGCAATCTGAGCTGTCTGCCGTAGACTCGGACGTCAAATCGAAATTCGCCCAATACAACACCACCAAAACCAACCTCGCGACCCTGCAGCGCAGCAAAACCGGCAACCTCTCGCAGAAATCCCTCACCTCGATCGTCAACCCCGAATGGCTGCTCAAGCCCGACGCCTCCGAATACCTCCAGCAGCACCTGATTGCGGTTCCTACACAACAGGTGAAGGAGTTCCTGCACACCTACGAGGGCCTGACAGCCATGGTCGTCCCTCGCAGTGCCAGCCTGCTCGCCAAAGACGATGAGTTCCACCTGTATGCTGTGACAGTGTTCAAGAAGCACAGCGCGGAGTTCGTGCACAAGTGCAGAGAGAGCAGATGGACTCCGCGGGAGTGGAAGTTCCACGAAGGAGGCAAGGAAGCAGAAGAGGAGGAGCTCAAGAAGCTGGAGAAGGAGGAGCGCAAGGTTTGGGGTGAAGCGCTGAGACTCGGCCGGACAGGCTACAGCGACGCCGTTATGGCGTGGGTGCATGTTCTCGCTCTGCGAGTCTTCGTTGAGACGGTCCTGAGATACGGCTTGCCCTTGAACTTTGTGGCTGGTATTGTCAAGACCGATGGCAAGCGAGGCAAGAAGGCCAAGGCGAACTTGGACGCCAGATTCAGCGACCTGGGCGGCAATGCTGTCAGCCGAGACAAGAAGGGCAAGCCTGCCAAGGACGACGCGAGCATGCAGCAAGAGATGGCTGGCGCTGGGTTCTCTCCGGATCAAGGCTTTGAGCCTTATGTCTTCTACGAGTTTGAGATTGTGTAAGAGCAGAGAGAACGAGAAGCTCAAGCTATGGATTACAGATTTCCGCAAGAAGACTAGAAGCCCGGAAACGGATGTCGCATATTCACATATACCCTTTGTATATTCTGGCGAAAGCGTTTGTTGCCTCTCCATCGTCAACTTTTGTTATGGCTTGAACTCCTGTCGAATGCTGAGCTCGCCTTCTAGTTTAATCACCGATAGGCATAGTATGTGCAATCATCAAGAAGGAATAGAAGAGTATGCTGTTGATGCGTAAGCCATTTGTCAGCATTTGTTAGTAAGTATATGAATTCCTCGCCCGAATAACTAAGCGAGAGCCGAAGATTGGTAACCGAATACATGTATTCCATGCCCGAAAAATTAACTAAGCGGAAGCCGAAGATTGGCAACCGAATCGTTGTCCGTCGGAGGCTTTGGTAATTCAGAAATAACATCTGCGCAGTCGAGTTGTATACAAGAGAAGCCCTCTCCTAATAAATCAAAGTAGGTACCTTGCACTTCACTCATACCTCAACCCCATCCACACCCATACCATCTTGCAAGCCCCATCGTCTCAAATCGAACGCGACTGTACGGGCCTCCCCTCACAAGCTTAACCACCAAACAAATACATTCAAACCCGCCACCCTCACCAACCATGGCCTCTTCATCCTGGGAATGGAAACCTTACACCAAGACAATCCACCGCTCCGTCTACCCGGCCATCGACCCCACCAACCCAGCAAACTCCGCCGCAGGCAAAGTCGTCCTCGTCACCGGCGGCGGCAGCGGTCTCGGCAAGCACATCGCAATCGCCTTCAACAAAGCCGGCGCCAAAGCCATCATCATCACGGGGCGCCGCGAGAACGTTCTCCGTGAAGCCGCTACCGAGCTGCAGAAGAGCGGCGATGCGAAGGTCTTGTTCTTCAAAGCTGATGTCACGGACGAAGCGGCGTTGAAGAACGCTTTCGCGAGCGCGGCGGAGGAGGTTGGGCCGGTGGATGTCGTTGTCGCGAACGCTGGGTACATGGCTACGCCTGAGCCGGCCGCGAGCGCGGACGTTGCGGACTGGTGGAAGGCTTATGGTTCGTTTTCTTCTTCCCTTGCCCTCCCCTATTCATCATCTCCATCCAAAAGCGGTTCCGATGCCAACTGACACGACACGTCTTTTCGAAACAAACAGAAATCAACATCAAAGGCACCTTCCTCACCTTCCGCTCCTGGCTGCCCCACAAGTCCACCACCAACACCCCGACCTTCATCTCCCTCAACACCGCCGCCGCCCACGTCGGCGTCTTCCCGGGCTTCAGCTCGTACTCGCCCTCCGAGATGGCCCGCGGCCATCTGGTCTCGTTCCTGCAGGCCGAGAACCCGGGTCTCCGCGTTGTGAGCTTGCACCCCGGCGTTCTGGAAACGGAGATGGGGGCCAAGTCCGGCTTACCGGTTAGTAGGGACGAGATGAGTCTGCCGACTGGGTTTGCGGTTTGGTTGGCTGGGCCGGCGGCGGGGTGGGTTGGGGGGAAGTTCTTTTGGGCGCACTGGGATGTTGGGGAATTGGAGGGGATGAAGGATGGGATTGTGGAGAGGGGTGAGTTGATGTGGGGTGTTACTGGGTGGCCGAAGGATGTTGAGGCGGAGATTTTGGTTTGAAGGGGTGGCGGTGAGGTGAGGTGGATGCGGTTCTTCTCTGGCTGGGAGCCCGATGGGGTCGTCGTTGATGGTATTGTTCCGACTGCTCCAATGGAGCAATGTGGTCGGAGGAACTTGACGGAGCTGGTTTGGTGTCTGACCGCGATCGAGACCTTGAGCTAAAACTCGCGATCAACGGAACGAGACGTGTGACTTGTGAATATTGTAGCGTTTGGAGGAATTACTTAGAACGTTGCTAGATTGGTATTGGATTACGAGATTACGAAACACACCTTCCCGCTCCAATCGTCTCATTCAATCACTTCCCCTCGCCCCTCGCCTCCCTCGCAGCCCGCCTCATCGCATCCTCTTTCGGAGACAACCAAGGGAGTTCCTGGCCTACGAAAAGACCCGGTGGTCCTTTGTATCCGGGACCCTCTTCTTCCGGCTTATCTTCCGGAGTTCGAGGTGGATTGGGAGATCGACTGGCTGGCGGGTTCTGTGATGGCCCAGCTCGTGGGCGGGCGGGAGATTTTGGCTGTGGTGCGGGTGCTTGTTGAGGTTGTTGCGGCGATCTCACGGGTGCTGGGGCGGGTGCTCTCGTTGGCGATCTGGGAGGCGATCTGTCGCGAGGTCTGGTGGGCGATCTTGCGGGCGATCTGTCGCGTTGTCTAGGAGGCGATCTGGCCGGGGATCTCGGGCGTGATCTACTTCGAGCTCTGTCAGGCGATCTGTCCCTCGGAGACTCCCTCGGTCTTGCTTGCGGTACCTCTCTCGGCTGCTCCTCCTTCCTTTGGATCTCAGGCGACCGAACAGGCCTCGCTTCTGGCTCATGGGGATCGATCGCTTCGCCCAATCTCGCCTTCAACCTCGCCTTCTCCTCGTCGAACTTCCGCTTCTCCTCTTCCGCCACCTTCTTCAAATGCTTGAACTCGACTTCAGTCCGAATGCGGTCCTCCTGATCGGCAACAGCCTTCTTGATCCTATCCACAACACTCTTCTCAAGATTCTGCAGCTGCGACTTGTGCGCGTCCCTTGTTTCCTCGAGCAGCTTCGAGAAGCCGCCCTTTTTGGATTTCTCCTCGCTGATCGTATCCCGAAGCTGCTTTGCCTCTTGTTCCATCTGCATCTTGTTCGGCCCTTCTTGGATGTCTGGGTAATTTGTCTCTTGGTCCTGGCGTGCTTCGTTGTACATTTGCTCTAGTCTGTCCCGCTCGGCGTAAGGATTAGGTCGCGTTCCAGGCGGCCAGTCGACATAGTCGATCTCGGCGAAGGTCCTCTCGGTGTCTTCGATCGCTCGCACCACTTCGCGGTATTGGTCTCGCGCCCGTCGGAAGCGGACCGGCATTCCTTGACCGTTCAGCCAGGCCAGGATTCCGGCTAAGACGGTGTTGATGGCTCCGAGAGTTGTGAGTGCAACGGTCGAACCTCCCTGGCCGTAAGCTGAGAGGCCCGTCAGAGCTGCTGCGATGAAGATCTGCAGGATGTACAGGCTGGTAATGATGTAGTTTGACATTCCGTAGAGGACGCGGTTCTTGAGGTCTTGGCTGAGTGTTCGATCGTACAATCCGCGATTCCGCCAGCGTCGTGCGGCTGCTTTGGTCGGGAGGAAGATGTCGTGGATGGGGCTGGCGGGTTTGGAGCCTTGATCTTCATCGTGGAGGTAGCCACCGCCGGGGCGGAGGAAGTGAATCCCAACGAGGTTTTGGAAGACCTCGAGTTCGTGGCGCTCGCCTCGCCGTGGTGGGGTGGCGTAGGTTTTTTGGGGTTTGTCTGCGTGGCCGGTCCATTTCTTGAAGACGTCCATTAGGTCGGGTTCGCGTGAGGTTTCTGCAGTCTCTGGCTCGTTTACTACTTCTCGTATCGCGGAGGGTTGCGAGGATGAGCTGACTGGGGCCAGCTTCTCGCCTTGATGGATTTCTTGAGGCTGGGATGCATCGTAGAGTCCGGACTCGAGGTCTTTGGACGCCATGATCGGTTAGGTGCTGTAGCAAGAAACCCAGCTGGGGTCCTGTCGTTCGACAATCTACCTATTCAGGTTGAGCGAGAGTAGAGCTGACAAGAGCAGCAAACGCAGTCGCAGGCTCAATCCCGGGAGAAGCGAGTCTGCGGTATATATTTACGACACTCATCACCTGTGATGGCGACAAGAGACGCATCATCGGAGATAATCGACCTCATAAAGAGCTCCACTATGCATGTAAGAGCGTTGCGACTATTGACTCTGCTAGAAAAGAAAGATCAGAGTGATGGTGGCTTGCGTTGCCTACCTTGAGCTTCGCATTTCCGCAGCTGGAAACGGACACGGCCGACACTCACCTTTCGACTTCCAGTAATAAGACCAGGCAAGCTTGCTCATTTGATGCGTGGCCATCCATATCCAATAGCTTTGATGGCCATGTCTTTGACGAGAGGACTCAGGAGGACCCAGCTCGACGCCCCGAAGTGAGATTATCACCAAAGTTGTTGTTGAGGGCTCTATTTAGCTTGCAGTAGTGCAGTTGGTACGTTCGCAGACAAACCCCAGGAGATCTACGCGCCGCTTTGCCTAAAATCGAAAATACATGACCCTGGCGGAACGTGGGGGATCTCTTCTAGCTCTTCCGCCTCCCGGTAGTCTGGCGCCAAGTGGAGTGCAGGTGGAGGTCGGTTGGAGGGCTCGTGCCGGAATGGGAAGTTGCTGGGGTGGCGGCCAGCGCATGGATAGGTCTTGTGTTGGCTGCAAATGGATGGGTGCAGTTTGATCTTCGAAGTGTTATGGGAACGGGTTTTGAGACTTCACAGCTTGGATTTTTGCGGTTTTGGTTCGGAAGGATCGGTGGTCGGAGTTGGTGCCGTTAGCCCGTTTTGTGTCGGAGAATAGACTTTTTGTCTTGGACGACCGCCAGTCTTTTGTAACTGGACATCATCGTCTCATTCGATGGTGTACGTCGAGGAAGTACAGCATGGAGGGTTCGACAGCATCTCGGTTGCAACTATCGATATTCGAGGTAGTAACTTAAATCATCGCATCGAACTAATCGTCTGGCACCGCTGAGAAGAGCAAGATCTGAGAGCGGTATCGCAGTGGCAAATATTCTCCTTCGAGGTGATACCGATCGGAGGCAAGTCAGGCAAGTTGACACCCAGTCGAAGGTGATCTTGTTAATGGAACTGATGTCAATGATCTCTGATTTGTGGTTTCCACGGATAACAATTTACATCGATTCTATCGATTCTCGGCGAAAAAAATCTCGTACTGCTCCAGTCACAAGCTCAAGCTCGGCATCAGTCATGTCGGCATACAGTGGCAAGCGAAGTAGGCGCTTAGCTTGCTGTGTTGCAACATCGCTTCTCGTGACGTACCGTCCAAGCGTCTTGCCAATGGGAGTAGAGTGCAATGGAGGGTAATGAGGTGCTGAACCGATGTTGTGGCTTCGCAGGTGTTGCTGAAGAGGCTCCCGTTGCTTCGCGTCTCGAACCAGGATGCAGCACAAATGTGCGTTATGCTCTTCTGGATCAGCGGTCGGCAGTGTGATATTTCCTGCGGCAACTAGACATGCAAGTTGGGTCTGGTATCGTTTGTGAAGGGACATCCGCTTGGTCTGAATGTCCTGTAACGATTCTAGCTGGCTCCAGAGAATTGCAGCGAGGGGCTCTGCCATCTGGCAATTGAACCCGGGCGCGATCCAGGTGTATTCGGACGCCTTACCCTCCATGAAGCTTACTCTGTTGGTTCCGTTCCAGTATGCTGATTGCGCTGTCTCCAACAAAGATCTATTGTTGATCACCACAGCGCCTCCTTGACCTCCAGAAGTCACGTTCTTGGTCTCATGGAAACTGAAGCAGCTGATGTCGCCGATGGATCCCAGAGCCCTGGACTTGTACTTTGATGTCAAGGCTTGCGCGGCGTCCTCGACCACATGGATTCCCCTAGCTTTTGCGAGGCGTATGATCGGGTCCATGTCGCAAGGCACGCCTGCGTAGTGAACCACAACGATTGCTTTCGTCCGGGCCGTGATCGCCTCCTCGATCAGAGAAGCGTCGATGTTGAGAGTTGCCTCATCCATGTCGACAAAGACAGGTGTGGCCCCACGCATGGCGAACGCGTTCACGGTTGATACGTAGGTGAAAGTCGGAAGTATGATCTCGTCCCCTGGCTGAGTCCCGATGGCGAGTGCAGCGACTTGTAGCGCGACTGTACCGCTGCTCGTCAGAAAAGCCTGTTCCGCGGAGCACATCGTCTGGAGGAGAGATTCGCACTTCTTCGTGAACACTCCGCTCCCAGCGAGCACACCGCTGTCAAGTGCGTCCTTGACGTACTGCAATTCGGTAGCTGGACGCATTGAGCGACTTAGCGGAATCTTCAGCGTCGCAGTTGCAGCTTGGGACGATAGCTCGTCTTTGGCAGTGTGAGTGGCTTGATGTGTTGCGAAATTCTCCGCTGTGACCTTGGTCCCATCGATTTCAGCCTCAAGGATCTCCACAGAGCTGGTAGAGTCTGGCTGAAGGAACATCGCATGGTTCACTCTGTCTACGACCAAGAAGTCGTCACTGTTCCTTTTTCGATCGCACAATCGTGCGCGCCAGATCACCATGCGTCCAGTTGGAAGCTCCACAAAAGCTCCTGGAAAAGGTCTCGTCACCGCTCGAACGAGATCGAAGATGGCTTTTGCGTCCATGGTTGGAGATATCCTGCCATCATCCGGTTTCCGACCTGAAAAGTACGAACCGTTCGTCAGATCCATAGGCCGCAGTGTAGCTGTTCCATCTGCTAGGATCGGAGCGCACTCGAGTAGCAAAATCTCACTGGCAACGACAATCTTCGCAAACACGTCTTGAGCTGTGTCGTGGGACAGTATTGGCACTGTGAATTGATCCACGATTGGCCCTGCATCGGGCTTGACAACCATGGCGTGTAGCGTGACACCCGTTTGCGTTTCTCCGTTCAAGATTGCCCAGTTGACTGGAGCTCGACCACGGTATTTCGGTAGCAGCGAACCGTGCATGTTGTAACAGCCCCTTGAAGCCAAGTCCAGTATCGTCGACTTCAGCATGCGACGATAGTAGAAAGAGAAGATGAAGTCCGGTTCTGCTGCCATGATGAGACGCATAGCATCAGGCTCGTGGGGATCCTCGGGGCAGATGACACGGATACCGTGCTCCTTTGCGACTGTACTGACGCTACCGAAGAATATGTTCTCCTGGGGGTCATCTTGGTGAGATACGATCAGGCGAATGTCCCAGCCGAGCTCCAACAGTGCTAAAGTGCAGCGGACTCCGACTTCGTGGTATGCGAAGATCACCACTGAGGGCATCTTGAGTAGATTTGCGTGTGAAGGGCGGTCTTGATAGCTCCACAGAGGATACACATACAAGCGCCCAATGTGATTTTGCACATGGAGACAGAGTCTTGCTGGCGTGGAACGATGATATGTACAGTCGTGTGGCGGGCCGGCGGTATCCTCGCGCAAGTTCCTGACTGCCTCAGCGATGCAAGCGTACGTGCTGTTACGCGTGACATGTTTGGTAGTACGTGATCAGGCGAGGTGTGCATGAATCCTGCTATTACGGTTATAACCTGCAAGGTGGCGTCATGTATTACACACTGCGATCACATGGCTGAGAATGGTTGTGATATCAGGTGGGTTGCTTGTATCGTTAATTGGAGACTGCACAGTCTGTTTTGGGGCAACGCACTCTGTTATAGATCCACAATCTTCGCTAGTGATGCACTGGCGTGATGATCAATTGGGCATGCCCGAAAGCGCTGCAAGCGTAACGTAGCTCGATCGGTTCTCTCTATTTAGTTCATGGCATTCGACAGAATTGTCTGGAGCCCCTGTTTGCATCGATGGAGGAATCGAAAAATCAAAGCCATGACAAGAATATTGGTCACTGGGGTATGTTGCTCCCGGTCATCCGACGATACAGCAGTCCTTAAATACTGACCGGGCTGTAGGGCACTGGATTTCTTGGAGCTCATCTCGTGAGGAAACTTCTCGATGAAGGACACGAGGTCATCGCATTGGACAACTTCTGGACCAGTCAAGCAGAGGGTGTGAATGACTTGGCGGCGAATCACATGTTCCGCCTGATACGGTGAGTAACTCAGCAACTGCAGCTCACCAATCTCGTGATGTTGAACGTCGCAGGCATGATGTCGTCGAGCCCTTCCCGGTAGAGATCGAAGCCGATCAGATCTATCACCTCGCTTGCCCAGCGAGCCCGGTGCATTTCGCAAAGCAACCCATCTCAATTCTCGAGACATGCTACCAAGGCACCAGAAATGCGCTGAAAGCAGCAAAGCAATGGAACGCGAAATTCCTGCTCGCAAGCACTTCAGAGGTGTACGGCAATCCAGAGCAATGTCCGCAAACAGAAAAATATGGTATTCTCATGATTCATCCGTCCGGGAGAGTGTCTCGCTAACAGGGCGTTAGTACGTTCAATATCGACCGCAACAGCTGATCCAAGTCGTGCGACTGCAAGCAGGCTTCGTCGCAGGGGAGCGAGAAGGCTAACATCTCTCAGTTCGGGAACGTCAATCCTTTTGGGCCGCGGTCTTGTTACGACGAAGGCAAGCGAGTCGCAGAAGCCATGGTCTTTGCTTACAGACTCGAGCACTCTCTAGACCTCAAAGTAGCCCGCATCTTCAACGTATACGGGCCCGGGATGGCACCCTCAGACGGCAGAGTCATCAGTACGTTCATTGCCCAAGCGATAAGCGGCAAGGATGTGGACATTTTTGGTGACGGAACGGCTACCCGCAGTTTCCAATTCGTCAACGACTGCATCGACGGGATCCATAGCCTTATGGAGAGTGAATGGCGCGGTGGTCCGATCAATGTGGGCAGCGAGGCGGAGATGTCCATCACTAGTCTTGCTCAGCTGATCGTGAGGAAAGTGGCACTAAAGATTGGCCGTCCACCTGTCGGTATCCGGTACGGGGACGGGATGCCAGATGATCCAGTCCGAAGGAGGCCAGAATGTTCTCTAGCAAAGAGTGTTCTCTGTTGGACTACGAAGGTCGGCATCGCGGAGGGATTGGACCAGACAATCGCGTGGCATCTCCGAAAGTCTTTGCTAGTACAGTCGCCGCCCTGTCCGAGCCTCTGATGTCCATGCGTTTGGGGGGATGGGGTATTCGGTCCTCGATGACCAAGCAGAAATTTAAAAGCCAGACACGGGAGTGAACGGGGATTTCCAAGGTGGTACATTAGGTGCTCGATCCAATCGTTTTTGGCCATCAAGAAGTTAAAATTCAAGGACGATATTCCGCGAGATTGCGACTTGCCGCGAGGCGATATTAGCGGGTTTTGTACGCTTGGAAGATCGTACAGTCAATGAGATATGGTCAAATTGGAAGAAGTGTCTCACCAAGTAAGAATCATTCGTGAGGTGGTACCGGGAGGCTTAGTATACTAATAATATCGTACAGCCGCTGAGATTCCCATGGGGCTGAAAACAGGTATCTCACCATAGCAAGATTCTTCAGGAGGTAAGACCAGCGGCTTTGGGGGTTCGAAAATGAGGCTTTACCGGTGAGATTCTCAAATGCAAGCTGGCGAGCTCCCGCTCTGCTTCAACCCGGCCTGGTCACAAAGGATTCTCAATGGTTCCACGACGTTCGTTGCAAACTTCATCCGCCAACCTTCCTTTCTCGTGGACGCGTTGTGCAAACACCAACCAATTGCTCGAGCGCCTTCCTCGCCCCATTGGTACTCGACGTCCTTTGCCCATTCGGTCGCCACGGCACTACGAACCAGTGAATCGGTCTTTGATTCGGGTCTTGTTTTGAAGAGGTGATGGTCCTCGAGTGGTTTGTTGTAGCATAATTCCAGGAGCAGAATGCCGAAGAGCGCGAACACCCTGTCATCCGGATCGGGATCGTGGTGGAAATGCGAGCTGACGAACGCTTGCTCGTGGAGTAGTCGTTTTCCATCTGCCGAGACGGGAACACAGATCGATGTTGTCATCTCACTCTCGTTGAGCCATGGGGTCGTGTAAAATTGCAGGAATGAGACGGCTATTGCATGTGCTATCGAGAGACGTGGGCCGTGGTACAGGTTCAGGGTACATTTTCCTTTGAGAATGTCGGCCAAGCTGTAGATGAGCCCGTCGTTTATGGCAGTAGTCGCGGTGAAGAGCCTATACGCATCGTTGGTTACGTTGTCGCTGAGCGTGTGAATGTGGGATCCCAGAACCGCGGATTGACTCTTTACCGCTAGATGGCATAGACCTTGATCTGGTGCGGTCGGTACTGTATGTACGACACCAAGAGAACTGTCGCTTGTTCCGGGCGAAGCTTCGGGGAACGTCATGGCGGTACATCTAAGTTGAACAGTGTTACCAGCAGATGTCGTGACCAAAGCGTCGTCGACTCCCCCAGTGGCGCTCGCACCCGCATGCGCTTGATCGAACCTTATGGCACGTTTGAGCTTGGCTGGCGTGGTGCCAGCGGCGCTGGCCAAAAGCTCGAAATGATCTATCGAGAGAGGTATTGGCCTCCAAGGACATGACTGCACGGCTTTGTTATCCTTGCTGTACTTGAGAAGTAACTCCAGGCAGATGCGCGGGCCGATGGTTGTAGTTTGGTGGACTGGTATGTATACGCAGTGCAGTGGTACGCAGTTGCATCGCCACGCTGAGTGCATCAGTCGGAATATGCGATCTGCATGCTTCCAGAAGACGGTCAGGTTTGTGTACTTTCTTCGATCTTTACCCCGCGCCGACGAGGAAGGTGTAGAAGCATGGCGGAGGATCCCATCTTGTAGCGAGAGAAACTTGTCGAGCCGCCTGATGCCTTCTTCGATTTCTTCAATAAGGGCCCCTCTTTTGAACTGAGTGAAGGTATATGATACCCTGTTGAGCTCAAGTAAGAATCGCTCATTCATTCTGAGCAGCGTACCTCGCGCGCTGTCGTTAGCTGGGTCCTGTCTCAGTGGGTTAGCGCATAGTAGGATGGGACGGTGCAGATAGATCTCACCTTGCTCGTGTGTAAGCTCGCCTGGAAACGAGCTTCATCGACCTTGCTCACTTTGGCTAGGTTCAAGATAGTATGCCTCATCTCTTGCAAGCCATGAAAATAGCTGTCCTTGAAGTTTCCCAGCCTCCGGGATACCTCGTCTTGCACATCCAGGTCGTTCCACCCCTGGCTGGACGGGTCGTTCAGAAGAAGCTCGATCTGTGTTGTGTCTAGTGTGCCGTCATACTGTAGCGGCGCCAAGAGCGTCCTCATACTCTCACGATACACCAGTTGGATATCTCGCAGTCGGTTGAGATCCTTTTGGTACTCGCGTCTGAACTTCCGCAGTTTCACGAGGTATTCCAGGGCGCTGATCAGTAGCGGAAACCCTCCCAGCACCAAGCCTGCCACTTCGATCCCAGACATCGCAGAGGTGCTGCCAGTAAAGCCAGTGGGAGATGTTTAGTGCACGGCCGGAGAGAGAGATCAGATCCTCGTAGAGAACAGCATGGTGATGCTCGACAAGGCTGCTAGATGTAAGCGCCGACAAGCAGCCATCTCAGCCGCCACGCCAGCCGAGAGAATCATTGGTCAAGACTTGCATGCATGGTGGCTTGATAGGTATTCTAAGCCGTTATGTCTTCCGCCTGAATGAAGACTCCTGGGCTCCACAGCCATCTTCCGCCGTTACCAGTGATTCCAGCCATAACACGTCACCTAGTTGCCATCGAGGCAAGTTCGCTGCCTTCCACTTCGCCATCGTCATGCAAGAGTCGAGCTTACATGATCTGGATCCGCTGAATGAGTCCACAGTATCTGCTTGCACGCGAAGTGTTCTCAAGAGATGGGGCGTGGTTGAACAGTTGGACACTGAAGAAGCAGCTTCTTGGCGGCAGACCACAGCGGACAAACTCTCCCGTTTCCGACTTTGGGCCAGCAACCTAGGCGCATATCACGACCCGAACGACAAAAGATCTGCCGATTACCGCGTACGGGCGGCGCCAGATGTACGAGCCCGTATAGTGCAGCTGGCTCGGGAGCTCTCACAATATCTCGATGAGATTCTCGACATCCTGTCTGGGCCAGCTGGCAGACGGGAGGCGGCAGTCGACGATGGGCTTCAGGAAAACGAAGAACACATGGAGCCAGAGTCGGAACTATCGGAACTATGGCTTATGATTGATGATGCGGTCGACAGTCTTATGAGGATCTCAGTCTTCATTCGTACAAAGGCCAACAACAATCGTAATCGCTTCGTCCGAGCTGCACTGAAAAGTGGCAAGTCTGGGACAGCTTTGCCTGACACCTCCTACGACAAGGCCCACGTCCGGCAAAAGTACCCAAAGCTTGAGCAAATCGAATGGCTGGTTGATCGGCTCGGCGCAGCTAATACTCAGCGGCGGCAGTTTTTGGTCTACGCGCAGGCTCACCAGTCGCGTATTGCGTATGACGAGTCTGGCGTCTTTGCAAGCAAATCTGTCTTCTCCCGACCAACGCAAGCAGTCACTCAAGCGACAACACATGCGCCATCGACAGCGTCCACGGGCTCATCTGACCGCCTTGACTACTACGGGACAGCAGATGCCGAGTCGAATCTATCCGCCACCACAGTTGGGTTTTGCCAAGACGACGATACACTGGACGTGATACCGCTTTATCGTGTCTGTAAAAAAGGGAAAGCCGGCATCTGTCCTTACTGCCAGGGCATGGTAATGTTCACTCGAAACAAGGCTTGGAGGTAGGTCGCGTACCTGCGTGGGTATCTGCCTTGATACGTTCTAATCCAGCGTCACAGGCAACACGTGTTCCGTGATCTGATGGCATACTCTTGCACTTTCGAGCACTGTGATGCTGGTCTCTTTGAGTCTCGGGCCGCCTGGAAAGCCCACGAGCTCGCCGAACATCGACGTGATTGGCGTTGTCCTTCATGTCGATTGGGTTTTGTAACAAGAGATTTGGTCGAAGGGCACATAATTTTCGAGCACGGCCCGGCTGAATCTGTGCTTGTGCATGAGCTTAATCTTATTACTGCCGCATCTTCGCAGCACATGACCGCAAAGATTTCGGATTGTCCTTTCTGCGATGACCACCATGCCAGGTCAAGTCTACTTCATCTGGAATCGGACACGGTCCAGCACAAACAAGGTTTACAAGAGCTTCAGGTCTCTGTAGACGTGTATCAGCGACATTTGAGTCGCCACATGGAACAGCTCGCCTTGTTTGCAGTGCCACCTGCTGACACGGCAAGCAGCGATGATGACGACAGCGACACTTCCGAGGACGACGATGACGAGGACCGTGAGAATGAGGACGGAAATTCTGGAGGTGAGGACTACGAGGATGAGGATGAGGACTCCGAGAGTGAACCGGGAGTTCCCGACAGCGTGTTATCGAATGCGCCTTGGTTCTCAAGCCTAGACGTCAAAACGATATTGTCAGGTGGCCCTGATCATGACGGGCAACGACAAGTTGACAGCGAAGCGCAGCCTTGTGAAACCAACATCGATAAGAATAGCCTTTTCGTGTGTCCGACTTGTCAACGTGTGGTCCGTAACGCGTCGAAGCTAAGGTACGGGATGTAGGAAGATCGTGTTATTACTCCGGCGACTGACAGATGTTAGGAAACATCAAGAACTCCATTCCGACAAAGTGCCCGGGTATACATGTACCGTCAAAGGTTGTAGGAAAGTGTTTCGCTATCCAAAGTACCTGGATCGACATATTCGCAGGCACGAGAAACAAGAGGACGTGAACTCGAAGATCGAAGAGAGTCAAAAAGAGCTGGAGGAGGCAGTGGCAAACGCTGCGCTGGAGAGTGCACCTCCGGATCCGAGAGCTTGGTGGCCCGAGCCGACAGAAAAAGATGCAAGAGGACCACTTCGAGATCCGAGACGTACTCCTTCCCCGACGATGGAGGAGCTGAGAGCCATGCCGGCCTGGTGGGTATGCTGTGATTGCTCGCGGCGCAATGACCTTCTTCTATTCCCGGACGCTTGTCCTCTCGATGGCCACGAACAATGCACGCGCTGCGCTGTGTACCGTTTGCCACTTACATAGCCCATTGTACCAAGCATTTCTCAGTGCTCCTCCAGATGATTGTAGTCAAAAGAAACAACGCCGGCCGTCCAAAGACAATGGCAAATACATGAATGATGCAAGACTGTTGAAACCTGGCACCTCGCCAGCCTGAGAAGGCGTAATGGGCTTTAATCCCTAACAAAAATCTGATGGAAGTCCAACAAACACCACGGCAACAGTGCATCCCACCTCAGGAGCGCCGCTGCTCCCTCGCCATCACCACCACCACCATTACCTACGTTGCGGCAAACCCTTTCCTTCACCTCCGCACACCACCTCAAACCACCTTCATCCCTTTTACGGGTGAAGAATTCCTGTAAGAAATGTACAGGCCCGCTCGCGACTCGGGCTCGAGTGATTGGTGTTGAGGCGGCAGAGACGAGGAGCAACGTTGTGTTGCAGAGTTGGGCGGCGATAACTTCTAGGGTTGGTATTGCGGCGACTGGGTGGTGGTGGTCCAGTTGGTTGGACCTGTAAGTTTGATGGTGTGGTTGAGGTTGTGTTCTTCGTAGGTCGTCGAGGCTTTCAACTGTAAGCAGGAGACTGATGCGGCAGAGTGATTCGCAGGTTAGGTCGAAGATGTTGGGTTTGGCGCTCTTTGACGACGAGGAGGAGTTGACTTGGATGTCGCTTCCTGCTGCGTAATGTTGCTGAAGGTGCATTCTTAGCCAGGCGCTTAGCTGGCTTTCGAGGATGAAGAGCTTTCCAAATAGAATTCCGACATCCACCCCTTTTGCTTCAGGCATTGAAGTCAGAGATGAGTCAACGGCTTCCAGAAGAGGAGCAACGCCTGACACTATACGGAGAAGAGAAGCCAGGCTGGACGAGCTTGGGGGAGGAGCGGTTGTCGCAATGTGTTTTGGGAATGGTTTGCGGTTGCATAGGGCGTGGAGAAGCTGTTCCTCTGGATTTAGTCCGTGGAAAAGAGGAATGTACGGTTGTAGAAAGCTCACCTGTACGAGCTGTAGCCACTGCAGCAAACGCTTTTCCACCACAGAGTCCTCGTGGCTATCGTGTCGTGCGCGCACCAGTGCCGACACCCCCATCACCTGACACTGCCACGATGATGTGTGCAACCCCTGCGAAGCCGAAGAATAGATCTTGACCAAAGGGGGAAAGTCAGCATGGGAATTTGGTCGTCACTGCCGGTTTGTCGTTCTCCGTGAGAAGGGAAGAAGTTCGGTGGTTCAAGGAATGTTAATGGTGAACAGTACCTCGCTGAGCAAAATGCCCATAGCCACCATCAATGCACCCGCAATAGGCATTTCCGGCTCGTTTCGGCTTGTGTCTAGCCGTAAGCTGGTGATGGCGAATACATAGCGTCTCCTTGCCTCCAGTAAGAGGCCTTCATCTCTAGTAGTAGAGCCAACATGCATGATGATCAGAGCATCGAGAATTGCTGTGACAGGGGCTTTGCCGCGTTTAAAGTAGGTTTGGACATTATTGCTCATCAACGAGGGGTGGGGAGATGGATAGCAGTGGTCTTGCAGCAATGATGATGCGAAAGAGGACCGCCATAAATTTGGGACGTAAAGGGGGAACGTAATCTGCGGTTCTAGGATAGCAACCAAATGTTGTGCTTTCGGCAATCAGTCGAATACTGGAAGAGTGTGACGAATGAGCTTGTCGTACATGGTAGAACGCGCTTCTGTCTCCTTTCTTTGCGCCAGAAGTCTTTCATCACCTGAACCCGTATGCGTCGTCGAGAGCTCCTAGTCACGCTCAAGGCGTCGCCAAGGCCAGCGGCGCCATCAGAGCCTGACATGTTGATAAATTCCAGTCGCTTCATGGGGGGGGGGGTTGTTGAGTCAGCCTGAAGTTGCTGGTGGGCTGTGGCACAATAACGTCCGGAAAGCGGAATGAAGATCTTATCGGGAACAAATATGTGGCGGAATGGAGGCCTTTTAAGGTCCGCGAAGATGACCACAGCTGCTTGTATCAATATCACTATGAGTCTGCTGAGGCTGAGATTTATTCCGCTCAGACCTTGGCACCTATGTGCACGACGAGCGTTGAGTTGGCTGTGTAAATCCCTCCAGTAATCATGCAGTCAGCTTTGTAGCGCCAAAATATGCATGAGACATGCAGGGTGATGATGATGGTACCTAGCAATCCCACGTCGCGGTATTACCCATATGCATTGCTGCAGGTGCTGTGCACAACAAGAAACATCCGTATACTTCAAGAGTCATAAGCGCAGCGGATCGAAAGTTGAAATAGAAGGCGTAGACAATAGTCGGTTCATACCATAGCTTGCCTGGAGCCTATCTCAAGAAGGCCTCATACTGATCCCTTCCTCGTCAGCATACTTCATGACATAGTCCCGCACCTTTGCATCCGGCGCCAGCTCAATAGCCAGCTTGTCGTCACGGTCCCTTTTATCCGTCTCAGCACCAGCCTTCAGCAGAACCACAGCCGCATCCCCGTTTCCTTCTGCAATCGCGTGATGCAGAGCCGTGAGACCATCCATATCTTTCGTATTGATTGGACTCTTGTTCTCCAGCATGAGCTTCAAAATTGGCACATTGCCCACAGCCGCCGCGCGATGCAGCGGCAGTTGGTTCCGTTTGTCCTTCACTCGCGCCGATGCCTTGTGCGCTACGAGCTTCTTCGCGGTATCGAGGTTGGACTTTGAAGCAGTGAAGTGCAGAGCTGTCTGTCCGTTGTTCGTCTTCTCGTCCACATCGGCGCCTTTCGCTAGCAAGAGGTCGACCATGGCGTCCGCATCTTTCACACTCGAGGCCATCATGAGGGCTGTCCACCCGGCGCCATCTTTGGCGTCGATATCGCAGCCTTTGCGTTCCACTAGCAGTTCGACGATCGGTAGGCGGTTGTAAGAGGTGGCCCAGTGGAGAGGCAGGCGGTCGTCGTCATCGCGGCGTGAGATGAGCTTTGGGTCGGCGTTCAGAAGCGATTCGACCACGTTTGCTAGGAATATGGTCAGCGCTCTTGTTGAGGAGACGACGATGACAAGACACCATACTCTGTCCTTCACGGCATGCCTGGTGGATGGCAAACTTGGCCTTTTGTGCATCGGCATCCATCGTTGTTGTCGATTGTTTGGTGTGTCTGAGACGAAGTCGAGTGCGGGGCGCTTCCGCGGTTATCAATCGCGGAGCACGCCAGGTCACGTGAGCTGTCATTTCATCGTTGAATCGAGCCGCGCGAGATGATGATCAAGCCTTCACTGCAGGCACCCAAACTCCAATGCCACGCTGAGGGTCAACCCGAACACCAGGGCCAGCAGCGAGCACTCGCAGCGTCTTTTGAAAGTACACATCGACGACCTGCAGGACCGGCCAGACCCAACGGCCTGATTCATCCGACTGCCCAGTTTCCTCGCGGCTACCGTGTAGTAACAGGTTGTAAGTGAGCTCGTGACGACTGAATGGCACGAGACTGAATGTGGTGTGTTTCGGCCCTTGGAAAGCGAAACAGTCATTCGCCTCCATGGTGGCAGCAAATGTGAGATGGTGCGACGAGTAGTTCTCCAAATAATACTTCAGCACCATGTCCGTCAGACCATCTTCCGCTTGAGAAGCAACGCAGAGTACTCTGGGCTCCGAAGTGGGGATGTTGAGGCGTGGAGCCGGCACTCTAGTGGTGCAAAGCGCAGAGCCTGCGGTGCGTTTCCATGTGACAGCCAAGGAGAGCTCCAGGAAGGTAGGTCGTCGGTCGTCAAGGGACAGTTTCTGCGTCGAGATCTGGAATGACCTGTCGAACTTTGCGTTCGGCACCACAGTGAGCACTTTGTCCTCGCTCGACTCGAGCACTTTAATTTCAGCATCGTCATTGAAATGGTCAATTACCATCTCTGCACTTTGAACAGTGATACTGTCAGAGGCAATGGACGTGACCTGGCTGCCAAGTCTCCAGCGTTGTTGGATCCCAGCTGGTGGCTCTCCAGATGGAGATAGCAGTTCTGGGTCAAAGTAGCTGGGCCATGGATCCGTGTGGACTAAGGGACCGAAGTTGAACTTGGCCTCGAAAGGTGCCACATAAAGTAGCTCGACCACTACCGACTTCTTGAGCGGAGTGTCCGGTTCGGAAGCCAAAGTGTAGTCAACATCGATTGTGAGTGTATGCAGTAGAGGTTCCATCGGTGCATCAATGCTCAGTCTAGTCTTCTTGATGTCGGACGGCTGAAGACCACTGAAGTCCTGACGAGTGGCAGCTTCCGAGTTTGGGTCTTGATTGTCGCCTGAGGGTCCTTCAAACTGCGATTGAAGCATGATGTCGTCCTGCGCGACCACAGCTTGCTGGATAGTACCATGCACCGCGTCCGCCTCACCGTTGACAATCTCAAGCTGCAAGTTGACCTGCTCGCCGATGTAATATTGTTGATGGAGCCCATGAAGCAGGACTTGGATCTTTGGTGGCTTAGGCAGCACATCGACAACGGTGGTCTCGTCTCGGTACAAGCTGCTAGGTACCAGCTGGCCGTCGAGCTCAGATAGCCAAACTGGTGTCTGGATGAGTATCTCGTCTTTAAAGCTATGGTGGATGCTGAACTTCTCAGTGACCAGAGAAACGATGGCTTCCTGTACCTTGACAGCTTGTGCTTCTCTGAACGTCAAAGCGAAACTGAACACTCGAGTCTCTTGAGGTTTGAGGATGAGGCTGGCATCTCCGCTAAGCTTGTCGTCAAGATAGTCGAGAGAAAGGCTCGTTGCACGACGCGCAGGGGCTCCATCGTCGTGCGTGATCACAATAGGCTTAGTGCCATCAACAGCAAGCGTTACGGTAGACAGCGCGAGTGGCTCAGCGCCAGCCCGAATGTTGGAGGTGAGCTTGAGCTGGCAGTTGAGTGGTTCGCCCGCAAAAGCTTGTCTATTTGCAAACGCAAAACCGAGCGAGATGGGACTCAGACGTTGACGGTCTTTGCATAGCACAGACAAGGTGTCCGACTCGAGGCCGTCAACACAACGCATGATGTCAGGCGCCTTGCTCCCTTCAAACGTACAATCAGTACCTAGAAGCTCCCAAGTAGTTGCGAGGATAAGTTGTGGGTTCTTCCGGGCCTTGACAGCGCACTTGTGCAGCTGGGACAGCAGCTCTTCGTAGAGCGAATACCAACCATCGTTTCGCCACGTACACTCCTCCCAAAGAGGTGTGAGTTGTTCAAGCGCATCTTCGAAGCGCTCGGCTTCGACAAGATCGTTTCCAGTGTTCAGTCGAATCTTCTCACTAAGTCGCACCTGCCCTTTGCCCATGAACTCATGGCAGGAAAGATCCGACAACTGCTGAATGGCAGCAAGATGGTCGAAGCCTCCTCCGTCAGAGCGTGGAAACTCTTTGTGAGGAGGAGGTACGAGGTAAGTATCGTAAGCCCTCGCTCTCTTGGCCACGGCGGATGCTGGCGATCCGTCAGGAGACGATCGATCTTCTTCTGGTATTGCGAGCGACCTCTGCCAACGTGCTCTTGTGCCGTTGAGGGCGAGTCGGAGCCAGTATCCGGCATGGTGAAGTAGATCAAAAGGTGGCAGTCTCTCAATCGCTGCAAACGCTTTCTCGGGTAATGCGTAGGGCAGCAGACTTGTGGACTCCATCTTGCTCGATCCGTCAAGCGGCTGCTTGGCCTGGGTTCTCAGAGCTGGCAAGTCTGCACGACGGGTGAGCTCTGCCATTATTTTCGCCCAGCGAGAATCCCATGCCTCCCAGCCGTACGTTTGTGAACCTTTGCCTCGACGGTCTACAAGGTCTTTCATGCGCAGTCTGTAGTTTGACCAAGACTGTGAGGCTCCCGTAGTCGAGCTGTTCCAAAGCTGACATCGAATGACGCGCATCGCGAGTACATCTGACAACAATCTCGCCTCGCTCCATCTTGGATGCCAGCTTGGCGTGGTCTCAAACACCCCTTCAGGGTTAAAGAGATCTTCGATTGCCTGTGAGTAATGACGCTCTGCAACATCCATTTCCTGACGAAACTCGGCAAAAATGCCCTGCTTGGCTTCATACCTAGCATTCCATCCAACGTTGGACAATGATTGCGAAGATGGTACTGAGACTGTAGTGGGAATCGACCCACGTGCCTTTTTGCGGCGCGCGTGTTTGGTAAGGTCTCTGTAGTACTCCACGACCGCGGGTTGCAGGGTGGTCAGCACGCCATGAACGAATGCACCCATCTCAGCTTGGGAAGAGACAGGCGGCATGAAGTACAGTCCGGTCTTCGAATCCAGATTCGTGGAACGTCGAATACTTGCCAAGCGGTCTTCAAGCTCTGCTGCGTGGAGAATACTCTTATCGCTAAGCAGGACCGCGGCAAAGCGCGTCTTGAAGCCAGAGCGACTAAGAGCGGACCGGACAGAGTTGATGTCCGCTTTGATCTGCTCGTCAGCAGCCGCGCCATCACCAGCTCTGATGTCGAAGAAAGCAATGAACGCGGCTGGGATGTGATGCTGATGTTTGGCGAGCCATGACGGCGTGAAAATGCCGTCTGGGAAGATTGGCGAACCAGGCGATAGAGGCGACAACGGAGAATGTAGCTCGGCACTTTTTGACGGACTTCGAGGGCGATTGCCTACATCTTCAGCAGAGGGCGACTGTGCGAGTGGCGCTGCCTTCCGCGGAGGCAGAGTATGAGTCTGTGACGTAGTCAATATTGGTGTCGTTGACTAGACCCAATACAAAGGCGTACCTACTCTTCCAATAGGCTTCATGGAGTACCTGATGGATCCTCCTGGGCCAGGCAAAGTGCCAGCGTTCCACGCCGAGAGGCTGCCATCCCGTTTGACGAATTGATCGAGTAATTGAGGTGCCCTTTCACCAACACATTCTGGAGTGTTGATGACAAGTCTCGTACCATTTGATTGTTTGGCGTTAGGATCTTGCAGCACACCGTCGCCCAGTCCAAGGCCAGAGAGTAGAACCAAAGGCAGATTGTGCTGCGTATATTCCTCTGGCAAATCCTCCATCTCGTAGATTCAATGTCGGCGGGGAATACTGGTGAGTTCGATGGAAAAGAGACCTTTTAGTCGATTTTCATAGTGAGCCAGCGCCTCACGTATTAGCTCGCCTGCGAGCTCTGAAACCAATCGGCACGCTATGTTGGAAGTGAGGACAACGGGAAGTGGCCGGGGCGGCTTTAAGGAGCGAGGTCTGGCAGAAAGGTAAGCTCGTTATTGGTAGGAAGCTCCCTAGACTGTGATTCCGACTTCGAAGCTCTTTAGAATAAGGAGCGCATTGTATCTCTACCGAGCACACATCTTTTGCCCCATACAACGGCAACAGCAAACAACTGGAACGGGCAAAGGTCACGAAACAGACACTCCTGCTCTTCCAGATCATCATCGACCAAAAGAATGCCACCCAACCACACAGGAAACGCGGCGAGCGATCCCGAAGCAAAGAAAAAAGCCGCTCGCGAAACAATCGACATTCTCCACGAGATCTCCACCCTGCTGGTACGTCCAAAGCGACCGCCTCAATTCATTCCTGTATACGACTGCCTGGTCTATTAGGCATGATGCTTGGTCTTCGATCCTTGCTTGATTGATTTACTGCCGACATTTGACGATTTTGCTAACAACATACCCTAAAAAAAAAGAACACAGATCTCGACCGACAATCCCTCAGCTACTGCGTCTCACTGATCGAGAATGGAGTGAATCCCGAAGCTCTCGCCGTAAGTATGATCAAGATCGTCGCTCTCGGGAGATGATATTGACAACCAATTCCTTGAACAGAAAGTCATCAGAGAACTACGCGTAAGGCAGGAGAGGCACGAAGCGCGTTTGGGCGCGTAAAGAGGCTTGCAAAAAGTAATTTTGGGATGTTCATTCTTTTGACCCATCGGAGAACGGATCATGGCGTGGGAGTTCTTGTCTGCTTCTTTTCTTTTTTTCTGCTTTCTGTGTACCTCGTTTTTCTACACGGCTATCTTCGATGGTCACGGGGTGCATTCAAGTGGGGCGTTACCTTATGTAACAGCATAGAAGCACATCACGAGATCACGAAACGAAAGGTATGAACCGCCACGGATTGAGGGAGGAGGAACGACTGATGACTGCAAGGTGTTATCAACGATCGTATCCTACTACACCAGACCAATTCGGCTCTCTTGTTTGTCCTCAAGTCGTAGCATTCAACCTCATCTCCGCAACCCCCTCAGCAGCGGCACCGCCACCATCGGCAGCACCACCAGTAGAGCCAACGCCCTCGGCAGGCTTCTTCTTCCTCGTGGGTCTCTTCTTCTTGCTACCGCCCATAGACAAAGGCGCCTCTCGGATCCAGCGGGCAATCGCCTCCGCACGATCAGTGCTGATGGGGTAGTCTTTCTCGCTCTCGTCCTGCTCCCTGCGTTTGGCTCCCTTGCCGTTTGGCGTTGCGATGGGTTCTGCGGGTTTCGGGGGGACTTTGTCTTTCAGTGGCCCGGAAATGCCTTCTTCGTCCTCGATGGCGCGACGCTCGCGGGCTCTGACGGCGCGTTGGAAACTGTCTTCGTCGATGACGCGGTCATCTGAGAGGGCGTCGATAATGCTCTCCTGCTTGATGCGCTCGCGCTTCTGGTCCGGCGTTTCTTCCTTTCCATTGAAATTCGATTTGTGCTTGTTCATCGCGAGAGCGTCGCTCGATGTCGGCGATGAGGATGTAGGAGAGGATGCGGTGCTTTCTCTCGCCCAGCCGCCTGCTTCGTCGGGTAGCGGCGCTGGTGTGCACATTTTTTGCCAAGGCACACTGAGACCGATCCAGTTGTTGGCCCGCCTCAGCACCTCGATCCAGTCAGCGCGCGCCGGACTGCGGGCGGCTTGGAACAAAGGATAACCATCTGCAATTCGTGCGAGACGGGCGGCGTTGTGTGCGTGGCGAAGGTGTTCGGTCGCACTCGTCTGGATCAAGGCGTGGGCGAGAAGGAGCGAGTGTAGCGCATCTAACATCAATGGATGGTATGTGACGGCCTCGCGCGAGTTGAGCGCGTTGTGCATTGGCCTGTTTGCGTGAGCGTGAGCGTTCGCATTCGCGTCGTTGGCGGTGTCTGGAGGTAGATCTGGCAGTGGCTTCTCCGCGAAGAGGGCGCTGACAGGGTGGATCTTGGGAGTCGGGAACTTTGGCCATCCGTCCTCGCCCAACTCGAATGGCTCGGATTTGGGGTTCTGATGTTTGACCAGAGCGTTACTGTTGTCCGGTCTGCCGTTCGCTACATCACTCTGGCTTGACTCGTCGTCGCTAGCGTTGACCTCAACCAGTCGGCTCTTGGGCAAAGGCGTTTGCGTTTTGTTCCCGTTCGCGAGATCATGAACTCGGCGCATAATCTCGTTTGTGATCTCGAAAGAAAGTCCGGGAGTGTAGTCGAAGTGTCCCAAGAAAGCCATGTAGTCCTTGATAGCCTTTTTGGCAAACCCTTTCACCCTCTTCCTTGCATCCAGCCTGACATCCTGTGCCCGTGTATCCAACCCATGAACCTCGCCATTCGCTTGTGCTTCCTGATATTCTTTCAGCCCATCCAACGCCCTGTGCACGCTCTGGCAAGCAAGCGTCAGATACACCCCGGCTCTGTTGAACAACAATTGCTTTTCCAGACTGCTCGGCTGTTCTTCATCTTTCAACTGCGGTACAGCTCTCCAATCGCGATAGCCTTTATTCCAAGTCTCCTGCTCTTCGCGCATCCTGCTTGCGAGTTCCAATTGCTGCTGATCCGGTTTATGCGATCGCCGCAACTCTTCCGTTATTCGTAAAGCCATAGTCAAGTCCAGAATCGCCCCTTCCCACTGCCGTTTGAAGATCTGTACCAGAGCTCGAGTCCGCAAAGGCGGTGCTTGCTGTTCCATGGGCAGCGAGGATATGATCTCTTCGAGCGGTTCCAGAGGCGTGTACTGTTCCATGGCGCGAGAAGGGATCTTCTCGTGGAAGAAGTGCACGTATTTCGCATCTGCAGTCGCGCACTTGTCAACAACACATCCCCCAAAATTCCTTCTCCACGCGACGAAAACGCACCAGGGTTGTTCGGCTCTCTGCGCAGGACATGCGCGCCCACATCCTCCACCGTGCTTGTTGCTTGCATCGTAGCCACGCTCGCGGCGACCTCGTCGAGCTTGAAAGCCTTCCCAAGCAGTCGCACAGCTTTTTGCCGGATCTTGAACACCCTCTCTTTGCTGAGCTGCGTACCCCCGCCCGGCGCGCCGAACATATCCATGCGCCCGCCATTGTTATTCGCGTTTGTCGCAACGCCGTTGCTGGCGCGCACAGAGTCCTGGGAGGCCTCATCGACGGCCTTGCGGATCTTGACGATGTCGTAGAAGACCGAGGGATCGATCAGGCGCGGCGAGGGCATGGTGTAGTTCTGGTGGGCCAGCGAGGACAGTATCTCGGGCGGCAGTTGGAGCCATGGTCCATGGAACGAGGAGATGTAGCGCCAGTGCCTGTAGCCATTGTTAGAGCCATTGCCTGTGCGTGCGACGTCGAGCCTGGTCTACTCGAAGGACTGGAGAGTTGCGAAAGAGGAAACACTGCACGTACTTACTTGTTCCTGCAGATGATGAGGCTAGGGCCGGCGAACTGCTCGGGCGGCGCGGCGGCCTTCTTTTTGGCCATTGCGCAGGACGATTGCCTTACAGCGCAGGACGTGGTGCGAAAGATGCCACGATATGAATGTTTGCGTGCATTGAATTCAGGAAAAGTATGGAAGTGTTGGTGGTGCAGTGCGGGACTCGGCTTTGAGAGGTGCAGTGGTTGGCGCATCCATACTTCACGACGACATCGTACTTGCCTTGTTGCCTTACTCACTGAGGTCTCGGCGAAGTCAGGATACAGTGAATGGAACAGATCAGCTTTATAATTGAAGTGCGTCGATTGAGACATCGACTATTCCTGTACGTCCAACATGTTTGCCATAAGCTGTTGGCTTAGTAATAGAAAAGTGAATGTATCTTATTAATGATGATCGATATATCCTGATTGCTTTCAAAAGAAGGGTATCCGCAATAATTATGGGGGTGTCGGCGGCTCAATACTGTAGTCCACCTCATCAAGTCGTTATGGTATCGTAAAGGTACCACTTCGAGTCCAAGTTTTTATCCATCCTGAACCCATTGGGCCTCCAACAAAAGAAATAATTGCTTTCAAGTGCGCTGCCTCCCGTCAAACTCTTCGAATCGCTGGAACGGTCGCTCTGACTCCAGCAGCATCGAGACGGGCGGCCAGTTCTTCTGAGCTTCTGGAGTCGCTGCTGAGATCGACGGCACAGGACTGGAGAACTCGGCGGCTTCGACATCTGATTCATTGGTTGTAGATTTGAGTTCGCGGATGGAAGAGTTATTGCCGACTACGGTGCTGCCGTCGGTGTAGTGTGAGGATTGGCGCTTGCGTCTGTAGAGAGTGCGGACGCTGGGGATGCAGACGGCAACGATTGCCACTGTCGGTTCGATCGTTGTCCAGACGGCGACGTCGATGATGTTGTCTGGATTTATGTCAGTTCGGTTTCTTTGAACCTGCGGTTAAGGCAGTCCAATCTGTTTGTACTCTGGGCTTATACTAACAAGTGAAATCGGCCATCTTCGCTGGAGCGGTAAGCTGCAGCAGAGCGACGAGGCGGACAATGTCGAATACGAGGGTGATGATTCCCAGTGCGAACATTGTCACCGCCCCGGTCTTCAGCTTCTTGTTAAGCTGCAAGCGTATTACCTCCCTAATTGGAACGACTATGATGAGGACGTCCGTGATGATGTTCGGGATTTGCAGGCCGTAATAAAAGGGTATGATCGGTATGCATGTCCCAGACACCATCGGGTGCCAATTCTTCTCCATGGGCACGCAGAGGAAGAATGCTGTCAGGATGATGCCGGCGCCCCAAACGGCGACGATGGTGATGAGGACGTTGATCTGCCAATGGAAGTTCCGCGAGTGATGCGAAAACAGTCGTCGATATTGCATCAGGATTGAGAGCTTGACAAATGTGATGCAGGCAGGGTATAGGAATGATCCGGAATATTGCGTCTGTATCACCGTGTAAGCAAAGTACAGCAACACCATACAATCGCTCGATGTCTTACCTTTGCGAAAGTGACCATGTTCTCGGGTGTCAAGGTATCAAGGTGCTTCCCAAGACCATTGTTCAACACTTTGTCATGATTAGCCTTGGTTCTTCGAAACAGATCGTTCGTTTCAACTCACGCATGATTCCCCCAATGTCTATGCCGAGTTTGCAAACCAGGCCTGCGTAGATGAACCAATCCTCCCAATAGGTTCTCATCCCCTGGTAGCGTCGAGCGATGAAACGCATGATCACCGCAGCGAAGGACAGGAAGAGTGCCACCACCGTTGCGGCCACCACCTTGTAACCAACGTCGTCTTCTGTCATCATCTCCGACATGGCGATGTAACGAGTAGTCCTGGCAGTCCTTCTCGAAATCGACAACAGCCAAGGGCCAGGTGCAGGATTGAAGAAATGAAAGGATAGAACAGCGTGCAACAGAGACTACAGTACAAGATGAAGGAGCACAAAGTTCTTCCACGTTCGCGCAAAAGTGCGTAGGGTTGTTAAGGGACGTGCCAGGCGGAGCGAGGATGGGGTTCGCGAGCGACAGAGGTGAGACATTGGAGGAACAGACAGGGCAGCACAGATGAGGCTATATGTGCTTCCAAGGGACCGTCACGGGAGGTCGTCAGCGGCCTCTGTTCCGATTCAGGACACGCCTTTCGGGGAGGCGATTCCACTGCTCCGAGGGCTTGGGTTCGCTGCGAGACGACGGAAGCATGTCTTGCCCCATCTCACCAGCGATGCAACGACTGATACTAGCAAGAGCCGTGATGGAGACACAGAGATCGAGGTGGATGTGCTTGATGCGGGCCGAGATCCATTTGCGGGTGGGCACGATTGTGTAAGGGTCTGACGGCGTGAGTGATCTCTGCCAATTGCAGGTAGGGCATCGAGAGGGGAGTCGTGGGTTTGTGCTTAAGTCGAGGCACATATGGAGTGATGTTCAAGAGCCAGACACAAGAACGCCAGTAGTAGTCACATAGTGAAGCGGCGCTGAGCGAGACCGTTGCAACTCTGCGCCGCCCAGACGGCCCTTGCATAGTTCACCAGATTGACTCTCCAGCGGGCATGGTGACAGGCTGACAGCTGCAGCTGGGCCTGCTTCCGGTCTGTGGGGCGTAGGAAGTCGGGGCGGCATGCTTGCCGTCAATCTCTGCAAACATGGGAGTCTGCATGGAAGCGAGGGCTCGCGTCTCAGTAAAACGATGGCATCGTCGCTAGAGCACGAGTGGCTATCGCATCGCATGGAGAGATGCATCGTGTGAGATCAGATGTCGGAAGGAGATCTGTCCGTTGAACCAGCAGGGCACAGCATGCAGCATGCATGCAGCACAGCTGAGGGGCGCATGCATAACATATAGCCCAGGAGTATGGAAGCGTGCGGTCCGTCGTGTCGTGCATCGAGTCCATCAAAGCTTCCATCCTGCACCTGCGGAAGTGAGAGTCCCAGGTCTTGCTATTGGATGGCGAACGATCGTGCGTTTGCCGGGACTGATCGGACGGACAGCGACGGCCCGTGGCTTGAGAGCTAACAGACTTCCGGTGCATACCTTGCTCCTTCTATAGACCACGGATCTGGAATTCGGATCACAATGCAACGCTATACACGTACTCGCCCTCGAGGTCTCTTCTTGATCACGATAATGACACCAACCAGAAGACACACGTCAGCCCTTGGATATCATGGATCGGCAGGTTGATAACATTCAAGCAGTTTAGCGATTGTGTGCAAACGAAACGCGCTCTGATTGGCTGGTCTGTTCGAGAACCTAACCCTAGCTGTGAATCATGCCCAAAAAAGAACCTCCGGCCGCCGCTCGGAAACCAGATCTCGAGAGTGACAGGTTTGCGATCGTGTAACGAACTCATCTCATCGGCATCCATCTCGGCTTGCCGACCCTCGGGCTCGTTGAGATTCCATCAGCATCGGTGTAGCTGTGCTCCATCTCGAGTGGCTAGAAGGATGTCGGTAGCATCCAACTAATTAACGCCTACTTAGGAGTCAGGACAGGACAAATAACTCGAATGATGACGTGGTCGCGCATGTATACTGCACACAGCATGCAATACTGCACACTAGGTACCTGTACCTGCTCCCCTTCGATCGCGCCTCACATCTACCTGCCGCCGATATGCGAGCCTGCCAGTCTGACGGGTCCTTCAACCTCTTGTGGTACATCGTTTGGCGTTGCCTAGCCACTCGATCACGCCCGTCGTCATCTCAAACCTGTGATGCCATCATGTCATCGCATACAGGACTTTCAGTCGCCCACAGTGAGGCTGTCTCGTCTTGATCCGCCGGTGATTTCCGAGCTCTGCCCTATTTCGGGGCCCTGGAGGCTGGCGACGGTCAAGTTCCTGGGTGGTGTGGAGGTGATATCGAGAGATCTGGACAATCGCCAAATGCTTGGACTCCTCACTCGCGAGATCATATTATTGTTCACTTATTCGGTTGCCAGCCGACCGAAATCCTGAGACGAACAAGCCTCGCTTCTAATTTACGCACCCCTGGATACCTTCAACATCACTATCCACTCCAAGGTCCAGGTCCGCGGGATCTTGTGTCCACGAGCAGTGAGATAGGAGACGCAATCGTGTGTCTCTGCAGCACGCGTAACTCGCAGCGTGAGTAATGCAAGGGAAGATACTGTAGTATACCCTCCACTACACTACCCGTTCATCACAGCATGCACGAGATCCCACCCGCGCCAACCGCCTGGCGCACCAATGCACTTCGCCTCCTAGACCACGCACTCCGCTCTCGCAAGTACCCGGCTTCACGACAAGACCCTTGTCTACCTATAAACGAAAACGCCATCTCCATCCCACTTGCCCTCACTCCTCACACGCCCCATCACCTCCTTCAACAACTTGCTAGCAAGTGGTGCATACGTCTCGGGATCTGGAGGCTGTTCTAACATGGCATCGCGCTGCTCCTCGTCCACGCCGGCAGTCATCCAAGGCACGCTCAGCGCTCTCCCGCATTTTTCGCGCACCTCGTCGACCATGGCGTTGGTGAAATAGCTGCCGACGACGATGGCCTGCGGCTTTGCTGAGTAGTCTTGCGTGCCCAAGTTCCCGAACGACGGGTTTTCTGGTCGCTTGCCAGTCAAGAGTAGGGGCAACTCGCTGGAAGCTGCTTCAACTGAGCCAAGGAAGTGGATGACTAGGAGGTGTTTAGAACGCGGTGACATTGCCATCTGCTGGCTCTTTCGCGGAATGACCGACCTTCGTACTCCGGCTTCAAAGCCTCTATGACTTTGCTTCCCATCTCAGTCGTTTTGCCAATGAGTACAAGGGGGATCGTAGTATGTTCAGCCATGTTGCGTCGAAATCACTCGGGGTTTAATCTGACGAGGCGAGATGGGTCTGTAGATGCGATCCTACTATGACAGTATGACTACAATGTGCGAAACTCTCGAGCTTATAAAAAGTGTGTCTGCATGTGACATTCAGCTGAGGCTATCTAGAATCCTTCCAAACACAGTCAGCCTGAATCCTTCCATTCCTGGCTTTAAGCGATCCTTGAATTGTGCTAGCTCCGGGCAAGATACATGGTACCTACACATAAGCAATCCAGACGTCCGGAGACAAGGGTGAGCGAGGAGCGAGGAGCGAACAGCGAAAAAGCGAAAAGCGAAAGGCGAGTGCTGTCTTGTCACATGGCTGATTAAGGAGCATTTGTTCTGTTCTCGTACAACAACGGTAAGTAGTTGATTGCGGGGTTTGGCCTCAGTGTCGACTGGACGCCCTGCGACTGGGATGTCATCGATCAGCTCAACGAGCGTGGAACTGCCGACCCCACCTGCCAGGCAGCCCTCGATACCATCAACGCAGCCATCCAAGAGCACCATACCACACTTCGCCATCTAATGTTCAGCTGTGTAAAGGAGCACAAGCGAAGCTTCGCATTACTACGAAGACGCAATGGAATTTCCGACAGTAGTGGCACCCGTGGCCGCTACACGGCAGCAGGATTGACTACCATGAAAGCTTCTGGTACCGTCGATACAAGCACCTCTGCCTCTGATGCAGTTGCTTAGATCGAGTCGATCGACATCAATCAGGCTGGAGACGTGACGAACGGAGACCTCGCTTGGACGAAGAGGAGAAGCTCGATCACATCCGTAACGAGCCAGACCCATGAACTGCACTGGACGACATCGAACCTACTGACTATCTCCTTCCAGCAAGTTGAAGGCACACCTTAAACGCTTGCCGGTCGCATTACTGCAGTCATCAGTTTTGCCGCTACTGGGTCGGACATCGCCATCAAGACTTCTGCCCTTCACTGTCTCAAGCTTACGCATGATCATTCCTGAACCTGAGGTTGAACGTTGTGAAGAACGTGTACTGGGAGATGAACAAGTTGGGAGAAAAGAGCTTCTGGCTGAACAGGTGCGAGGCCAATGTCGTGGTTGGTATTGGGTCTTTCGCGGTGTGCTGGACATTCACGGCACCCTCAAGGGAGTCTCCGGCACATACTCAGGCCTCGAGTTCGCACATGAATGCAACGCCATGTTCTGCATGTTCATCTCCCGCGGGATTGAACGTGAACGCCGCGTGCAGCTCGCCAGCGTGCACCAGCGCACCCTGCCTACCAGTCGGGTAACCCTTGCACACCAAGCCGCATACCGACTCGTAGCGGGCAAATACAACAGAAAGTTCAACACAGATGTTATCCATGGCGACAATGACGCGCGACTTACCGACCTCAGTGTACGCATCACCGATCGGATCGACTCACTGAGCCTTCTCCAAGTTCCAGAAAGGAGTATCTTAGAACCGAACGGTTTCGTCGATTCGGCGACTAGCGAATACACCGCTACTACAAAGCCAAAATACCTCGCAAATGCCAATGATGGATATTGGGCGGTAATACACTGGCACTATGCAATCACCAACACCACTCGAGCGCAAGCCTGGATGAACAGGTCCGTCCTAGGACACGGCAGGAGATAAGACAGGAGACGACAGACGAGTTACTAGTACCACGTAGCCATTGTTGCACACGAAGACAACGAGATTTTGATTCGTTCCTTTTCAGTTGTGCTTGTGTCGTATGCAACATATTAGCCAGTCAGTCTGTCTGTGGCCAATCGTGTAAATGACCACTTGCACACGCAACTCCTTTCTGATCGTGCACTTCAGCTTGACCAACGACATGCTCCGTGGAGCGGAGGATCGATTTCGTGTAGACAGTCACTGCAAGCGTGAATTCTTTCTGATCGTGCGCTTCATCTTGGCCAGCTCGGGTTCCGTGTTGTACGAAACGAAGATTACAAAAGTGGCTCATCGCAACCCACGACTTCATTAATTCACCCCATCACGAGAAATCAACGTATATACACACTCGATAGCGGAATCGATAGCTCTAGTTCGTGCCTTTCGTACGAATCAAGTTGTACATCGATCCGATCGAAATTGATGGAGGCCCCCAGCAAAAAGTCCCAAAGATGCGAATCAACATATCCGAATCCCCAGAAGCAAAAGAATGTTGATCTTCAATTGAAGAACATTATTGAGTGACCGACGCAGGGATCGAACCTGCAATCTCTTGATTCGTAGTCAAGCGCCTTGCCATTGGGCCAGCCGGCCTTATTCATGTTGAAGAGTGGACAAAAAATAATATAATGCTCAAGTTTTATGGCAAAAAATTTCCTGCAAAGGATTGGGTTTCTGACGTCATCCTCCTGGCCTTCCTCATGCCTTACTTCGATCAAGACAACGATAGAATATCTGTGATTCTGCTGTCGCTCTGGGAAAAATGATTGGTTTCGTCTTCAACCGATCGAAATTTGACGAATCGGGAACTTGATTGGACTTATGGTTCGATGATGGAGACGTCTCATGTGTAAATGGCGGACGTGGATAGTCTTCGTGACAGTCGAATCACAATTGCTTGATCGATGCAGTAGGTGGTCGACCAAACTCTCAGAGATCTCGCCATCATAATCATGATATACAGACTCAGCTCGTAACAAGATTCATTCGAGTCTAAGCCTTCCATCGACGGACGGTGACTGATATTGAGTACCGTTGTGGCGTTCTCACCTGCCCCAACTCTAACCCTGACCCGATGACATTTACGAGGGGAACGATCAGACTCACTTGCAGCCAAGGGGGTCGGTCGTATTTCTAGACGATCGAAACAAAGCCCACCAGTGATTGTAAGCTCATTCTATAATTCTATTATATTTATCAGTTAGACTGTTGCTACTGTCCCATGTGCGTGTTCATTCATATCCCAAGGAGGAGGAGGAGCCGCCAAGAGGACCATCATCATCCTTCGATCCTTCCGCCGTCCCCCCGCACATATGCTTAATTCCCACACAAACTAAGCCATGTGCAGTTCATGCACCCACCCACCCAGCGGGAGCTGACGACGCCCTTTCATCATTATCCTCTCACCATTCTTCGAGATGCACGGAAAAAAAAGAAAAACGGAAAAAAGGAAAACGCTAAACGCTAGCAGTTCGGCACTCATTTTTCTGCTCTTCAGCACAACAGCTTGAGCAGCACCGTGACCCCGAGAAAAACGCCGAGTTTCGAGCCACGGCTCAGCGAACTGCCGGCGTTTGGGTCGGGGCCCGGCCGCAGCTCCACATGGTTGTTGTGCGCGTTCTTCCTCTCGATATCGCCGATGGCGTTGCACGCCGAACCGAACGTGAGCCTATCGGTGTAGACGTGGTCGCTGATGCAGGACGCCCAGTCGTCCGTCCGCTTTGCGTCGCTGGGCCTGCACCAGTGGTAGCAGCCGTCGTCGGAGCCGCCCACGCTGCCGGATTTGCAGCAGTGTTGCTCCATTTTGGAGACGAGGTCGGGCGAGCTGGCGGAGATGGCGCAGAGGAATGTGTCGGAGTTGTCGGAGAGGCCTGATACCCAGGTTTGGGGACTGAGGGTTTCGGGTGTGCACCAGTCTGGAGGAGGGAGGATGAGTATGAGGTTTTTGAGGTGTGTTTGAATGGTTGGAAGTAGACTTACCCAGGCCGCTTGATACTGCTGATTGAGCCATTGTGGAGGTGTATGTGTGATGTGTGATGTGTGGAGATGTTGTTAAAAGTCGAAGGATTCACTGTTGTCGTTCAAGTCGTATGGAGATCTTGCAAGAGTCGACGGGGATTCTAATAAAGTCGAATGGGGAATGTCGTAAAAGTCGATGGGATTTCTACTGTTGACGTCGATCTCGAGGTGAATTTTTGCCACTAGTAATCGAGAGCCCGATGTTGCAATGGTTGGTTCGCAGTGCGCGTCAAAAGATCTGCGCAGAAAGTCAAAGATACGAGAAGCGGGACTGGGATTCGTGGACAAGACACGAGAGGAGGAGGGAGTGAGTGGAGTTGGGGTTGGAGGTGCAGTGCAGTGATGATGTTATTTACCATGTTCTTATGGTCAAGCATGGATTACCTTACCACCAACCATCTCGGCGACCTTGGGCGCTCGGCGGACTCTGTTACGGTAGATTATGCAGTGAGACTCTCCCAACAGTTTTCTGACGCGCAAGTAGGAAGTATGCCGGCCGTTCACTGCTTGTGATTGCTGTGACGCCCGAGGGTTGCAGGGCGTGCAGGGGTCCCCGTCCTGCTAGGCGTATCATTGAGCTGGACAGATGTATCTTCGAAACATCGGTCTGCTGGTACCGGAGAGGTTGGCGCCCGCCCCTGCCGATCCGTGTAACAACCCAAGATAGCATGGCATTCTTGGAAAGTCGACTTTCATTTTCGTCAATAATCTTAGAGGATGGAAGGTAGGCGTTGGATCTGGCACATCGGCGTTTAATCTAGCATTTACCGGCTGTACTGAGGGATACGCCTGAGTATCTCAAGTGTGCGCAGTACGAAGGGCTCGTCATCTTCGCATAGATTGAAACGCTCCCGGCCGGTAACCACGTTTAGCAGATGCAACGGCCTATTATTAGCTTAACGAACGGTTTCACTCGCGATACCGTTGCTTCACCGTC
>Ga0265798_10001429_pt1 | contig 37189 bp, 23 predicted proteins | sample P3T30metagenome_FD_192430 | JGI IMG/M metagenome (GOLD analysis project Ga0265798, IMG submission 192430) | Plant litter microbial communities from East Loma Ridge, Irvine, California - P3 T30 | ecosystem: Environmental > Terrestrial > Plant litter > Unclassified | place: USA: California...
TTCGACGATACCGCGCTGGCCACCACCATCTGGCCCGAACTGACCACCGTGCGCCAGCCGATCGCCGGCATGGCGCGCGAAGCGGTGCAGTCGCTGGTGCGCCGCGTGCGCGCCCAGCGCGAAGGCGAGCCGGCCGCGCCCGAGCTGACGCGCATGGACTTCGAGCTGGTGCGGCGCCAGTCGGACGCCGCGCCGCGCATCCGTCCACCGGCGCGCTTGCCGGCCGTGGCCAAAGGCAAGGCCAGGGCCGGATCCAAGGCCGAGGCGAGCGCTTAAGCGCAGCAAGCCGGCCACGTCGGCATCTGACCGGCGGCCCCGGTGCGCGCCGTCAACCTCAATTCCTCAGCTTTTCCCGCATCCGCGCAGCCTGAGGCCAGCGCAAGGCAGCACATCTTCACGCTGTCTTCAGCCGCTTCAACGTCACTTGAATAATTCGTTGACAACCATTCCGCCCCACGTATAGACTGGAATGGTTGCGGTAACATTTCTGTTAAAAGAATGTTCTAAGCCGACAGCATATAACGACAATCAAGGAGACAACATGCCCGACCAGGACGCTCGATCCCGGCGCGCTCGCCCGCACAGTCTGCGCACCCCTTCCAGGGTGGCGCGCGCTATCGCTGCAGCCCGTTCTTTCCCGATTGCCTGAGCTGATCCACGCCGGCCGCCTGCGCCCAGACCTGTCTGGCGCGGCGCACCGCCGCAGCCACCCATAACAAGACGAGAGACGATCATGACAGCCCAACATATCAATTCGCTGCCGGACGACGCGGCCCACGCCGTGCTGGTCGGCCGCGTGTGGCGCCCGGCGCCGGTCGACGGCCCGGCGGTGGTCGCCGTGCGCGCCGGCCGCCTGGTCGACATCACCCGCCACGCGCCGACCGTATCCGACCTGCTCGAACACGACAGCGCCAGCCTGCTCGCCATTGCGCGCGACGCCGAAGGCGAAGACCTGGGCGACGTCCAGGCGCTGCTGGACGCGGCGCTCAGCGGTCAGGCAGGCGAGGGCGGCCTGCGTCTCTTGGCCCCATGCGACCTGCAAGCCATCAAGGCCTGCGGCGTCACCTTCGCCGTCAGCCTGCTCGAACGCGTGATCGAAGAGCAGGCCAAGGGCGATCCGGCCCGCGCCGCCGCCCTGCGCGGCGAGCTGCAAGCCTCGTTTGGCGGCAACCTGGCCGACATCGAGCCGGGTGGCGAAGCCGCCATGCGCCTCAAGGCCGAGCTGATCGAACGCGGCCTGTGGTCGCAGTACATGGAAGTGGGCATCGGCCCGGACGCCGAAGTGTTCACCAAGTCGCAGCCGATGTCGTCGGTCGGCCATGGCGACGCGGTCGGCCTGCATCCGTCCTCGCACTGGAACAACCCGGAACCGGAAGTGGTGCTGGCCGTGAACAGCCGCGCCGAAACGGTCGGCGCCACGCTCGGCAACGACGTCAACCTGCGCGACATCGAAGGGCGCAGCGCGCTGCTGCTCGGTAAAGCCAAGGACAATAACGCTTCGTGCGCGATCGGCCCGTTCATCCGCCTGTTCGACGCCAACTTCACGATCGACACCCTGCGCGGCGCCGAACTGCGCATGCTGATCGAAGGCATCGATGACGGCTTCGAGCTGTCCGGTTCGAGCCGCATGCGCGAGATCAGCCGCGACCCGCTGGACCTGGTGGCCCAGACCTGCGGCGCGCATCACCAGTACCCGGACGGCTTCATGCTCTTTTTGGGCACCATGTTCTCGCCGATCAAGGACCGCGACGCCGCCGGCGCTGGCTTCACCCACCACATGGGCGACCGGGTCGCGATCTCGACGCCGTCGCTCGGCACCCTGGTCAACACGGTCGGGCGCAGCGACGCGCTGCCGCCGTGGAGCTTCGGCGTGCGCGCCCTGTACGCCAACCTGGCCCGCCGCGGCCTGCTGCCGGCATCGGCGTAAATCACGACAGGCACGGCAGACCACAAATAACAGCGCCGCCCGCGGGCGGCGCAGCATCCGACACTAGCGAGCACACAATGGCAGAACAAGCAGTACAACCCCTGGTCTACGCGACCTATCCCGACCTGCGCGACAAGCGCGTCGTCATCACTGGCGGCGGCACCGGCATCGGCAGCGAACTGGTGACGGCCTTCGCCGGCCAGGGCGCGCGCGTCTGGTTCCTCGACATCGCCGATGAAGCCTCGAACGCACTGGCCGCGACCTTGAGCGGCTCGGCCCACGCCCCGCAGTACCGCCGCTGCGACCTGACCGACCTCGATGCGCTGGCCGCCACCTTCGCCGCGATCGAAGCCGAAGCCGGCGGCATCGACGTTTTGCTCAACAACGCCGCCAACGACGACCGTCACGAGATCGACGACGTGACGCCTGCGTATTACGAGAACCGGATGGCGGTCAACCTGCGCCACCAGTTCTTCTGCGCCCAGGCGGCGGTGCGCATGATGAAGAAGCAGGGCGGCGGCGTGATCCTGAACTTCGGTTCGATTTCCTGGCACCTGGCATCGAGCCAGCTGTCGCTGTACATGACGGCGAAGGCCGCGATCGAAGGCCTGAGCCGCGGCATGGCGCGCGACCTGGGCGCCGACAACATCCGCGTGAACGCGGTGATCCCGGGCGCGGTGCGCACCCCGCGCCAGCAGGCGCTGTGGCATACGCCGGAAGAAGAAGCGCGCATCCTGTCCGGCCAGTGCCTGCGCGAGCGGGTCGAGATGCAGGACGTGGCGGCATTGACGCTGTTCCTGGCGTCCGATAACGCGCGCCGCTGCAGCGGTCGCGAATACTTCGTCGACGCGGGCTGGTACGGCGCATGACCGCGACCATCGCCAGCGTGCCGAGCTGCCTGTGGGACGTCAAGGCGACCCTGGGCGAGGGCGCCCTGTGGGACGCTGCGCGGCGTCAGGTCTGGTTCGTCGACATCAAGGGCCGCCGCATCCACGCTTGCCGTGAAGACGGTGGCGACCAGCGTAGCTGGGACGCACCGAGTCAGGTCGGCTTCGTCGCCCCGCTCGAAGGCGGCGGCATGGTGTGCGGCCTGGAAGACGGCCTGTATCGCTTCGTCGAACAGACCGGGGAGTTCGCGCCGCTGGCGAAGGTCGAAGCCGACCTGCCGGGCAACCGTTTCAACGACGGCCACGTCGACGCCAAGGGCCGCCTCTGGTTCGGCTCGATGGACAATGGCGAAACCGCGCCGACCGGGACCCTGTACCGCTTCGACGGCGCGCTGGTGGCCGGCATGGACGCCGGCTACGTCATCACCAACGGCCCGGCCCTCAGTCCCGACGGCCGCACGCTGTACCACACCGACACCCTGGCCAAGCGCATCCACGCCTTCCACCTGACCCCGAACGGCGCGCTGGAAAGCAAGCGCACCTTCATCGAACTCGAAGGGCCCGGCCACCCGGACGGCATGGCGGTCGACGCCGACGGCCACCTGTGGGTCGCCACCTTCGGCGGTTGGCGCATCGACCGTTTCGACCCGCAAGGCGTGAAGGTCGGCGAAGTGCGTTTTCCGTGCGCGAACATCACCAAGCTGGCCTTCGGCGGCGACGACCTGCGCACCGTCTACGTGACCACCGCGCGCAAGGGCCTGAGCGAAGACCAGTTGCGCGAGCAGCCGCTGGCCGGCGGCCTGTTCAGCTTCCAGAGCGAGACGCCCGGCCTGGCGCAGCACTTGCTGCGCATCTAAAGATCATCAAGAGAAACCAGCATGAGCAACCCTATCGTCAAGCGCCGCTTCCGTTCCCAGGAGTGGTTCGACAACCCGGACCGGATCGACATGACCGCGCTGTACCTCGAGCGCTTCATGAACTACGGGATTACCCCGGCCGAACTGCAGTCCGGCAAGCCGATCATCGGCATCGCCCAGAGCGGCAGCGACATCGCGCCGTGCAACCGCATCCACCTGGAGCTGGCCAAGCGCGTGCGCGACGGCATCCGCGACGCCGGCGGCATCCCGATGGAATTCCCGCTGCACCCGATTTTCGAGAACTGCCGCCGCCCGACCGCAGCGCTGGATCGCAACCTGGCCTATCTGGGCCTGGTCGAGATCCTGCACGGCTACCCGATCGACGCGGTGGTGATGACCACCGGCTGCGACAAGACGACGCCGGCCCAGCTGATGGCCGCCGCCACCGTCGACATCCCGTCGATCGTGCTGTCGGGCGGCCCGATGCTGGACGGCTGGTTCGAGGGTGAACTGGTCGGTTCCGGCACCGCGATCTGGCGCGCACGGCGCAAACTCGCCGCCGGCACCATCGACGAACAGAAGTTCCTCGACATCGCCACCGCCTCGGCGCCGTCGGCCGGCCACTGCAACACGATGGGCACCGCGTCGACCATGAACGCCGTGGCCGAAGCACTCGGCATGTCGCTCACCGGCTGCTCGGCGATTCCCGCGCCGTACCGCGAGCGCGGCCAGATGGCCTACGACACCGGCCGGCGCATCGTCGAGATGGCGTTCGAAGACCTGCGCCCGTCCACCATCCTGACGCGCGAAGCGTTCCTGGATGCGATCGTGGTCAACGCCGCCATCGGCGGCTCCAGCAACGCCCAGCCGCACATCGTGGCCATGGCGCGCCACGCCGGCGTCGAGATCACGCCGGACGACTGGATGGAATACGGCTTCAAGGTGCCGCTGCTGCTGAACATGCAGCCGGCCGGCAAATACCTGGGCGAGCGCTTCCACCGCGCCGGCGGCGTGCCGGCCGTGATGTGGGAGCTGGAGCAGGCTGGCCTGCTGCGCTCGCAGCGTCCGACCGTGACCGGGCGCCCGATGTACGAAAACCTGGCCGGCCGCGAAAGCATGGATCGCGAGATGATCCGCCCGTTCGCCGAACCGCTCAAGGAGTATGGCGGCTTCCTGGTCCTGAAGGGCAATCTGTTCGACTTCGCGATCATGAAGACCAGCGTCATTTCGCAGGCCTTCCGCGAGCGCTACCTGTCCACGCCGGGCTTTGAAAACTGCTTCGAGTGCAAGGTGGTCGTGTTCGACGGCTCGGACGACTATCACCATCGCATCAACGACCCGTCGCTGAACATCGACGAGCGCACCATGCTGGTGATCCGCGGTTCGGGCCCGATCGGCTGGCCCGGTTCGGCCGAGGTGGTCAACATGCAGCCGCCCGATCATCTGATCAAGGCCGGCATCAATGCGCTGCCGACGCTGGGCGACGGCCGCCAGTCCGGCACCTCGGACAGTCCGTCGATCCTGAACGCCTCGCCCGAAAGCGCGGCCGGCGGCAACCTGGCGTATTTGCGCACCGGCGACGTGGTGCGGGTCGACCTGAATACCGGCAGCTGCAACGTGCTGCTGGCGGACGGCGAACTGGAAGCGCGCAAGCAGGATGGCCCGCCCGAGATCCCGGCCAGCCAGACCCCATGGCAAGAGATCTACCGCGCCACCGTCGGCCAGCTGCATACCGGCGCCTGCATGGAACTGGCCTTGCCATACCGCGGCGTGCGCGATGTGTTACCACGCCATAACCACTGAACGGATCGACTGTTACTACTGAACAGTAGCGCTGCCACGGTTTTTTGAGCAAAATAGCAATACAGGCTGCATGGCGCGAAGCCGCGCAGCCGACAATAAAGGAGACACGTAGCATGAAAAAGATCATCACCGCCATCGGCCTCGGTTGCGCCATGCTGTTCGGCAGCGGCGCCGCGATTGCCGACGCCAAGAATCCCAAGATCGGTTTTTCGATCGACGACCTGCGTCTGGAACGCTGGACGCGCGACCGCGACTACTTCACCCAGGCTGCCGAAAAACTCGGCGCCAAGGTCTTCGTGCAGTCGGCCGACGCCAGCGAGCAGCGCCAGATCGCCCAGATCGAGAACCTGATCTCGCGCGGCGTCGACGTCCTGGTGATCGTGCCGTACAACGCCACGGTACTGAACAACGCGGTGCGCGAAGCGAAAAAGGCCAAGATCAAGGTGGTGTCGTACGACCGCCTGATCCTCAATGCCGACGTCGACGCCTACATCTCGTTCGACAACAAGGCGGTGGGCGAACTGCAGGCGCAGTCGATCGTCGCCCTCAAACCGAAGGGCAACTACTACCTGCTGGGCGGCGCGCCGACCGACAACAACGCCAAGATGCTGCGCGAAGGCCAGCTCAAGGTATTGAAACCCCTGGTCGACAAGGGCGACATCAAGGTCGTCGGCCAGCAGTGGGTCAAGGACTGGAGCGCGTCCGAAGCGATGTCGATCGTCGAGAACGCGCTGACCGCCAACGGCAACAAGATCGACGCCGTGGTCGCGTCCAACGACGCCACCGCCGGCGGCGCAATCCAGGCGCTGGCTTCGCAGAAGCTGGCCGGCAAGGTACCGGTGTCGGGCCAGGACGCCGACCTGGCTGCGGTGCGCCGCGTGATCGCCGGCACCCAGGCCATGACGGTCTACAAGCCGCTCAAGCAGATCGCCACCAGCGCCGCGCAGCTGTCGGTGCAGCTGGTGCGCAATGAAAAGCCGGCCTTCAACGCGCAGCTGAACAACGGCTTCAAGCAAGTCAATACGGTACTGCTCAAACCGGTCCTGCTGAACAAGCAGAACGTCGATGTGCTGGTCAAGGACGGGTTCTATTCCCAGGCCCAGCTGGCCGGCAAGTAAGCATCCATCGAGGCCTGCGCAGGCAGGCGCGGAACAGGCACATGCAACCCGGGCACCGGAGGCTTCAAACGCCTCCGGCGGCCAGTGCCATGTCTGCAGTTTCCAACGCAGTTTTTCAACACGCAGTTTTCAACACGTGTAGCGAGTACCTGAATGTCCGGCTATCTGCTTGAAATGAAAGGAATCGCCAAGCGATTCAATGGGGTGCCCGCGCTGGACGGCATCGACCTGGCGATCCGCCCGGGTGAGTGCATCGGCCTGTGCGGCGAGAACGGCGCCGGCAAGTCGACCCTGATGAAAGTGCTGTCGGCGGTCTACCCGCACGGCAGCTGGATTGGTGAGATCACCTTCGACGGCCAGCCCCTGCGCGCGCGTTCGGTGCGCGAGACCGAGGACGCCGGCATCATCATCATCCACCAGGAACTGATGCTGGTGCCCGAGCTGACCGTGGCCGAGAACATCTTCCTCGGGAACGAAATCACGCTGCCCGGCGGACGCCTCGACTACCACGCCATGAACCGGCGCGCCGAAGAGATCCTGCGCGAACTGAAACTGCCGGACGTGAACGTGGTGCTGCCGGTGAAGAACTACGGCGGCGGCCACCAGCAGCTGATCGAGATCGGCAAGGCGCTGAACAAGAACGCACGCCTCCTGATCCTGGACGAGCCGTCGGCTTCGCTTACGGCCAGCGAAATCGCGGTACTGCTCGAAATCATCCGCGACCTCAAGGCCAAGGGCGTGGCCTGCGTCTACATCTCGCACAAGCTGGAAGAAGTGGCGGCCATCTGCGACACCATCGTCGTGATCCGCGACGGCAAGCACATCGCCACCACGCCGATGCCCGAGATGAGCGTCGAGCGCATCATCGCCCAGATGTGCGGGCGCGAACTCAATCAGCTCTATCCGTCGCTGCCGCACGCGATCGGCGAGGTGGTGATGGAAGCACGCCACATCACCTGCTACGACCCGGACCAGCCGCAACGCAAGAAAGTCGACGACGTCTCGTTCACGCTGCGCGCCGGCGAAATCCTCGGCATCGCCGGCATCGTCGGCGCCGGCCGCACCGAGCTGGTGACGGCGATCTTCGGGTCCTACCCCGGCAAGCATACGGGCGAAGTCTGGCTCGGCGGCCAACGGGTCGACAACGGCGAACCAATGCAAGCGATCCGCAACGGCTTCGCGCTGGTGCCGGAAGACCGCAAGCACCACGGCATCGTGCGCGACCTGTCAGTGGGCGAAAACATCACGCTGTCGGTGCTGGGGCGCTACTCGCACCTGACCCGCATCGACGACGGCGAAGAAGGGCGCGACGTCCAGGAACAGATTCGCCGCCTGGCGCTCAAGACCGCCAGCCCGGCCTTGCCGATCACGGCCCTGTCCGGCGGCAACCAGCAAAAAGCCGTGCTGGCCAAGATGCTGCTGACCCAACCGAAAGTCCTGATCCTGGACGAACCGACGCGCGGCGTCGACGTCGGCGCCAAGTTCGAGATCTATAAATTGATGCTGGAACTGGCGGCGCAGGGCATCGCCATCATCATGGTTTCGTCCGAACTCTCGGAAGTGCTGGGCGTCTCGGACCGCGTGCTGGTGATGGGCGAGGGCCGGCTGCGCGGCCAATTCCAGAACCAGGGACTGACCCAGGAGACCGTGCTGGCGGCGGCGCTCGGACAACACGGCACCAACGCAGGCTAACGAACAACGACAATGAATACGACTACTTTCAAACGGCTTTTCACCGACTACAAGATCCTGGCGCTGCTGATCGCCGTGGCCCTGATCTGGCTGTTCTTCAACATCAAGACCGACGGCGGCTTCACCTCGGCGCGCAACCTGTCGAACCTGATGCGCCAGATGTCGATCACCGGCATCCTGGCCTGCGGCATGGTGTTCGTCATCATCTCGGGCGAGATCGACCTGTCGATCGGCTCCTTGCTTGGCCTGCTGGGCGGGCTGGCGGCGGTGCTCGACGTCACCCATGGCATGCCGCTGCCGCTATCGATCGCGGTGGTGCTCGGCGCTGGCCTGATGCTTGGCTTTATCAACGGCTTCCTGACGGCGTATGCGGGCATCCCCTCGTTCATTGTCGGCCTCGGGGGCATGCTGGCGTATCGCGGCGTGGTGCTGGGCCTGACCGACGGCGCCACCATCGCACCGGTGTCGCCGCAGATGGAGCAGCTGGGCCAGGCCTACCTGCCACCAAGTTACGGCGCGGCGCTCGGCATCGCGCTGTTCGTGCTGGCCGGGGTGCTGGCCTGGCGCCAGCGCGCCAGCCAGGCGCGCCACAACCTGCCGGTGCTGCCGGTGTGGCGTTCGCTGTTCCGGGTCGCCGTGGCCGGTATCGTGCTGTATGGCTTGACCACGACCTTCAACAGCTATGAAGGCATTCCGCTGCCGGTGCTGGTGCTGCTGGTGCTCTTGGGCGTGTTCAGCTACATCGCGCGCCAGACCGTGTTCGGGCGCCGCATCTACGCGGTGGGCAGCAATATGGAAGCGACCCGCCTTTCCGGCATCAACGTCAAGGCGGTCAAGCTGTGGATCTTCGGCCTGATGGGCCTGATGTGCGCACTGGCCGGCCTGATCAACACGGCGCGCCTGGCGGCCGGTTCGCCGTCGGCCGGCGTGTCGGCCGAACTGGACGTGATCGCGGCCTGCTTCATCGGCGGCACCTCGATGCGCGGCGGCGCGGGCACCGTGCACGGCGCGCTGGTCGGGGCGCTGGTGATGGCGAGCCTGGACAACGGCATGTCGATGCTCGACGTCGACGCCTACTGGCAGATGATCGTCAAGGGCCTGATCCTGACGCTGGCCGTGTGGCTCGACGTGGCAACGCGCAGCAGCACACGTTGATTGCCAACGTGTCAGCTTGACGCAACGCCAGCTTAGGGCGATCTCTGACTTGGTTTGATCTTCAGCAAACCCGGTACTCATCCTTGCGCGCAATGCGCAAGGGCTTCTTAGAATCGAAAGAACGCCTGCGGGGGCGGTGTTCTTTCAGAGGATAAGATGACGACCAAAAACGAGTACCGGCGCTTGCTGCTCAAGTCCGCCGTGGGCGCGGCCACCGCCGCGTGCCTGCCAAATCTGGCGCAGGCGGCGAGCCTTCCGGTGCGGCTCGAGTGGCAGCAGTTCAAACTGACGCCCCAGTACCAGTCGTTCCTGGGCGCGATTGCGTCGATGCGCGCCAACACCAACGCCAATGACCGCTCGTCGCTCCAGTTCTGGGCCGACGTGCACCTGCATCAGTGCCCGCACGGCGCGCCGTACTTCATCTCCTGGCACCGCGGCTACCTGTTCTATTTCGAACAGCAGCTGCGCCTGATCTCGGGCGACCCGCTCCTGAACGTGCCGTACTGGGATTACTATTCCTACGCCACGCTGCCGGCCGAATTTACCAATCCGGCGCCTTCCAACCCGCTCTACCTGCCACGCATGAGCGCCAACGTGCATGGCGCCCTCGACCTGGCGCCGTTCGCGCCTGGCGTCTTCAATTTCCAGCACGGCACGGTCAACGCCTTCGAACCCAAGATCGAGGACGTCCACAATCCGATCCACGACCTGATTGGCGGCGTAATGAGCACCATGCTGTCGCCGCTGGACCCGATCTTCTATCTGCACCATGGGAATATCGACCGCCTCACGCACGCCTGGGCGTATCCCGATGGTAAAGGGATTCCATTTTCCGCCTGGCCGTATTCGCCCACCAACAGCGACCCCTACTGGGCGGGCGACAACGTGTATTCCGCCGACCTGAGCATGCCACGCTACCAGACCCTTGACCCGAACTGGATGGGCATCGACTATGCCGATATCGCGGTGCCGACCAGCCTGCCGCCGGCGCCTGCCGCAAGACCGGCCGTGTCGCTGCAACGGCCGCCGTTCAGGGCCTTCCCATCGGCGCCCAGGCGTTACATCAGCGCCACCCGGCGTTCGCTGGGCGGCGTCCTGCAGCCGCTGTTCGATGAGCAGTCGGTGTCGATCCGCCTGCGGCTGGAGAAAAAGGATGCGACCCAGGTAGCGCGCATCGTCGCGGCGCGCGCTGCATCAGAGACTGGGAAGGAAACCGGCAAGGACAGCCGGGGCGCGATCAAGGCGGTGATCGACAAGGCCGTGATCAGCAGCGCCGCCGCGCAACGAGGGGGATTCTTCTATGCGCTGTACGTCAACCTGCCCGACACCGTCGACGCGCAGGCCGCGCGCGAGCGCTGGTTCGTCGGCACCGTGGGCGCCTTCCAGATCGCCGCGGCGTCGCACCATGGCGCGGCCAAGGTCGAATTCGACATCACCGGCGCATTGGCGCGGCAAAAGGCCACGGATTTTTCCGAGCTGACGCTGTCCTGGCTACGGGTCGACGGCGACAAGCCACCGGCCGGCAAGACCATCGGGGTGGACGAGGTGCGCATCGACCTGGCGACCGATGCACAATTCATTGAGCCGCTGCAGCTGCCGAAGCCGCAGGGCTGGTATGGGCGGGGCGTTGCCGGGCCGGCACTGTCGAGCGCCGGCCGCTGACGCTGCAATTTACTTCGACGCGACCTTCAGTTCGCCGTCGACCAGGCGCACGATGCCGAGCGGGTTCTCATCCTTGAGCGCTTCCGGCAGCAGGCCGGCCGGCACGTCCTGGTAGCACACCGGACGCAGGAAGCGTTCGATCGCGGTGGCGCCGACCGAGGTGCTGCGCGGATCGGACGTGGCCGGGAACGGGCCGCCGTGCACCATCGCGTACGACACCTCGACGCCGGTCGGGAAGCCGTTGAACAGGATGCGGCCGACCTTGCGCTCGAGCAGCGGCAGCAGGGCGCCGGCCAGCGCGTGGTCGCTCTCGACCGCATGCACGGTGGCGGTCAGCTGGCCCTCGAGATGACGCGTCACGGCCAGGATCTCCGCCTCGTCGCGGCAGGCGATCATCAGGGACACCGGTCCGAAGATTTCTTCTTCCAGCGCCGGATTGGCCAGGAAGGTCGCTGCATCGCACTGGTACAGCGCCGCCTGCGCCGCGCAGCCCGCACCTTCGGCACTGCCGCGCGCCACCAGCGTCAAGCCTTCGATGCCGGCGCGCTTGTCGATGGCGCCGGTGTAAGCCTGGTGGATGCCGGCGGTGAGCATGGTGCCGGCGCCCTTCAGGCCGAGGGCGGTGGCGGCGGCATCGCGGAAAGCGTCGAACTGGGCACCGGCCAGGCCGATCACCAGGCCCGGGTTGGTGCAGAACTGGCCCACGCCCAGCGTCAGCGAGTCGACGAAGGCGCCGGCCAGCTTGGCGCCGCCTTGCGCCAGCGCGCCCGGCAGCAGGTAGACCGGATTGATGCTGCTCATCTCGGCGTACACGGGAATCGGCTGCTTGCGGCGGTTGGCGATCTGGGTCAGCGCGATGCCGCCGGCGCGCGAGCCGGTGAAGCCGACCGCCTGGATCGCCGGGTGGCTGACCAGGTCGCCGCCGATCTGGTTGCCTTCGCCGATGATCAGCGAGAACACGCCTTCCGGCACGCCGCAATCGAGCGCCGCTTTCAGGATCGCCTTGGCCACCAGTTCCGAGGTACCGAGGTGGGCGTTGTGGGCCTTGACCACTACCGGGCAACCGGCCGCCAGCGCCGAGGCGGTATCGCCGCCGGCCACCGAGAACGCCAGTGGGAAGTTGCTGGCGCCGAAGACGGCGACCGCACCGACCGGGATCTTGCGCATGCGCAGGTCCGAACGTGGCGGGGTGCGCTCGGGCAGGGCCGAATCCAGCGTCGCTTCCAGAAAGTGACCGTCACGCACCACCTTGGCGAACAGGCGCAGCTGGTTTACGGTGCGCCCACGTTCGCCTTCCAGGCGCGCGGTCGGCAGACCGCTTTCCTGGGTCGCGCGTTCGATCAGCGCCGGGCCCAGGTCGATGATGCGCTGGGCGATCGTCTCGAGGAAGGTGGCGCGCTGCTCCAGCGACAGGGCGCGGTACGGCTCGACGGCGGCGTCGGCCAGCTCGCAGGCGCGCGCCAGGTCTTCCGGCGTGGCGGTGCCGAAGGCCGGCTCCAGCTCGATCTTGCGTGCCGGGTCGAAGGCGTGGATGGCCTTGCCGCTGCCGCGCACGATGCGCTGGCCGATGATCATTTCGCCGCTGATGTTCATTGGATCTCCTTGCTTGTTGTGATGGGTGTTGCTGCCGGCCGATAGCGCTTCTGTACGCCCGCCTGGACCATGGATGTTATACGCAATCATGAAAAAACGCACGCGCAGCGACAGGGTAAATACTCTGGAGTAGGACTGTCTCTGCCGGATGCGAAATGTGGCCTCTAACTTTTTCTGTTAGCGCGAACATTTTGCTTGCCAGTCACGTCTGTATTGTTTAGCATTGTTTGCATCAAGCCACTAGTCTGCGAATAAGTGGCACATAACAAACACAACAAAGCAGGAGACACATGCGTACCACGATCACCCGCCTGGCGGGCGTGGGCGCGGTTACGGCTGTCCTGGCCCTGACCGTCGCCGGCGTCGCCACCACGGCCACCGCGCAGCAACCGGCGGGGCCGGCTTCTGCGGCAGCGCGCGTCCCGTACGTCTGGGACAGCGTCGCCATCGGCGGCGGCGGCTTCGTCACCGCAGTGATCCCCAGCCGCAGCGAGCCGAACGTGGCCTATGCGCGCACCGACGTCGGCGGCGCCTATCGCTGGGACGGCAAGGCAGGGCGCTGGACGCCGCTGCTGGACTGGGTCGCCGAAGACCAGACCGGTTTCCTCGGCATCGACGCACTGGCGATCGACCCGCGCAACGCCGCCAACGTCTGGCTGCTGGCCGGCATCGCTTACCTGAACGGCGGCCGCACCGCGATCCTGCGCTCGAGCGACTACGGCAAGAGCTTCAGCGTGGTCGACGTCACCGCCCAATTCAAAACCCACGGCAACGGCTTTGGACGCCAGAACGGCGAGCGCCTGGCGGTCGATCCGGGTTCCAACAAAGTGCTGTATCTCGGCTCGCGCCGCGACGGCCTGTTCACCAGCAGCGACGGCGGCCAGACCTGGCAGCGCAATGCAGCGCTGCCGGTCACCACCACGCCCAACGACGTCGGCCTGAACGTCGTGCTGCCCGATCCATCGAGTGTCAAGGAAGGCCGGGCGCGCCGTCTGTTCGTCGGCGTCTCGCGCTTCGGCAGCGTCGGCCCGAATCTGTACCACAGCGTCGACGCCGGCGCCACGTTCGCTCCGGTGCCGAAGGCGCCCGTGGACCTGATGCCGCAGCGCGCGGCGCTGGATGGCGCCGGCAACCTGTACGTCACCTACGCCGACGGCGCCGGCCCGCATCCGAACAAGAGCGGCAGCGAGCCGGTCGAGCGCGGCCAGGTGTGGAAGTACCACCTCGCCAGCGGCGCCTGGAGCGACGTCACGCCGAAAGGCTGGACCCGGCCATTCGCCGGCGTGAGCGTCGACCCGCGCAATCCGCAGCGGATCGTGGTCTCCACCATCAACACCTTCATCCCGCAGGGCGACGCCAAGGGCGACCGCATCTTCCTCTCGAACGACGGTGGCGCCACCTGGACCGACGTGATCGCGCGTGGCTTCCGGCGCGACGCGGCCGGCGTGCCATGGCTGAAAGGCCATGCGATCCACTGGGCCGGCTCGGTCGAATTCGACCCAAGCGATTCGCGTGCGGTCTGGGTCACCTCGGGCAACGGCGTGTTCCGCACCGCGAACATCGACGCCACGCCCGCTACCTGGACTTTTACCGTGGCCGGGCTCGAAGAGACCGTGCCGCTAGGGTTTGTGAGCATGGCCGGCCAGCCGCCGGTGTCGGCGATCGGCGACTACGACGGTTTCATCCACGACGATCCGGCGCGCCACGGCCGTATTCACCAGCCCGAAATCGGCACCACCACCGGCCTCGATGCGGCGGCGCAGCGGCCTGGCACGATGGTGCGCGTCGGCGACGCCATGCTGCTGACGACCGACGGCGGCAAGACCTGGACCAAGACCCCTGCCTTGCAAGGCAAGCGCGGACGCGTCGCCATGTCGGCCGACGGCGCCACGCTGGTGCATACGCCGCAAGGTTCGACCACGCTATACCGCTCGGCGGACGGCGGCGCCACTTGGCGTGAAGTCAAAGGCCTGGCCGGACGCGACCTGCGCGCAGTCGCTGATCCGGTCAAACCGGACGTGTTCTACGCCTACGACGACAAGGCGCTGATGGCCAGCCTTGATGGTGGCGCCAGCTTCAGTGCCCGTGCCAGCCTGCCGCCCGGCGGCTCGCGCCTGATCCGCCCGGCCCCTGACCGCGAAGGCGATCTGTGGGCGCCGCTCAAGAACGGCGGCCTGCAACGCTCGACGAACGGCGGCGCCAGTTTCAAACCGGTGGCCGGCATCGGCTACTGCGGCGCGGTCGGTTTCGGCAAGGCGGCGCCGGGCAAGGATTACCCGACCGTGTACATCTGGGGCAGCGTCGACGGCGTGCGCGGCATCTACCGCTCGCTCGACCAGGGCGCCAGTTGGGAGCGCATCAACGACGACGCCCACCAGTACGGCGGCCCGGGCGACGGCCACTTCATCGTCGGCGACATGAACCGCTTCGGCTTCGTCTACATGAGCACCGCCGGCCGCGGCATCGTCTATGGAAGGCCGGCAGCACAATGACCATCATTACCCTGCAACGCATCGTCCTCGCCGCCAGCCTGCTGGCGGCCAATATCGCGTTCGCCGCGCCCGAGCTGATGCTGCGCTACGACCGTCCGGCCCAGGACAACGACCAGGGCTGGGAAAAAGAAGCGCTCCCGATCGGCAACGGCCGCATCGGCGCCATGGTGTTCGGCCAGCCCGGCCGCGAACACCTGCAGTTCAACGACATCACGCTCTGGACCGGCGACGACAAGACCATGGGCGCGTTCCAGCCCTTCGGCGATCTGCTGGTCGAGCTGCCGGGCCACGAGCGCGGCGCCACCAATTATCGCCGCACGCTCGACCTGGCGCGCGGCGTGCACACGGTGACCTACCTGCACAAGGGCGTGACGTACAAGCGCGAAGCCTGGGCCAGCTACCCGGCGCAGGTGATCGTGCTGCGCCTGTCCGCAAGCCGTCCCGGCCAGTACAGCGGCAACGTGGCGCTGCTAGATCGCCATGGCGCGCACCTGGCTGTAGCCAACAACCGCATCCACGCCGCCGGCACCCTGGCGGGGTTCGTGCTGCCGGACCAGGCGCCGAGCAGCAACGTCATGACCTATGCCAGCCAGGTGCAGGTGCTGAGCGAAGGCGGCAAGCTGGTCGCCGACGGCAAGCGCATCAAGGTCGAAGGCGCCGACAGCGTGACCCTGGTGCTGGGCGCCGGCACCAGCTTCGTGATGGACGCGGCGCGCCGCTTCAACGGCGAGCATCCGCTGGCGCGCGTGACGGAACAGGTGAACAAGGCGGCAGCACGTCCGCTGGCCGAACTACGCGCCGAGCACGAACAGGATTTCGCCAGCCTGGTTGGCCGCGTCGAGCTGGACCTGGGCGACACCCCGGCCGCACGGCGTGCGCTGCCGACCGATGCACGCCTGCTGGCGTACACCAAGCAGGGCGGCGACCCGGAGCTCGAGGCGCAGTACTTCCAGTACGGCCGCTATCTGCTGGTCTCCAGCTCGCGCGGTTCGCTGCCGGCCAACCTGCAGGGCCTGTGGAACAACAGCTATGCGCCGCCGTGGAATTCGGACTACCACACCAACATCAACGTCCAGATGAATTACTGGCCGGCCGAGGTGACCAACCTGAGTGAGCTGGCGGTGCCGTTCTTCGACTTCGTCACTGCGACCGCGCCGGTGTGGCGGCGCGACACGGCGCTCGAGTTCAAGCGCACGGACGGCAAGCCGGTGCGCGGCTGGACCCTGCGCACCGAGTCGAACCCGTTCGGCGCCATGGGCTACCTGTGGAACAAGACCGGCAACGCCTGGTACGCCCAGCATTTCTGGGAGCACTACGCCTTCACGCGCGACGAGGCGTTCCTGCGCAAGGTGGCGTATCCGATGATGAAGGAAACGAGCGCCTTCTGGCAAGACTACCTGAAAGAACTGCCGGACGGGCGCCTGGTGGCGCCGCAAGGCTGGTCGCCCGAGCACGGCCCTGTCGAAGACGGCGTCGCCTACGACCAGCAGATCGTGTGGGACCTGTTCAACAACACGGTGGAAGCGGCCGGCATCCTGAAGGTCGATCCCGACCTGCGCGCCACCTTGACGCGCATGCGCGACCGCCTGGCCGGCCCGCGCATCGGCAGCTGGGGCCAGCTGCTCGAGTGGCTGGACGAGAAAAAGGATCCGGTGCTGGACACGCCGCAGGACACGCACCGCCACGTCTCGCACCTGTTCGCGCTGTTCCCGGGTCGCCAGATCGGTCCCGTGCAGACGCCCGAGCTGGCGCGCGCTGCGCGGCGCACCCTGGAAGCGCGCGGTGACGCCGGCACCGGCTGGTCGATGGCCTGGAAGATGGCGTTCTGGGCGCGCCTGCACGACGGCGACCGCGCGTACCGCATGCTGCGCGGCGTGCTGGCCGCACCGGGTGCGCGCGCCTCCGAGCAGGCCGGCATCTTCTCGGAGCATAACAACGCCGGCGGCACCTACCCGAACATGCTCGACGCCCACCCGCCGTTCCAGATCGACGGCAACTTCGGCGCCACCGCGGCAATTGCCGAGATGCTGCTGCAGTCGCAGGCGGGCGAGATCCACCTGCTGCCGGCGCTGCCGAAGTCGTGGCCGACCGGTTCGGTAAAAGGCTTGCGTGCCCGCGGCGGCTACGTGGTCGATATCGCCTGGCGCGACGGGCAGCTGGTGGACGCCAGCGTGCGCGGCTTGTCCGGCGCCGGCCGCGTCAAGGTGCGCTACGGCGCCAGGGTGATCGACGCCGCTATCGAGCAGGGCCAGAGCCGCAGCATCGGCGCCGCGCAGTTCAAATAACGACAACACCAAGGAGACAACCCGCATGGCCCTGAACCAGATCGCCCGCCGCCTCACCTATGCCGTGCCGCTGTATCTTGCCTTGACGGCGGGCAGCGCACTGGCTGCGCCCGAGCTGCCCAAGCTCGTCACCAAGGACGGCCGCCACGCCCTGATGGTGGACGGCAAACCGTTCCTGATGCTGGCCGGCCAGGCCCACAATTCGAGCAACTATCCGGCCGCGTTGCCGAAGGTGTGGCAGGCCCTCAAGGACGCGAAAGCGAACACGCTCGAGATGCCGATCGCCTGGGAACAGATCGAGCCGCAGGAAGGCAAATTCGACTTCTCCTTCCTCGACACCCTGGTCAAGGAAGCGCGCGAGAACGACATCCGCCTGGTGATCGTCTGGTTCGGCACCTGGAAGAACACCGGCCCCGGCTACCTGCCGGAATGGGTCAAGTTCGACAACGGGCGCTTCCCGCGCATGAAGGACAAGGACGGCAAGAACGTCTACAGCCATTCGCCACACGGCGAACAGACCCTGGCAGCCGACCGCAATGCATTCGTCAAGATGATGGAGCGCATCAAGCAGATCGACTCGAACCACCGCACCGTGATCCTGGTGCAGGTCGAGAACGAAGTCGGCACCTATGGCTTCGCGCGCGACTACGGCGCGCGCGCCCAGGCCGCGTTCAACGCCCCGGTGCCGGCAGCGGTGATCGCACGCCAGAAGCCGAAGAAGGCGCAAAGCGGCAACTGGACCCAGGTCTACGGCGACTACGCCGACCAGTACTTCCACACATGGGCCATCGCCAGCTACATCGAGTCGATCGCCAAGGCCGGCCGCGCCGTGTACGACCTGCCGATGTTCGTGAATAACGCGCTGCGTGAGCCTTCGCTCGACGGCAAACCGGCCGAACCGTGGAAGGCCAACTTCGCCAGCGGCGGCCCGACCTACGACGTGCTCGACATCTACAAAGCGGCCGCGCCGCACATCGACTTCGCCGCGCCGGACATCTACATGCCCGAGTCAAACAAGGTCACCGCGATCCTGAAGTCGTTCAAGCGTCCCGACAATCCGCTGATGATCCCCGAGATGGGCAACGCGGCAGGCTACGCGCGCTACGTGTACCAGGCCTTCGGCATGGGCGCGCTGGGCGTGGCGCCATTCGGCCTCGATTACGCCGAGTACAGCAACTACCCGCTCGGCTCCAAGTTCACCGACAAGCGCATGGTCGAACCGTTCGCCAAGGTCTTTGGCGTGTTCGCGCCGATCGGGCGCCAGTGGGCGCAGTGGGCGTTCGAAGGCCGCACCTACGGCGTGGCCGAAGGCGACGACCGCGCGGCGCAGACCGTCGCTATGCAAGGCTGGAAGGCGACCGTCTCGTTCCGCGAATTCCAGTTCGGCGAGCGCCAGTACCTGAAGGACAAGAACGAATACCAGTCCGGCACCGAGCAGCCGAGCGGCGGCGTGGCGTTCGCCCAGATCGGCGCCAACGAATTCGTGATCGTCGGCCAGCAGGCGCGCATTAAACTCTCGGGCGCTGGGGCCAACGACGGCAAGCCGTCGATGCTGGCGCGGGTGGAAGAAGGGCGCTTCGACGCCAGCGGCAAGTGGATCATGGAGCGCAACTGGAACGGCGACCAGACCGACTACGGTCTGAACCTGCCGGCCACGCCGACGGTGCTGAAGGTGAAGCTGGGCACCTACAAAGATTAATCACGTACGGGCAATAACAAAGTCCGCACCAGGGTGCGGACATGACAACAGGAGATCGACAATGCGTATGAAACTGGCCCAGACCCGGGTAGCGACCCAGGTAGCGGGCGCCATGCTGCTGCTTGCCGCAGGCAATGCGGCTTATGCCGGCACCTTCCAGAAAACCAGCACCGGTATCGAGGTCAAGCCCGACACGGGCGCCGCCAAGGTGGTGCGCCTGAACCTGATGAGCGATAACATCATCCAGGTGGTCAAGCTCAATGCCGAAGGCAAGAACCTGACGCCGTCGTTGATGACGGTGGCCACGCCGTGCGCGGAAAAATGCACGTTCACGGTCAGCCCAGGCGCCGACAGCGTCCAGCTCAAGGCCGGCAAGATCGCCGCCACCGTGTCGCTGAAGGACGGCCAGGTCGCCTTCTTCGACGCCGCCGGCAAGCGCTTCCTGGCGCAGGCCTCCGAATCGATGACGCCGGTGACGGTCGGCGGCAAGCCGTTCTTCGCGATCAAGCAGGGCTTCAACCACGGTACCAAGGACGCCTACTACGGCCTGGGCCAGCACCAGAACAACCAGATGAACTACAACGGCGAAGACGTGCTGCTCCAGCAGCACAACATGATCGCCGCGGTGCCGTTCGTGGTCTCGGACAAGAACTACGGCGTCCTGTGGGACAACAATTCGATCTCGCGCTTCGGCGACGCCAAGCCGTACGATCACATGTCGCGCGACCTGACCCTGCGCGGCGTCGACGGCAAGAGCGCCGGCCTGACCGCCAGGTACTACGCCGAGGGCAAGCTGCTGCTGACGCGCCAGGAAAAGGACATCAACTACCAATACCTGAAGGACGTCGACCAGAACTGGCCGAAAGAAATCAAGCCGCTTAAAGACCTGAAGGACGTGCGCGTGGTCTGGGAAGGCACCATGACCAGCCCTCACGCAGGCGTGCACAAGATGCAGCTGTACTCATCGGACTACGCCAGGCTGACGGTGGACGGCAAGGAAGTGATGGACGTGTGGCGCATGGGCTGGAACCCGTGGTACCACAACTTCGAAGTCACCTTCGCGGCCAACAAGCCGGTCAAGATTCAGCTGGACTGGAAGGCCTCGAGCGGCATGGTGGCGATCACCCACAACAACCCATTGCCGGCAGCCGAGCGCCACTCGCTGACCATGTCGTCCGAGATCGCCGAAGCGATCAACTACTACGTGATCAGCGCCGACAGCATGGACAACGTGATCGGCGGCTACCGTCACCTGACCGGCGCCCAGCCGATGATGCCGAAGTGGGCCTACGGCTTCTGGCAGTCGCGCCAGCGCTACGTGGACCAGAACCAGCTGCTCGACACGGTCAAGGAATACCGCAAGCGCGGCTGGCCGCTGGATAACATCGTGCAGGACTGGTTCTACTGGCCGGAAGACGGCTGGGGTTCGCACGACTTCGACAAGACCCGCTTCCCGGATCCGAAGGGCATGGTCGACGAAGTCCACAAGCTGAACGCGCGCATCATGCTGTCGGTCTGGGGCAAGTTCTACGCCAATACCGACAACTACAAGGAGTTCGAGAAGCACGGCTACATGTGGACCAAGAACGTCGAGAACGGCTCGCGCGACTGGGTCGGCAAGGGTTACCTGAACAGCCACTACGACCCGTACACCAAGGAAGCGCGCGACATCTACTATCGCCAGCTCAAGACCAAGCTGGTCGACCTGGGCTTCGACGCCTGGTGGATGGACAACACCGAACCTGACGTGCTGTCCAACAGCCGCCTGGAAGACTTCAAGGAACTGATCGGACCGACCGTCTACGGCGCCGGCGAGATCACTTTCAACCCCTACAGCCTGGTGAGCACCGGCGCGATGTACGATGGGCTCAAGCGCGACCAGCCGGACACGCGCCAGTTCATCCTGTCGCGCTCGGGCTTCGCCGGCATCCAGCGCAACGCAGTCGCGGTGTGGAGCGGCGACACGGTCGGTCGCTGGAACAACCTGTACGACCAGATCGCATCGGGCACGAATATGTCGATGTCGGGCGTCCCGAACTGGACCCACGACATCGGCGGTTATGCGCAGGAGGTGCGGTTCCAGACCGGCGACGTCGGCTCGGCCCAGGAAAACCGCAACGTCGGCAACGCCGCCGCCAAGCCGGAAGACATGGAAGAATGGCGTGAGCTGAACCACCGCTGGTGGCAGTTCGGCGCTTTCACGCCGCTGTTCCGTTCGCACGGCGAAGTGGTCAAGCGCGAGCTGTACAACATCTCGGCCGGCGACGACGCCATGCGCGACAACATGGTCTGGTACCTGAAGCTGCGCTACCGCCTGATGCCGTACATTTACACCATGGCGTCGGACACCCACTACCACAACGGCACCATGATGCGTGGCCTGGTGATGGACTTCCCGAACGACGAGAAGGCAAAGAACGTCAAGGACCAGTACATGTTCGGGCCGTCGTTCCTGGTGGCGCCGGTGCACGAGTACAAGGCCCGTTCGCGCCAGGTGTATCTGCCGGCAGGCGCCGACTGGTATGACTTCTACACCGGCGAGCGTCACCAGGGCGGCGCGACGCGCAAGATCGACGCCCCGCGCGACCGCATGCCGCTGTTCGTGAAGGCCGGTTCGGTCGTCACCACCGGTCCGGTGACCCAGTACGTCGACGAGAAGCCGGACGCGCCGATCACGATCCTGGTGTACGCCGGCGCCAACGGCGTGGCCAGCCTGTACGAGGATGACGGCGTCACCAACGCCTACACCCGCGGTGAAGCCAGCCGCATCCCGATCGCCTACGACGACAAGAGCGGCACCGTGCAGATCGGCGCGCGCGCCGGCCAGTACAAGGGCATGGTCGCCAAGCGCGAATTCAAGGTGCGCCTGATCAAGCCGGGCATGTCGACCGCGAATGACCTGGACAAGTCGGACAAGTCGGTGACCTATGAAGGCAAGCCGGTGACGATCAAGCTGTAAATCAGGCTGCAAACGTCGCCGTTGTCAGCTGCAAGCCGGGCGCTTCGTGCGTCCGGCTTTTTCTATTTTGAGGCAACTTATGAAAACTTCATTCGCATTCGGCCTGGCGCTGGCCGGCCTGCTGCATCTGGCGCCGGCGCTGGCGGCAACCACGATCGCGCCGGATCACAAGCACCTGCAATACACCGGACGCATCGACAATGGCTACGCCCGGGGACCGACCCTGAGCTTTGCCGGCACCCAGATCGCCGGCCGCTTCACCGGCACCTCGCTGGCCATTGTGCTGGACGACGAGCGCGGGCAGAACTTCTATAACGTGTTCCTGGATGGCGAGACCGAGCGTCCGATCATCCTGCAGGCCGACAAGGGCACCAAGACCTATGTGGTCGCCAACGGCCTGGCGCCAGGCGAGCATACTTTCCGCATCTTCAAGCGCACCGAGGGCGCCGAAGGGCCAACTGTCTTCAAGGGCCTGGAACTGGACGACAAGGCCGATCTGCTGCCGCCGCCGGCGCGGCCGTCACGCCGGATCGAGTTCTTCGGCGACTCGATCACCAGCGGCATGGGCAACGAAGCGCCCGACGATGGACGCGACGACCTGGCCAAGGACAAGAACGCGTACATGTCGTACGCCTCGATCACGGCGCGCGCGTTGAAGGCCGAGGCGCACATCACCTCGCAGAGCGGTATCGGCGTGATGATCAGCTGGTTCCCGTTCACCATGCCGGATTTCTATGACCAGTCGAATGCCGTCGGCGACAACGACAGCAAGTGGGACTTTTCGAAGTGGACGCCGGATGTGGTGGTGATCAACCTGATGCAGAACGACTCGTGGCTGATCGGGCGTGATCACAAGCTGCAGCCGGAGCCGGACGATGCGCAGCGCGTTGCGGCGTACCAGAGATTCGTGGCGAGAATTCGCAGCCTGTATCCGAAGGCGTATATCGTGTGCGCGCTGGGCAGCATGGATGCGACCAGAGAGGGATCGCCGTGGCCCGGGTATGTGAAATCGGCGGTCGTCAGCCTCGCCAGGGCAGGCGACAAGCGGATCGATACGATCTTCTTCCCGTTCACCGGCTATGGCGCGCATCCGCGGGTCAAGCAGCATCAGGCGAATGCGGAAATGCTGACGGCGTTTATCCGCAAGAAGATGGGCTGGTAAGGGCGCCGCAGGGGCGCCCTTGCGGTCTTACTTTGCGGCGTTCAGCTGCAGCAGATAGACGTCGTTCTCACGCAGCGGCAGCGCGGTGCTGAACTTGCCGTCGCTGCCGACGCGCACCGTCTTTTGCTGCGACGGCTTGCCGGTGGCCTGCGCTTTCAGTGTAGTCACCTGGCTGCGCGTCAACTGCTTGGGCGAGCCCATGCCGATGTAGGCCGTAAAGGCGTCATTCTGCTTGTACCCCACCTGCGACACGGTCATGGTGTACGCCCCCGGCTTCAGGCCGCGCAGCGCCACCTGTACCTGGCCCTTCGATTTCGGCGGCAGGTCCTTGATGAAGTACTGCTGGTTGTTGGTCTTCTCGGGCAGGGTATGGGTGTAATCCCACAGCAGCACCTGGGCATTGCCTTTGGCGTCGACGGTGGCGGTCGATTGCGGGTCGGCGTTCTTGAGCTGGGTGTCGCCCAGCTGGTTCAGGAACTGGTAGGCGAAGTAGGCCGGCTTCTTGATGCCCTGCGTGTTCATCAGGCCGAAGCCGCCGTGGAAGGCTTCGAAGCGCGGGCCCGGTTCTTCGAAGATGTCGGTGAAGACCCAGTACGACATCGACTGGATCGCACCGACGTTCTGCTTGAGTTTCTTCAGGATGTAGGCCGCCTGGTGGTAGCTGTCGTGGGTCGGGTCGGCCGGCGTGTACGACGAGCTCCATTCGGTGTAGTGCAGTTCGCGCCCGGGTTTACCCGATTCGGCGATCGCTTTGCGGTTGCGCATCACGTCGTGGGTGATCGCGTTCTCGGCCGGGTTGAGCACGGTGCCGGTGGTGCCGTATTCGTCGAGGAAGCCCTGGTTCACGCCATACGAGTGGCTGGTGAGGAAGTCGAGCGGCACGCCGTTCTTGTCGGCGTGGGCGATCATCTCCGGAATCCAGTCGCCGCCGGCGGTGGCCGGGCCACCGACGCGGTAGGCGGGATTGACGGCCTTGATGGCGCGCGCGGCGTGGTCGTACAGTTTGAAGTAGTCGGCCTGGGTGCCGTCGAAAAAGTCGCGCAGGTTCGGCTCGTTCCAGACTTCGAAGTACCAGCTCTCGACTTCCTTCGCGCCGTAACGCTCGGTCCAGTGCTGCGTCAGTGCCTTGATCAGGCGGCCCCACTGCTCATAGTCCTTCGGCGGCGTGACGTTGCCGCGCCACCAGAACAGGGTCTTGCTGCCGCTGGCCATGGCGGTGGGCATGAAGCCCAGTTCGACGAACGGCTTGACGTCGATGCTCAGCAAATAGTCGAACAGCGAGTCGATGTACTGGAAGTTGTATTGTTCCTTGCCCTGGGCGTCGATCTTGAAGACGCCCATGTCGTCGCTCAGCAGCCCATGGAAGCGGATGTAGCGAAAGCCGGCATCGCGCTTGATTTCGGCCAGTTGCTGCTGCCAGTCGGCGCGCAGGCCTTCGTTGGCGCGGCCGGCGCCGACCGACAGGTTGAACATGCGATCGAGCTTGCCGTCGACCTGCTTGACGTCGACGTCGATGACGCGGTTCTGCGCCTGCGCGCCCAGCGCGACTGCCAGCAGTGCGCCCAGCACGGCCGATTTGATCATTGTATTGCGTGTCCCCTGATTCATTTGTCTTCTCTCGGTAGTGAACAAAGCGAAGCATCAGGATACGATGCGCGGACCGCCCCGCGCCAGCGCTCAAGGCTGCAAACGGCGCCCCATGCGGATAGTTGAAGCATCCGTGACAGGAGTGTTAACCGCGACCGCGGCCGGCGCCACGCCCCCCTGCACGCCAAGGGCGCCGCGGAATGCCTTGGGCGTGCACCCGTACTCCTCCTTGAACAGCTTGTTGAAGTACGAAACGTTGTTGTAGCCGACCGAATAGGCGATCTCGGACACGGTCGCCGTGTCCTTGTCGGCCAGCAGGCGCGCCGCCTCGGTCAGGCGCAATTTATTCAGGTAGCCGCTGAAGGTGAAACCCAGTTCGGCCTTGAGGATCTCATTGACCTTGTTGCGGTTGACGCCCGTTTCGTTTACCACGCTCTCGAGATCGAGTTCGGCGTCGGCATAGCGGGTGGCGATCACGCGCAGGATGGTGGCCTTTTCGCGGTCGCGATGGGGTTGTAATGACAGCTGATGATAGGCCACGATCGGCAAATCCTTTTGCAGGCGGTCCTGCACTTCACGTGTGAGTTCGGCGGCGTGGCGCCGGAAGAACCAGAACCCATAAGCGGCCCAGGCCAGCAGCATCAGCGCGCCCGGCACGAACAGCCAGCGCAGGTCGCGTCCATGCAGGGTGAGCCCGCTGACGTCGACCAGCAGGTCGGTGTCGCGCGGGCTCTGGAAGGTGCTGCCGATGGCGAGTTTCGGCACCTGGTCGAGGCGGTACTCGCGCCACGACAGGTCGAGCCCGAACATTGCGAACCACCATTGCGGCGTCTCCATCCGGGTCAGGTCCAGATTCACCCGGGTGCCATGCTCGCTGCACGAGAAGAACGCGGTCGGCGCGCGGTAGGTGAGCAGGTCGCCACGGCGCGACAGCTTGGGCTCGAACGTCGGCGCCACCAGCGACAGGGTATTGCCCGGCGCGCAGGTGGCCACGAACGAGACCGAGGCATAGCGCGACAGGTCGGCATGCACCTGCTGTCCGGCGCGGTCGACAAAGAACAGATTGGCTTCGGCGTACGGCGTGGTGGCGCCACTGGCCACGTTCAGCAACACGCGCAGGCGGCGCCCGTCGTCGAGCATGCGCGTCTCGGACCTGCCGCCCGGCGAGGCGTCAGCGCCGGGACGGATGCGCCACGGCGCCGGCTTGTCGGGCGTCGGCACCAGCGCCGCCTCCAGGAAGCTGCGCCGGTAGCCCGCCACGCCCAGTACGAGGCTGAGCGCCAGCAGGGTCAAGAAGGCGACAAGCGCCTTGCGCTGGAACGCCGCCATCGCAGAGCCTTAACGCGCTCCGGCGGCGAACTCGCGCGCCGCCAGGCGCACCGTCACCGTCTGCGCCGGCGCGTCGGCGGCCGAGGCCAGGATCACCTTGTACTCGCCGGCCGCGATCTTCCAGCGGTTGCTGGCGCCGTCGAACACGGCCAGCGTGCGCGGGTCGACCGTCACCGTGCTGCCACGGCGCTCGCCCGCATTCAGGGCCAGCTTGTCCCATCCGCCCAGACGCTTCGGCGCTTCCCAGCCGCTGCCGACCTTCGACACGTACACCTGCGGCACCGCCTTGCCGGCGCGCGCGCCGCTGTTGGCGGTGTCGAACGTGACGCGGATGCTGCCGTCGACCGCTTCGGCCTTCAGGTTGGTGTAGGTAAAGCTGGTGTACGACAGGCCGTGACCGAAAGCGAACAGCGGCTTGTGGCCTTTCAGGTCGAACCATTTGTAGCCGACCGCGGCGCCGTCGATGTCGTAGTCGACGTCGAAGCGGGTGTCCTTCGGCAGGTCGATGCCGTCGATGGTCGGGCGCGGCAGCTGGTTCTCGGACAGCGGGAAGGTCTGCGGCAGGCGGCCCGACGCGTCGATTTCGCCGGTCAGCACGCGCGCGATCGCTTCGGCGCCGTTGGTGCCCGGGTACCAGGCCTCGACCACGCCGGCGACCTCGTTCACCCATGGCATGGTGACCGGGGTGCCGGTCTGCAGCACCACCACCGTGCGCGGATTGGCCTTGGCCACGGCCGCGATCAGCTCGTCCTGTTTATTTGGCAGCGACAGCGTGCGCACGTCGGCCGCTTCCGACGTCCATTGGGTCGCGAACACCAGCACCACGTCGGCGTCCGCCGCGATCCTTGCAGCGGCGGCCGCGTCCTTGCCGTCGTGCCAGCTGAATTTGGCCTTGTTGCGCGCGGCCAGCGCCTTCATCGGCGAGCCTGGCAGGTAGACCATCGGGCCCGGCCAGCTTTCCGGACCTTCGTTCGGCACCGCCATGCCGCCGCGCGGATAGACCTGGGCCGAGCCGCCGCCCGACAGCACGCCCTTGTTGGCGTGGCCGCCGATGACGGCGATGCGTTTCAGGTTGGCGGACAGCGGCAGCACGTTGTCTTTATTCTTGAGCAGTACGATCGCTTCTTCGGCGTCCGCCTGCGAGATCTTGCCGTGCGCCGTGTAGTCGATCCGGCTGTCCTGGACCTTGACCGGGTTATCCAGCACGCCGTGCGCAGCCATCGCCCACAGGATGCGCTTGACCATGTCGTCCAGGCGCGCTTGCGGCACGTGGCCGTTCTGCACCGCCTCTTTCAGCGCGCCGTCGAAGTAGGGCGACTTGTCGAACGGGTAGCCGGACTGCTGGTCCAGGCCGGCCAGCGCGGCCGGAATGGTCGAGTGGGTCGCACCCCAGTCGGACATCACGTAACCCTTGTAGCCCCAGTCGCCCTTCAGTACCTTGTTGAGCAGGAAGTCGTGTTCGCAGCCGTACGGGCCGTTGATGCGGTTGTACGAGCACATGACCGAGCCCGGGTTGCCGCGTTCGATGGCGATCTGGAACGCCAGCAGGTCTGACATGCGGCCGGCCGGATCCTTGATCTTGACGTTGACGTGGTTGCGGCCGGTCTCCTGGTCGTTGTAGGCGTAGTGCTTGATGGTCGAGATCACGTGGTTCGACTGCACGCCGCGAATCTGTTCGCCGGCCATGATCCCGGCCAGCAGCGGATCTTCGCCGGTGTATTCGAAGTTGCGGCCGTTGCGCGGCTCGCGCGCCAGGTTGACGCTGCCGCCCAGCATGACGTTGAAGCCCGAGAGGCGCGCTTCCTTGCCGATCATGGCTGCGCCCTCGAAGGCCAGGCGCGGATTCCAGGTGGCGGCGGTGGCGATGCCGGACGGCAGCGAGGTGCGCTCGCGCGTGTTCTTGCCCGGCTGCGAGGCGACGCCGATGCCGGCGTCGGTCAGCCACTGCGGGGTGATGCCGAGGCGTTCGATGCCTTCCAGGAACCCGGCCGATTGGGGCAGGGCGCCTTTGGGCGGCTGCTTGCCCTGGAACTCGGTGCCGAAGTAGCCGAACACCATGCCGATCTTTTCGTCGAGCGTCATCTGGCTGACCAGCTTTGCGGCCCGTTGCTGCGCCGCGTCCAGCGGGGCGGCAGGGGTAGCGGCCGGGGTGGCTGCATGTGCGCATTGCACCGCGAGTGCGGCAGCAAGGGCGATCGCCCAACGCGAGGTCTGCAGGGTTTTCTTCATACTTCGGGTCTCCTTCATTGTGATTTATAGTTTTACCAAGTGCGCGGCAGGCTACCACCACACGGCATAGATCGCCACCAGTCCCAGGCAGATGATGGCCGAGCCGATCGCGAAGCCCGGTTGCACCTTGAACATGCGGCCATCGACTTCGATCTGCTTGCCCGCTTCGCGCGCCGTTTTCGGGAACAGCTTGCTGATGATGACCATGCCGATCACCACCAGGACGAACACGATCAGCATGCGGTCCAGGAACGGGATCTCGTACACGCCGGCGCTATTGGGCACGGCGAAGCCGATCGGCGCCAGGATTGAGAGGTCCATCATCGTCGGCAGCACCTTGAGGATGATCGAGCCAACAAAGCCGCCAATGGTCGCGAACATCGCCGCCGCGGCGGTGGTCGGCTTCCAGAAGAAGCCCATCAGGAACATGGCCAGGATGCCGGGCGAAACGAAGCCGGTGTATTCCTGGATGTACTGGAAGCCGCCTTTCTTGTCGATGCCCATGTAGGGTGCGATGATCACGGCCAGCAGCATCGCCACCACCACCGTGACGCGCCCGATCCAGACCATGCGTTGCTCGGACACGTCCTTGTTGAAGTGCTTCTTGTGGATGTCGAAGGTGTAGATGGTGGCGATCGAATTGGCCTTGCCGGCCAGCGACGCGACCACGGCTGCCGTCAGCGCGGCAAACGCAATGCCTTTCAGGCCCGATGGCAGGAGCGAGAGCAGCACCGGATAGGCGCGGTCCGGATTGACGTCGCTGCCCAGGCCCATGGCGCCACCGAGCGCGCCTTGCTGGTGCAGCACGAAGGCCGCGATCCCCGGCAGCACCACGATCACCGGCATCAGCATTTTCAGGAACGCCGCGAACAGGATGCCCTTCCTCGCCGTGTGCAGGTCGGCGCCGAGTGCGCGCTGGATGATGTACTGGTTGCAGCCCCAGTAGTTCAGGTTCACGATCAGCATGCCGCCGATCAGGATCGACAGGCCCGGCAGGTCGAGGTAGTTCGGATTGTCGCGCGCGAACACCATGTCGAAGTGGCCTGGCGCCACGCCCAGCAGATGGTTGAAGCCACCCACCACGCCGCCGCCGCCGTTGTGCTGCGCGACCAGGTCGAGCGCCAGCCAGGTGGTGACCAGGCCGCCCGCGACCAGGCAGAACACCTGGATCACGTCGGTGTAGCCGATCACCTTCATGCCGCCCAGCGTGATCACCACCGCGAAGATGGCAAGGAACAGCATGCAGGCCCAGACGTCGACGCCGGCGATGGACGAAATGGCGAGCGCGCCCAGGTACAGGATCGCGGTCAGGTTGACCACCACGTACAGCGACAGCCAGAAGATCGCCATGATGGTCGAGACGCTGCCGCTGTAGCGCTGCTCGAGGAACTGCGGCATGGTGTAGATGCGGTTCTTGCGGTAGACCGGCATGAAGAACACCGCCACCAGGATCAGGGTAAGCGCGGCCATCAGCTCGTAGACGGCGATCGCCATGCCCATCTTGAAGCCGGAGCCGCTCATGCCGATGAACTGTTCGGCCGAGATGTTGGAAGCGATCATCGAGGCGCCGATGGCCCACCAGGTGAGCGAGCCTTCGGCCAGGAAGTAGTCGTGCGAGGCGGAGGTGGAGCGCTGCTTGCGTTTATAAACCCAGAAGCCGTAGCCGGCCACGATGAAGAAGTAAACGAAGAAAACGAAGGTGTCGAGCGAAGAGAAAGTCGAGTTCTGCATGAATCCGATCCTGGAAAAACGACGACGCGCCGGCGACGCTTCCCGTATCAACGGGGAACGTCGCCGGCGCCGGTACAGGCAAGCTTAGAACGACATGCCCAAACGCACACTATAGCGTGGGCCGGTCACGAACCAGGCGCGGCCCCTGTCGCCGATGTGCTGGGACATGATCTGCTTGTACTTGGCGTCGGTCAGGTTGGTGGCCTGCAGGTCGAGACGGAAGTTGTCGTTGAACTTGTAGCTCACGCCACCGTCGAGCTGACCGTAGTCGTCGGCCCAGATCGGCAAGCCCCAGGCGATGTTGTTCTGGCCGAAGGTCGGGCTGTCCGGATTGCTGTCGACGCCGTTGGTGCCGTTGGTGCCGTTGTTGTTCACGCCCAGCAGGTTCTTCGAGCGCCAGCTGTAGGCCAGGCGCGCCGACCATGGGCCTTTGTCGTACAGCAGCGCGAAGTTGTACGAGTTACGCGACATGTATTCCAGCGGCAGGTTGCCGAAGGTGCGGCCGTCGGTGTCGCAACCGTTCAGGTTCAGGTTCAGGTTGGCAGCGCCCGTGACGTTGCTGCACCATGGCGAGAACACCGGGTTGTACAGGTCGCGCTTGCTCTTGACGTGGGTGTAGTTGGCCGACACGCCGAAGCCCGACATCCAGCCCGGCAGCTTGTCGAAGTACTGCTGGTAGGCCAGTTCGATACCGCGCGCGCTGCCGCGGGCGCCGTTGACCGGGGTCGAGACGTTGAAATCGATGGCGCGGCCGGTCGAATCGGTCAGCTGGTACGACGAATTCTGCTTGACGATGATGTCTTTCAGGCGCTTGTCGAACACCGCGAAGGTGAGCGAGCCGGCCTGGGCGAAGTACCATTCCGCAGTCAGGTCGAGGTTGCGCGAGGTGACCGGGCGCAGGTTCGGGTTGCCGATCGCTTCGCCGGTGTGGCCCACCGACGTGACGTTGGTGACCTGGTCGGCGCCGGTGCCGGTGGTGGTGCTGCTCACGCTCTGGCTCAGGTTGGTGTACGCCTGGAGCTGGTAGAAGTCCGGACGCGACATGCCTTTGCCGAGGGCGAAGCGGAACTGCAACTGCTCGGTCGCCTTCATGCGCAGGTTCAGGCTCGGCAACCAGTTGTGGTAGTCGTTCTCGTAATCCTGGCGCGCCGCGAACGGGGCGATGACCGGCACCTGCAGGCCGGTGGTGCCGCCCGGCGGCACGATGAAGGTCTGGTTGAAGGTGGTATAGCCGAACGACTTCGACTTGGTCTTCACGTAACGCACGCCGACGTTGCCGTCGACCGGATAGCGCAGGTCGTCAAAGGCAAAGCGCAGCTGGCTGTACAGGGCCTGGGTCTTTTCCGCCTGCTCGTTGTCGCCGGTCGGGTTGTCGCCGCCGAACGACGCCGCTTTCCATGGTTCGCAGGCGTTGCCGTTGTCGGCGCACAGGATGTCATGGAAGCTGTGCAGCTGGGCGTACGAGGCCGGGTAGCCGGTGCCCAGCGATGCGGCAGGGAACACCACCGCCGGCACGTTGGCCTTGCCATTGAAGAAGTTCGGGAACGTATTGACCGTGGTCGGCGCGTTGAAGCGCGGGTCGCTCAGGTAGGCCAGGTTGCCGATCTGCCATGGCATCATCCAGCGCTGCGAAATGCCGGACCAGTTGTAGCTCGGGTTGGTATTGATGGTCTTGGCGTCGCGGTCGGTCAGGCGCACGCCGAAACGCACGTCGCGCAACACTGGATGGTCGAACGCGTACTTGGCGTCGCCCTTCCAGGCCTTTTGTTCGGTGACGCTGCGGTCGCGGTGTTCCTGGGTCATCGCCCAGAAATAATTGTTGCGGTCGCCCAGCGCGGCGAACTGGGCATCGCTGAAGGTGATGCTCGGAATGCTGCCGGTGACGTCGAGGTTGAGTTGCGGCATCAGGACGCCCAGCCCCACCACCGAGCTGAAGCCTTCCGACTTGGCCTTGACGTGCTGGAAGTCGGAGGTGAAGGTCCAGCTGTCGGTCGGGCGCCACTCGATGTTCCAGGCGATGTCGGTGGTCGACGAATCGCGGGTCGTGACGCCGCCGTTGTTGGCGTACTCGATCGCACCATCGACCGGGTTGGTGATGGTGCCGCTCAGGAAGCCGCCGTTGGCGTCGTACACGCCATTGGTCACGCGCAGGTTGGTCGGCGTGCCTTCGGCCGAGAACAGCGCGTTTTCGTTCTGGTCGATCGCGTACTTCGATTTGAAGTAGGTAACGTGGCTGCGCAGGGTGTTGTCGAGCTTCCACTGCAGGGCGCCGTAGGTGCCCTGGCGTTTGCGCTCGAATTCGTTGGTGCGCCACTGCGCGCCCTTCGGCAGCCAGACGGTGCGGCCCGGTTCGGCGTTCGCCACCGGATAGTAGGGCTCGACCTGGAAGTAGTCGGTACGGGTGGTGCTGGTGGAATTGGCGATGTTGACCAGGGCGCCGATTTCGCCGAAGCCGGTCTTCCAGCGGTTCGAGTACAGGATCGAGCCGGCCGGGTCTTTTTCTTTATTCAGTTCGGAATAGGTGCCTTCGACGCTGCCCGAAATGCGCTGGCCCTTGATGTCGAACGGCAGCGCGGTGCGCAGGTTGACCAGGCCCGAAATGCCGCCTTCGATCTGTTCCGCCGACGGGTTCTTGTACACGTCGACGCCGGCCATCAGTTCTGGCGGCACGTCTTCGAAGCTCAGGGCGCGCCCGCCATTGGCCGAGAACGAGTCGCGGCCATTGAGTTCCGAGCGCACCCAGGTCAGGCCGCGGATCGACACGCCCGAGCCTTCGACCGAAAAGTGTTCCGGGTCGCTGCGCGACATGGTGCGGTCGATGGTGACGCCCGGCACGCGCTGCAGCACTTCGGTGATCGATTTATCGGGGAGTTTGCCGATGTCGTCGGCGACGATCGAGTCGACCACCTCGTCGGAATTGCGCTTGAGTTGCTGCGCGCTGTTGAGTGCGGCGCGCTGGCCGGTGATGGTCACGACCTGTGCGTTGTCTGCGGGGGCCGCCGGCGCGGTGTCCTGGGCGAATGCCGCCGACATCCAGCACAGTTGTGCGACGCCCACGGCAATCGCCGTCCTGTTGAATTGACTCATTTGTTGTCTCCGTCGTTGTTGTTCAGCGCCCATCTGCCGGGGCTATCTCTGCTTTTTTTACCGCCGTCGCCACCCGCTTGCCGGGTTGTCGGGGACAGCGGCAGTGCAACCTGTCAAATAATATAACACCGAATGTTATGCGCAACCATTATTTGATGTCCGTGTTCGGTAAATACTGTCGACGCCCGCGTCAACAGCGATACTCATAGGGAGAATTCCATTCGGTCAATAGGTCGTGGGGCCGTAGTTTCCCTATGGCGATGTGCTCGCGGAGGGATTGTGGAGAATAAAATGTGAGCGCGATCATTTTCATCTCGTTCACAAACATGCTGTTGCAAATTCGTCACGGATTGCGCGCCACACAAGTGACCGCGCAGCGAGCCGCGTAATGAACGCTGTACGCGGCAGCGGGTTCAACCGCCTTTCACATCGACACCGGGGCGATGCTGTGGCCGACCTGAATCCGCCGCAGTCGACACCAGGGCCCGGTCCGGCGCCGACCGCCGTGCGCCATGCCGACTATCTGCTGATCGGCGGCGGCCTGGCGGCGGCCACGGCGGCCGAAACCCTGCGCCAGGAGGGCGCCGAAGGCAGCATCGCGATCGTCTGCGACGAACCCGAGCCGCCTTACCACCGGCCGCCGCTGTCCACGCGCTTTCTGCAGCCCGGTGCGCAGCCGCCGTTTCCCGGTGCGCAGCCGCCGTTTCCCGGCGTGCTTGACGCCGCCTTCTATCGCGACAATGACGTGACCCTGCTCAAGGGCGTGCGCGCGCTGGCGCTCGACTGCGCCGCGCGCCGGGTCGATTCCGAGAGCGGCGCATGGCGCTACGACCAGCTCCTGATCGCCACCGGCGTGCGACCGCTGCTGCTCGACGCGCCCGGCGCGCACCTGGTGGGCGTGCATACCCTGCGCACCGTGGCGACGAACTCTGGCGCCGGCTCGACACGCTGTCGGGCAATCTGTCGCTGAACCAGGAAGTCGCTTTCATCGAGGCGGTGAATGCGCGCCTGGACGACCCGGCCCAGCGTGCGGGCAAGCGCGACAAGCCGATCGAGGTGGTGCGCATCGTGATGGATGGCGAGGCGGTGGGCGTCAGCGCGCGCCGCGAGATGGATCTGTTTTCCAAGTTCGACCGCGACCCCGCCCTGGCGCAGGCGCTGCTGGCCCACGGGCGCGAGCAGGCGCGGCGCTACCTGGCGCTGCGCGCCCGGTCCGGCCAGCTGTGGGAGACGCTGGCGCAGGGCATTGGCGCCATGGGCGCCCAGCCCGGTGCCCGGCTGGCGCAGGCGCTGCCGTATTTGCCCGGGCGCGAGCGGCTGGCCGGCGGCCTGGTGGCGCCGGACGTGATCACGGTCGAGAGCGCGGGCCAGGCGACGCTGCGCTGGCACGCCAGCGAAGCGGTGCTGGACGGACGCACCTTGCGCATCAAGGGCAGCACGCTGTTGAAGATGGGGACGGGGCCTGGCGTCTGGATGCGACGCGCCTGCTGGACGTGGAGCAGCGCAGCAGCGCCGGCGCGCCGGGGGGGGCAAGAGGGGACGCAAGAGGGGATGCAAGAGCGGATGCAAGAGCGGATGCAAGCGCAGCTGCCAGCGCCATGGCGTGTTGCTGGCGAGCAACAGCCCGATGGCGAAGCGGGCGAGACCCTGCACTGACCCGCAAATCCGCAGTGAGAATTGGATAGGTTGCCTGCAATAATTTTGGCGCGGTCGTACAATGACGCTCGTAACGGATGTGTTGCAGCGTGCGCGGCCAAATATTGTTTTCCTGCTACGGGTATGTCCACTGCGTAAAATACTTATTTGTCCTGTTCATGAAAATTGATATAGTCCCGTTATATCTCAACAGTATTAGCTAATAACCCGTGTTAGAAGGCGCAAAAGTGAAGATGCAAACCGTATTCAAGGGTCTGGGCGTCGCGGCCGTGCTGGTCGCGCTGGTGGCATGCAACCGCCAGGCCGACACCGCCAAGGTGCCGGACACCGCCGCCGCCAACACCGCGCCGAACGGCGCCGCAGTCGATCCGCACGCAGCGATCGTGCCGGAAACGGTGGCCGGCGACAAGGCCGTGCCGGGTACCGGCCCAGCCGAAGGCGGCACCGCCATCGGCGGCGTGGTGGCAGGACAGGACAAGGACAAGCCGCGCGACACGGGCGCGTCTGAACCGACCGGTGGCGATGGCGCCACCACCCAACCAGCGGCGGCGCCTGCCAAGTAAAGCAGACGAAGTTGCAAGGCGTGAACGTTGCAAGGGCAGTACGGAGGATGGCCGGGGAGATCCCGGCTGTCCCGCGTTGCGGCGGGCACAATCCATTACTAGTAGGAGAACCTAGATGGGCATGAATCGTAGGCAGTTCCTCCGCGCAAGCGGTGCGGGACTGGCCGCTTCCACCATCGTCGCGCTCGGCTTCTCGCCGTTGCCGGCGATGGCGGAGACGCGGCACTTTAAATTGGCGCGCGCCAAAGAAACACGCAACACCTGTCCGTACTGCTCGGTCGGCTGCGGCCTGCTGATGTACAGCATCGGCGATGGCGCGAAGAACGTCACGTCGGACATCATCCATATCGAAGGCGACCCGGACCATCCGGTGAACCGCGGTACGCTGTGCCCGAAAGGCGCCGGCCTGCTGGACTTCGTCCACAGCCCGAACCGGCTGAAGTATCCGGAAGTGCGCGAGCCAGGCAGCAACGAATGGAAACGCGTTTCCTGGGATGACGCCATGTCGCGCATCGCCAAGCTGATGAAGGAAGATCGCGACGCGAACTTCATCGCGACCAATGCCGAAGGCAAACTCGTCAACCGCTGGACCAGCACCGGTATGCTGTGTGCGTCCGCGGCGAGCAACGAAACGGGCTACATCACGCACAAAGCGATGCGTTCGATGGGCATGCTCGTCTTCGATAACCAGGCTCGCGTTTGACACGGACCTACGGTGGCCGGTCTGGCCCCGACGTTCGGACGAGGAGCGATGACCAACCATTGGGTTGACATCAAGAATGCCGATGTAGTGCTGATTATGGGCGGCAATGCCGCCGAAGCTCACCCCTGCGGTTTCAAATGGGTGATCGAAGCCAAGCATCACAATAAAGCCAAGCTGGTCGTGGTCGACCCGCGCTTCACGCGTTCGGCCGCCATGAGCGACTATTACGCGCCGATCCGCGCCGGTTCCGACATCGCCTTCCTGGGCGGCGTCATTCATTACCTGCTGAGCAACAACAAGATCCAGACCGAATACGTCCGGAACTACACCAACGCGACCTTCATCGTCGGTCCTGACTTCTCGTTCGAGGATGGCATCTTCTCGGGCTACGACGAAGCCAAGCGCCGCTACGACAACAAGTCGTGGGGCTACGCCATGGGTGACGACGGTTTCGCCAAGGTCGACATGACCATGGAAGACCCGAATTGCGTCCTGCAGGTGATGAAGCGCCATTACGCGCGCTACACTCCGGAGCAGGTCAGCAAGATCACCGGTACCCCGGTCAAGCAATTCCTGAAAGTATGTGAATACATCGCGTCGACCGCCGTGCCGGGCCGCGCCATGACCATCATGTACGCACTGGGCTGGACCCAGCACAGCCAGGGTTCGCAGATCATCCGTACCGGCGCCATCATGCAGCTGCTGCTGGGTAACGTCGGCGTCGCCGGCGGTGGCCTGAACGCACTGCGCGGCCACTCCAACATCCAGGGTCTGACCGACCTCGGCCTGCTGTCGAACTCGCTGCCCGGCTACCTGTCGCTGGCGACCGACAACGAGCAGGACCTGGAAACCTACTACAAGCCGCGTGCGATGAAGCCGCTGCGTCCGAACCAGATGAGCTACTGGCAGAACTATCCCAAGTTCTTCGTCAGCCTGCAAAAAGCCTGGTGGGGCGATGCCGCGACCGCGGAAAACAACTGGGCCTTCGACTACCTGCCGAAGATCGACAAGCT
>Ga0265798_10001431_pt1 | contig 37156 bp, 33 predicted proteins | sample P3T30metagenome_FD_192430 | JGI IMG/M metagenome (GOLD analysis project Ga0265798, IMG submission 192430) | Plant litter microbial communities from East Loma Ridge, Irvine, California - P3 T30 | ecosystem: Environmental > Terrestrial > Plant litter > Unclassified | place: USA: California...
AGATTCGGCGCATCCTGGAAATCATTCCGCGCAAGCGCCAGAACGTGCTGTTCTCGGCCACCATGCCCGAGCGGGTGACGATTTTGAGCGAGGAATTTCTGGAATTCCCGGTGCGCGTAGAGGTGACGCCGCCTGCCCAAACGGCTCAGACGGTGACCCAAAGCCTGTACGAAGTGCCCAACCTGGCCACTAAAATCAACCTGCTGGAGCACCTGCTGCACCGCGACGCTGAGCAAATGACGCGCGTCATGCTCTTTGCTCGCACCAAGGAGAATGCCGACGAAGTAGCGCGCTTTCTCCAGCGCAAGGCGCCCATCGGCGAGGTGCGCGTGATACACGGCAACAAGGGCCAGAACGCCCGCCTCAACAGCATTGATGCTTTTAAGGAGGGCAATGTGCGCTACCTGGTGGCGACCGACGTGGCCGCCCGCGGCATCGACGTGCCGCAGGTGAGCCACGTTATCAACTTCGACGTGCCGCTGATTTATGACGACTACGTGCACCGCATCGGGCGCACGGGCCGGGCGCGGCACACGGGCGCGGCCATCACCTTCGCCAACCCCGCCGAGCGCCAGCACATCGAGCGCATTGAAGAGATGATTCGGCAGGAAATCCCGCTGCTACCCATTCCGGAGGAGGTCGAAATTACGGCTACGCCCTTCGTGGAAGGCCAGCAGCACGCCCGCGTGCTCGACGAGCAGCGCCGCCGCGACGACCCCGATTTCAAGGGCTCTTTCCACGAAAAAAAGGAGTGGATTAAGCCCGGCGTAACCATCGACAAGCGCACCGGCAAGCCCTTTGAAGAGGGTAAGCACTTCAAAAAGAGCCAGAAGGGCAGTAAAAAGAACACGGGAAAGAAAGGTGGTTCTTCGCCAGCCATGAAGGCCATCAACGCCCGGCCCCGCCGCCGTAGCAGCTAGCCCAGCTCTTTATTAAACCACCAACCCCGTCTGTCATGCTGAGCTTGCGAAGCATCTTACCACGTTCGAACGAGTCGTTCAACGGTCACAAGATGATTCGCAAGCTCAGCATGACAGACGGGGTTTTTACTGTTTTGGGGTTCTACAGTGGTGGCGCGGGGCTATTGGCCGTGACTTCGCCGATGGTGGTAGTAGCGCGGGAAATGGCCTGTGCTGAGCCAGCTACTGCCTCGTTGCCTTCGCTACCCGTGAGCCATTGGTAGGAGATACCTGCCAACGCCGCGCCTAGCAGCGGCGCCGCCCAAAACAGCCACACCTGTTGCAAAGCCGTGCCCCCCAGGATGAGCGCCGGCCCTAGCGAGCGGGCGGGGTTCACCGATGTATTGGTCACCGGGATGCTGAGCAAGTGAATCAGCGTGAGGCCCAGGCCGATGGCGATGGGACCAAAGCCTTTGGCAGCCCGCGTATCGGTAGCGCCCAGGATGATGTAGAGGAATACCATCGTCAGTACTACCTCGGTGAGGAAGCAGGCTAGCAGCGAGTAGCCGCCGGGCGATGCCGCGCCGTAGCCATTGGCCGCTAGGCCATTGGCAGCAGCACTGTAAGCCGGCGAGCCCGAGGCAATGGCGTAGAGCAGGCCGGCGCCCGCCAGGCCACCCAGCACCTGCGCTACCCAGTAGGGCAACAGGTTGCGGCCTGAAAAGCGCCCGCCCAGCCACAAGCCCAGGCTCACGGCGGGATTGAAGTGGCCGCCCGAAATATGGCCGAAGGCAAAAGCCATCGTGAGCACCGTGAGGCCAAAGGCCAGCGACACGCCCAGCAGCCCAATGCCTACTTTGGGAAAACCCGCCGCCAGCACGGCGCTGCCGCAGCCGCCCAGCACCAGCCAGAAGGTGCCAATAAATTCGACGGCTAGCCGGCGCGCCACGCTCGCCTGCACGGGGGCGGGCTCTATCAGTAAAATGGGAGAAGTAGTACTCATTCGGGTGGAAAAAGGAAAAAAGAGAAAGCCCCGCGGCCCCCTTGCTGCTGAGCAGAAGAGAACCGCGGGGCTTATACGGGCAAGCGCCCAGACGAACGGGTTTTCAGCCTGATTTAGTGTTTTTTACTATCCGGGTTTCAGGCGTTGTTGCTTAATGATGCAAAAAATGCCCGATGCGGGCGCTAGCCAGCGTGAGCACGCCGCCCCACAGCACGGCGCTCCACAGCATATGCAGCAAAATGCGCGGGCGCGGCACGCCCAGCAGCGTGGCAATGACGGTGCCCCCAATGGGCGAAAGTAGAATGGGCGTTAAGAAGGCGATGCCGCCCATGCCAAAGCGCTTGAAAATCTTGATGATATTGCGCGAGCGCTTGGAAAAAACCGGTGCCCGACGCAGGCGGCGCTGCATCTGGCGGTGGCGTACCCACACGCGGCCCACGCCGGAGATAATGAATACGCTCGTCATCATGCCGGCCACGGTGAGGCCCAGCGTGGGCCAAAAACCCAGCCCCATGCTGCTTCCTGCCAACGGGCCAGCCAGAAACTTTACGGTACTAAGCAGGAAGACTGAAGCAAGCTTCATGACAAAGTGTAACACCAGCGCGGGAAAATGAAATTTAGCGATAAACGCGCGCCTAATGCGACGAACAGCTTGGCAAACATACCCCGTTTAAGGCAAGGTGGTTCAGTTGGCGGCAACTGGGGATAGCTAAGCGCTGGGGTGGGCGGCTAGCGGGCCACCCGTAAAACGGATGTGGCGTACTTATATTTTACTGCCAAACGCCAGGTCACCAGCATCGCCGAGGCCCGGGATGATGTACGCTTGCTCATTGAGCTTTTCATCCACGGCAGCCACCCACAGCGTTGCTTCCGGAATTTCGCGCATCACGTACTCCACGCCCTCGGGCGAGGCGATAACGGCCGCAATGTGTACTTGGCGCGGCGTACCAAAGCGGAGCATAGCACGGTAGGTTTGCACTAGGCTCTTGCCAGTGGCCAGCATGGGGTCTACGAGCACAAGCACGCGCTCATCGAGGCGCGGGGCACTGAGGTAGTCGAGCTGCACCTGCACCTGGGCCGTGCCCTCGATGCGGTAGGCAGCCGCAAAGGCGCTCGGCGACTGGTCAAAATAATTGAGGAAGCCCTGGTGGAAAGGCAGGCCCGCCCGCAGCACGGTAGCCAGCACCGGAAAATCACGCAGGAGCTGGCTGGCCGCCTCGCCCAGCGGCGTGCGCACGACCTGCGGCGTGTAGCTGAGCTGGGCGCTGATGCGACAGGCGATAATTTCGCCCAGGCGCTGCAAGTTGCGCCGAAACCGGAGGCTGTCCTTCTGAATGTCAACGTCGCGCAGCTCAGCCAGAAAATGATTGGCAATGCTGGGCGTGGCGCTGATAACGTGCAGGCGCTCGGGTAGCGCAGCCGTAGCCGGCGCAGTGGGGTCGGGGGTAATCAGGGGCGCATCCATAGTGGAAACCAAGTTGTTCGGGTAAAAGCCAGCGTGGGGTACGCAACAGGCCGCGCCCCGAAGTTGGCGAAGAAACGCCCAATGCCCGGCTGGCTGCCTCCTTCAAAGTCGAGGAGCTGCCCCGGCTGCCCGGCGTGGCGGCGCACCGCATCATCAAGCAGCAGCAGCGGCGCCCCGCTAGCCCGCCCCACCGCCGAGGCCGCCGCAAATAAGTAAATCAGCCCGCCCGCGTGGCGAATGAAGAGCGCCCCCGCCAGCAAGGCGCCGGTAGCGGGGTGGCGTACCTGGCGCAGCTCAGCCACGCCCCGGGCCTGGGCGGCCGCCGCCAGGCGGCACAGTGGCGCGTACTGGCGCGGCCGCAGGCCCGTGTGGGCGGCCTCTTTATAGGTTAAAAAAAGTTGGATTAGCTCGTCTATTTGGCTGCTTTCGCTCACGCGCAGCGGCTGGGGCAGCGCATCGTTTTTGCGCAGGCGGCGGCGGTAGTCGGCCGCGTAGGCTAGTCGAAGCTCGGTAGCGGCGGGCGCCAGGTCGAGGTGGTAGGTTAGGCGCTCACCGGCTGCCACCCCTGGCGGTAGCGGGGGCAGCGGGTGGGCGGGCGGCGGCAGCTGCTGGTAAAAGCGGCGCACATGGGCGTGCGCCAGCAGTAAGTAGGCTGCCAGCTCCCGGTGTTGGCTGGCCGGCGTTAGCACCAAGCCTAGCTGCTGCGTGAAGAGCGGCTGGTAGGCCACCCGGCCCCAGGGGCGCCACTTGGTAGGTAGTGGTAGCAAGGAGCGGTATTCGCCGGCCGGCCCCACCTCCACCACGGCGGCCCAGCGGCCGGCGGTAGCGGCTAGCCACCACGCCTCCACGTAGGGCAGGGCGCCGGGGCTGGCGGCCACGCAGGCCGCCCAGCGGGCAAGGTCGAGGTCGGCAAAACGGAGCAGGCGCAGCACGGCTAGCGGGGCAGCCCAGTGGGTGGGCCGGGGCCAAAGGTCGGGGCGAAAAGCCGGGGCCGCGGCGGCCGATGTAAATTTGCCTGGCCTGCCCCCTTTCGGGTAGTTTTTTGGTTGATGAAATACTACCTGTCTTCTCTTTTTCTCGTGTTGGCTGGCCCGCTTGCGGCCCAGACCACGCCGCCTGCCACGCCCCCGCCACCTGGCTCGGCCAATTGGTATATCTTCAACCAGCCACTCCCCGAAAACCCCCGGGCCGACAAGCCCGAAGGCAAGGACGACAAACCGCTTAAGCAGGACCGCCCCGTTTCGACGGATGCGCCTAGCCCGGCCCCAGTGGTGCGCGAGGCGGCCCCGGCGCCAGCCCCGCTCCCGGCAGCGCCCCCCCGCCCCGCCCCGGCGGTGCGCCCCAGCCGGGTGGTCCGCTCGCCTTACCAGGGCGCGCTCTACGTACCGCTCGACCCCAATACGTACCGGCTCATCGACCGCTACGCCATTAAATACGGCCCCGACTCGTTGCAGGACCCGCACACCAGCGCCCGGCCCTACACCCGCTCGGCGGCGGCACACCTGGGCGAGCACTTGCTGGATAACCCAGCGGGGTTGTCGGCGGCCGACCGGTTTAACGCGCAGTACCTGGCTAAGGACAACTGGCTGTTTTCGCCCCTGGGCGACAGCCTGAACCAGAGCGAGCGGCCCTTCCTCAAGTATTTCTACCGCGACCAGACTGACCTCTACCACGTCCAGACAAAGGATTTTTCCTTCCGCCTCAACCCCGTGCTACTGTTGCAAGGCGGCAAAGATGGCGGCGACAACAGCCGCGCTGGCTTTCGCTACGTGAACACGCGCGGCGTGGCCTTTGAAGGGCTGATTGACCAGCGGCTAGGCTTCTACGGTTTTCTGACCGACAACCAGGAGGCCGTGCCGGGCTGGGTGTACCAGCGCGGCCTGCGCGACAATGGCCTCGTGCCGGTGGCGCCCCACGAGGGCTACACCAAGTACTTTAAGAATAAGCTGGACGAGTACGACTTCTTCACGGCCCGGGGCGGCATTACCTACGCGGCTACCAAGCACATCAATGTGCAGTTTGCCCACGACCGCAATTTTATTGGCAATGGCTACCGCTCGCTCATTCTCAGCGACTACAGCGCGCCTTATTTCTTTTTGAAGTTCAATACCCGCGTCTGGAAGTTCAACTACCAGAACATCTTTGCCGAGCTTAATGCCCGGCGCAGCATTTCGGGCCTCGACTCGCTTTTTCCCAAGAAATACCTGGCGCTGCACCACCTGAGCCTGGATGTGACCGATAACTTCAACATTGGCGTGTTTGAGTCCGAGGTGTCGGGCGGGGCAGGGCGCGGGCTGGAGCTGCAATACCTGAACCCGGTTATTTTTTACCGCGCCATCGAGCAGCAAGTGGGCTCGACGGATAACGCGCTGCTGGGCCTCGATTTTAAGTGGAACATCAAGCGCCGGGCGCAGCTCTACGGCCAGCTGGTGCTGGATGAGTTTAAGCTGAGCGAGATAACGGCCGGCGATGGCTGGTGGGCCAATAAGCAGGCCCTCCAGCTCGGGGGCAAGTACCTGGATGTGGCCGGCGTACCAAACCTGGATTTACAGCTGGAATTCAACTACATCCGGCCCTTCACCTACCAGCACGAAGACGAGTACACCAACTACCAGCACTACCAGCAGCCCCTCGCCCACCCCATGGGCGCCAACGTGACGGAGGTGCTCGGCGTGCTCAGCTACCAGCCGGCACCCCGCCTAAGCGTGGTAGCCAAGGCTTTCTACTCGGTGCAGGGCCTTGATGCGCTGCCGACCACGGCTACGGCTTTTAATAACAACGGCGGCAACGTGCTGCTCTCCTATAATCAGCGGGCGCTCTCTACTTCGGGCGGCATCGATGCCGACCACGGCTACCGCGTGGGCAACGGCGACAAGAACCGCCTGTTTCACTTCGACCTCACGGGCACTTACCAGCCGCGCCTCAATCTGTTTCTCGATGCCACGCTCATTGCCCGGCGCCAAAGCCTGGACCGGCCCACGTACTACGGCGCCGTGTCGGGCACCGAAGTCTACGGCTCGCTAGCCATCCGCTGGAACATCGCCCAGCGCCTGCACGAGTTCTAGACCGCAGATTTAACGGATGAAACGGATTTCGCGGATACGCCCGCTGCGCGGGCTGGCTACGCGAGGCGGGGTTGTTTCTTTTTGAGTTGGGCTTTTTTAGTGATTTTGGTTGTGCCGGCTACTACGTTTTTATATCGGCCCGTTAATCAGGCCGAGTTGGATTTGATTGCGGCTAGTGGCTGGCGGGCATTTCCGCCGCGCTTGCCGGAACAGCCCATTTTTTATCCGGTACTGAACGAGGAGTACGCGGTGCAAATCAGCCGCGCCTGGAATGTGCCTTATTACGGCGTGGGCTACGTGGTCCGCTTCGCCGTCGACAGCGCCTATTTGTCCCGATTCGCCGTGCAAAATGTGGGCGACGCCCAGCACAACGAGCTATGGGTGCCTGCCGAGCAGCTCGCCGAATTCAATGCTCACATCACCGCCCCCATCGAACTCACCCACACCTTCACCCGCCCAGCCTAGCCACCTCCCTAGCTCAGCCCCACTGTCCCAAAACCACCCGCGTAGTCAGCTTGGCACAGCCAAGCGCATCCGTTAAATCCGTTAAATCCGTTAAATCTGCGGTCTTGAAGACATACCTCCGCTTGCTGGGCTTTTCGCGGCCCTACGCCGACTTTGTGCCGCTCTACGCGCTGTACGCGACGCTGGGCATCGTCTTCGGCATTGCCAACTTCACGCTGGTCATTCCGCTGCTCAACGTGCTCTTCGGCACCCTCGACACGCACACGGCCGAAGCGCCGGCCGTGCTGCCCGCGTTTTCGCTTTCCATCGCCTACGTAAAAGGCACCTTCAACTATTACTTTGCCCAAATGCTGGCCGCGCACGGCAAGCAGGGCACGCTGGCCTTCGTGTGCGGGCTGCTCATCGTATCAGTTTTCTTGAGCAACCTGTTTCGCTACCTCGGCGGGCGGCTGCTGGCTAGGGTGCGGGCGCGGGTAGTGCGCAACGTGCGCGGCACGCTCTTCGGGCGCATCACCGAGCTAGAGCTGGGTTATTTCTCCAACGAGCGCAAGGGTGACCTTATCTCGCGCCTCACCAACGACGTGCAGGAAATCGAGATTTCGGTGGTCAATACGCTCACGGCCGTGTTTAAGGAGCCGCTCAACATCGTGGGCATCTTCGTGCTGCTGTTCTCAATGTCGGCCAAGCTCACGCTGTTTTCGCTGGTGCTGCTGCCCATCTCGGGCGGCATCATCGCCAGCGTATCGAAGCGCCTGCGCCGGCACGCCACCATCAGCCAAACCACCCTCGGAGCCATGCTCTCGGTGATTGAGGAAACGCTGGGCGGCATGCGCGTGGTAAAGGCCTTCAATGCCCGCCGCTACGTGCTCGACAAGTTTGAGTATCACAACGACCTGTATGCCCGCACCACCCAGGCCATCGACAACACCCGCGACCTGGCCTCGCCGTTCTCCGAGTTTGCGGGGGTGACCGTGGTGGCGGGCCTGCTCTACTACGGCGGCTCGCTGGTGCTGGGCGGGCAGGCCGAGCTGTCGGCCTCGGCCTTTATCACCTACATCATCCTGTTTTCGCAGATTCTCACGCCGGCCAAAAACCTATCGGGCGCGTTCAGCAACATCCAGCGCGGGCTAGTGGCCGGCGGCCGGGTACTAAACATTATCGACACCGAATCCGCGATTCGCGACCAGCCCGATGCCATGGTGCTGCCTGCCTTCGAGCAGCAGGTAGAGCTGCGCCACGTGAGCTTTCACTACGGCGAGGTGCCCGTGCTCTACGACCTCAACCTGACCGTGAAAAAGGGCCAGACCGTAGCGCTCGTAGGCCCCAGCGGCGGCGGCAAAAGCACCCTGGCCGACCTGCTGCCGCGCTTCTACGACCCCAGCGCCGGCCAGGTCCTCATTGATGGCCACGATGTGCGCGCCTGCACGCTGCACTCGGTGCGCGCCCAGATGGGCATCGTCACGCAGGAGAGCATCCTGTTTAATGACACGATTTATAACAACATCAAATTCAACACCGAAGCCACGGAGGAAGAAGTAATTGCGGCCGCCAAAACGGCGAATGCCCACGACTTTATCATGGCTAGCCCCGCTGGCTACCAGACTACCATCGGTGACCGGGGCTCGCGGCTGTCGGGCGGGCAGCGCCAGCGCCTGAGCATCGCCCGCGCCGTGCTGCGCAACCCGCCCATTCTCATCCTCGACGAAGCCACCTCGGCGCTCGATACCGAGAGCGAGAAGCTTGTGCAAGAAGCTCTTACGCGCCTCATGACCTCGCGCACATCGCTCGTTATTGCCCACCGCCTCAGCACCGTGCGCCACGCCGACGAAATCATTGTGCTACAACACGGCCGCATCGCGGAGCGCGGCACGCACGACGAGCTTTTGCAGCGCGCAGGCGGCTTGTATCAGCGCCTGAGCCAGCTGCAAACCAACGCGGCGCTAGTCTGAACGTAAGGTAGCTTGCGGGCCTGTCGGCCCGGCACGTCTTCCCCGCTTAACCTCCCCTCTAGCCCTTCGCATCATGTTTGCTCTCAAGCGTATCGTCACCGTCGTCGTGATGGTTTATTTGCTCATCGCCCTGTTGTTTCTGTTGTTTCCAGCGCTGCGCACCTCTATTTCGGATACCATGGGCAACGGTGCCCCGGGACCTTACCAAGAGCGTGACTTTTTCATTATGCTGACGTGGATAGGCGCGGCTGTTTTGGCCCTGCACCTGGTAGTTGAAAACCTCGACAGCACTTTGCTCCGCCGCAATGTAGCCCAGCAAGATAACCGCATCAATGAGCTGAAAGCCAAGCTTTACGATGTGCAGCAGCCCGCCGGGCACCCCGTAGCTACTTCAACTACCGTGGACCCCGCCGTTTCGTACCCTACCGCCGCCGAGGTGCGCCGCACCGATGTGCCGCCGGCCACTACCCCTCCCACCTACTAGCCCACCAGGTTTCCCACTTGCACCTCCCCGACCTCATCCGCGCCGAGCTAACCGAAGCCCGCTCCGTCCTCGACCAGTTTCTGGCCGACGATACCAACCTCATCCGCATCGCCCAGGCCGCTGAGCTAGTGGCCGCTAGCCTCCAAGGTGGCGGCAAGGTGCTCACCTGCGGCAACGGCGGCAGCCTCTGCGACGCCCAGCACTTTGCCGAAGAGTTGAGCGGCCGCTACCGGCAAGACCGCCGCGCCCTGGCTGCCATCGCCCTCACCGAGGCCTCGCACATGACCTGCGTGGCCAATGACTTTGGCTTCGAGTTTGTGTTCAGCCGCTTTGTGGAGGCGCTGGGCCGGCCCGGCGATGTGCTGCTGGCCATCAGCACCAGTGGTAACTCGCCCAATATTCTGCGCGCCGCCGAGGCCGCCCGCGCTGCGGGCATGCAGGTAATTGCCCTCACCGGCAAGGACGGCGGCCAGCTAGCCAGCGTCTGTGACGTGGAAATCCGGGTGCCGCACTTTGGCTTTGCCGACCGCATTCAGGAGGTGCATATCAAGGCTATTCACATCATGATTATGCTGATTGAGAAGCTGGTAGCTGCTTAACCGCCTCCCAACTTCTGCTAGGACGCCAGGCTGGGCTTGCCAAAGCATCTTTACTGCTTCATTCAACGAAGTAGCGGAGTTGTTTTGACGAGCCCAGCCTGGCGTTCTTTTTAGTTAACCTGGTGTTTCTTTGTTGAAATAACTTAGTATAAAAAAAGAGATGTTAACCAAAACCTACGGCTCGGCCGTGCAGGGTGTTAATGCGTATACCATTACCATTGAAGTAGTTGTCACGGCGGGCACCAATTTTTACGTGGTTGGCCTGCCCGACAATGCTATTAAGGAAAGCCAGCAGCGCATTGAGTCGGCCTTGAAGCTGCGCGGCTACCGGATGCCCCGTACCAAGGTGGTGGTGAACATGGCCCCGGCCGACATCCGCAAGGAAGGTGCGGCCTATGACCTGCCTATTGCGCTGGGTATTTTGCACGCCTCGCAGCAGTTGACCACCGAAAACTTGGGTGATTACATTATCATGGGTGAACTGTCGCTGGATGGTACGCTGCGGCCCATCAAGGGCGTGCTACCCATTGCTATTCAGGCCCGTAAGGAGGGTTTCAAAGGCATTATTCTACCCAATGAAAACGCCCAGGAAGCTGCTATTGTCAACAATCTAGATGTGATTCCGGTGGAGACGATGCAGCAGGCCATCGACTTTTTTGAGGGCCGTGAGGTAATTGAGCCAGTGCGTATCGACACCCGCGATATTTTTCAGCATACCGCCAACCAATACGCTGCCGACTTTGCCGACGTGCAAGGCCAGGAGAATATCAAGCGGGCGCTGGAGATAGCAGCGGCTGGGGGCCACAACGTCATTATGATTGGGCCGCCCGGTGCGGGCAAAACCATGCTAGCCAAGCGCTTGCCCACCATCTTGCCGCCCCTCAACATGCAGGAGGCGCTCGAAACCACCAAGATTCATTCGGTGGCTGGCAAGCTGGGTACGGGCCAGGGGCTGCTTAGCCAGCGGCCTTTCCGGGCCCCGCACCACACTATTTCCGACGTGGCGCTGGTGGGCGGCGGCGGCAATCCGCAGCCGGGCGAAATCTCGCTCTCGCACCACGGCGTGCTGTTTTTGGATGAATTGCCCGAGTTTAAGCGCACCGTGCTGGAGGTGATGCGCCAGCCGCTGGAAGAGCGCCGCGTCACGATTTCGCGGGCCAAGGTCAGCATCGACTTTCCGGCCAATTTTATGCTCATTGCCAGCATGAACCCCTGCCCGTGTGGCTACTACAATCACCCCGATAAGGAGTGCGTGTGCGGCCCCGGCGTGGTGCAGAAATACCTCAATAAGGTATCGGGGCCGCTGCTCGACCGCATCGACCTGCACGTGGAGGTGACGCCCGTCACGTTTGACCAAATGACGGAAACGCGCAAGGCCGAAACCAGCCACGACATCCAGCAGCGCGTGGAAAAAGCGCGGGCTATCCAGAGCCAGCGCTTTGCCGAGCAGGCTGATATTCACTCCAATGCCATGATGCCCTCGCAGATGGTAAAGGATATTTGCCAGATAAGCCAGGCCGGCCGCAACCTGCTCAAAACCGCAATGGAGCGCCTTGGCCTGAGTGCCCGCGCCTACGACCGCATCCTGAAGGTGGCCCGCACCATTGCCGACCTCGCGGGCACCGACGAAATCCAGATTCAGCACTTGGCCGAGGCTATTCAGTACCGCAGCCTCGACCGGGAGGGCTGGGCGGGGTAACTTTGCCCCGCGCTCGTGGTGTTGCCGAGCCTTCCCGCATGTATAAGTCCGTTGTCAAGCCCCTGCTTTTTCAGCTCGATGCCGAGCGCGCGCACCACTTTATCTTCGACAACCTGAAGCGGGCGGCCCGCGTGCCGGGCACCGCCACGCTGCTACGCACCCTCTACGACTACCAGCACCCTAGCCTGGAGCGCGAGGTTTTTGGCCTCAAGTTTCGGAATCCGGTGGGCCTGGCGGCGGGCCTGGATAAGAATGCCGTACTCACCGACGAGCTGGCTAGCCTGGGCTTCGGCTTTGTTGAAATCGGGACGGTGACGCCCCGGCCGCAACCCGGCAACCCCACCCCGCGCCTGTTTCGCCTGCCGCAGGATGAGGCGCTCATCAACCGCATGGGCTTTAATAATGATGGTGCCGCAACTGTAGCCGCCCGCCTGCGCCAGCGCAGCAACCGGCAGCTTATCATCGGCGGCAACATCGGCAAGAACAAGGATACGCCCAACGAGCAGGCCGGCGACGACTACGTAGCCGCCTTCGAGGCGCTGGCCGAAGTAGTCGATTATTTCGTGGTCAACGTCAGCTCGCCCAACACGCCTGGCTTGCGCGAGCTTCAGGATAAAAAACCGCTTATCAGCCTTTTGCAGCAGGTACAGGCCCGCAACCAGGCCCGCACCCGGCCGCGCCCGCTGCTCCTCAAAATCGCGCCCGACCTCACCAACGCCCAGCTCGACGACATTCTGGAGATAGCCCGCGAGACCCAGCTCAGCGGCCTTGTGGCCACCAATACCACCATCAGCCGGGCCGGGCTAGCCACCGCCGCCAGCCAAGTGGCCGGCTACGGCGCAGGCGGCCTCAGCGGCCGGCCCCTGCGCGAGCGGGCTACCGAGGTCATTGCCTATCTGCATCAGCGCAGCCAGGGCGGCCTGCCGATTATCGGCGCGGGCGGCATCCACTCGGCCGCCGATGCCCTCGAAAAACTAGCCGCGGGGGCCACGCTCGTGCAGCTTTACACGGGCTTTGTGTACGAAGGGCCAGGGCTGGTGAAGCAGATAAATCAGGCCATCGTGGGCTGAATGCGCACTTCTACCACTTCGCTGGGGCGCTGGCCCTGCCGGAAGCGGGCCTTGTAGCGCCGGCTAGCCCACGCGAGGGGCGGCACGAAGACGAGGGTGGGCCACAGAAAATTCCAGGGGCCAGGAATGAAGTGCAGGCTGGTGGCCGAAAAGGCCGATACCGCCGCAATGTACGCGCCCACAAACCCCGCCATGTGGTTGAGCAGCCACTGGCCCGCTGGCCACGGCCCACGCCGCCGGAAAGCGGCGAGCTGCCGCCCCGTCGTGAGCACCCCAATTAGGCCGAAAACTACTGCGGGCACTATTCCGGTTATTGCCCCGTAGGCCAGCGTGCCGCCAAACACGAGCAGCCCCAGGCTAGCCAGCAGCCAGTCGAGCCGGGCGGGGCGGGCGCCTTGGTCGCGGCCCACGGCCAGGTGCTTTTGGTACAGCGACCGATAGCCGAACGCAGCCAGGTACAAGCTAAAAATCCCCGTCAGTAGCAGAAAAGTTAGGCCCTTGAGACTGGCATTGAGCACGGCCGTGCTGCCGGCCACTACCATGGCCCAGAAAAACACCTGCCCCCAGCGCCGATGCGCGGTACCGCCCTTACGCACAGCCAGCGCCACCGGCGCCACAAAAAATCCAATGAAGCCCGCTGCTATGTGCAGGTAGCGGGTGTAATACAGCAAGGTCGTGAGCATAAGCAGCGGCGGCCCCCGAAATACCTGCGGGCGGCGCAATTCAAAGGTGCAGCCCCGCGCTGCGTGCTCACCTACCGCAGTTACTCAAGCGTAGCCAGGCTCCGCCTAAATGTCAGGATGGCCTACCGAAGCGTGACACTACAGCTTCACACCGGCCTTAAATTCGACGACATCGGCTACGGCGCCGTGCGCTTTCAAATCAATAGCGCCGAATAGCAAATTGGTAAACTGGTATTTCAACCCTATCCGCTCGTAGTACCCCGGGGTTGAACGGTAGGGACTGTAGAAGTACAGGCCCAGGTGAGTCACTAACGCCAGCCGCCCAAATAGTAGCTCGTGCCCCAGCAAGGCGCTGGCCCTCTTCACGTCGGGCAAGTCAGCCGGCGTGCTGGCCGCATCGCGCTGCTCGGCCAGCAGCGAGCGGTCGTAAAAGCCTTCCAGGCCCACCAGCAGGTTGCTTTTGAGGCTAAGGCGCCGGCCGGCGGCCAGCGTCACGGAGTGCACTAGGTAGTGGCTAGGGTCGCCGCCACTACGCTGCTTATAGCCCAGGCTCGTACTAATGGCGAGAAAATTATGGCCTATATCGGCAGGCAGAGGCCCCAGCGCGGGTGCGGTCGGCCCTACCCGGGCTTGGTGATAATTAACGCCTACCAGCAGCGTGGGCAGGTTGATACCGAAGTTGGGGTAAGCGGTGGCCCCGTTGGAGTAATGGTTGAGGGCCAGCGCCAGCAACAGGCCCAGGTGCTGGCTAAAGGCTAGGTCGTATTCCAGCCGCATTTGCAGAGTCGCGTTGAGCGGCGCACCGATAAAGGTGTTCTTACGATTGGTATATAGGTCGTAGTGCTCCGGAAAATAGGCTAGCCCGGTGCCCAGCCGAAAGCTCAGGTCATGGCGCCTGGTGCGCACTAGGGCCTTACTTAGGTACACCGACGCTGCGTAGCTGCGGCCCAGCACAGGGTTGTGGTAGTCGTAGTATACCAGCGCCAGCCCCACCTTGGGGTACTTATACCAGCTGTGCCAGGCCGCCGCCCCGGTGGTTTGGCGCTGCACGTTCAGTTCTAGGCCCGTTGGGTGCGAAGCTACCAGGTGGCTCACTGCCGCCGCGTGGCTGACAATGACGGCGCCCTGCGCATACACGCCGAAAATAAATGGGCTAGCCGGCGCGGCTATTTTAGCCGTGTCGGCGCTGGGTAGTGCCTGCGCCCGGCCAGCAAAAATGCCAGTACCCCAGCTCAGCAACACATAGCTAAGTAAGTAATATTTAAGGCTCTGCACTTTACGACTACTTCCAGGCATCGCGGAACAAGCAAACTATCATCAAAACTACATGCTGGCTCCACCGCCTTTTGGCACCGCCAGTAAGAAACCAAAATTCAATCAGAATGTAACCCCTGCCCACCACCGGCAAGTATAAGGCGCATTCCCGGCCACTTCCCTCTACATTATTCTATCCCCAACGGCCTGGCTTGTTAACCCATTTTTCTGACATGAAAAAAGCAATTCTTTCTCTCGCTATTCTCGCCGGCGCTGCTGGTGTGGCTAACGCCCAAACCGGTGTTAAATACGGCGTAAAAGGCGGCTTCAACGGTTCGACTTTCTCGGGCGCTGACTCGAAGGGTTCGGAATACAAGGCTGGCTTTGCCGCCGGTGCTTTCCTGAACTTCGGTATTTCGGATAACTTCTCTATCCAGCCCGAATTCTTGTATTCGCAAAAAGGTGCTTCAGTTGACGGTGTTCCTTATATCTCGGGCACTAACGCTGGAACGGACGGTACTTTCAAGCAAACGCTGGGCTATCTTGACGTGCCCATCATGTTCCGCTACAACATCGGCGAAGATGGTAAAGGGTTTTTCGTAGAGGCTGGCCCGCAGGGTAGCTTTGCTTTGCACCAGCGCTCGTTTACTGAAGATGGTGGTGGCCGCGAGATTTCCGGTTCGCGTACCACTAGCACCGACGACCTGAATAAAGTAGTTATTGGCTACGTAGGTGGCCTAGGCTATCAGATTACGAGCGGCCTGCAACTCGGTCTGCGCTACACCGGCGATTTCTCGCAGGTTTATAAGCAGGACCAGAACAATGGTGCTCTCAACGTGCACAACTCGGTATTCCAATTCCAAGTTGGTTATGCTTTCGGCGGCAAGTAAGCCAAAGTTGGAACTATTCTTGCAGAAGTTAAATCCAGCCTCCTATCGGGGGCTGGATTTTTCATTTAAAGTTATTTTGTAGTAAAAGAATTATTTATTCAATTGCTACCAGTAGCTTTGCTCCATAATTCACCCTTTTTCTGTTTCTTTCATCTATATCATGAAAAAAGCTTTTCTTGCCCTCGCTCTGACCCTCGGCGTAGCTAGCGCCGCCCAAGCTCAAAGTGCCCGTTTCGGTGTAAAAGCCGGCGCTTCGCTCACTAGTGTTACAGGCACTGATGCCGACGGAGCTAAGAATAAATTCGGCTTCAATGGCGGCGTGATGGCCAACTTCGCTTTGAACGACATGTTCTCGATTCAGCCTGAAGTGTTGTACTCAATGAAGGGTAACAAGTTTGAGAATGGCGGTGATGTTCGTTTAGCTACCAACTACATTGATGTTCCAGTACTAGCTAAAGTATCTACCGGTGCAACGGGCCTGTTTTTTGAACTAGGGCCGCAAGTTGGCTTTTTAGCTTCTGCTAAGCTAAAAGACGACTCGAATTCACTAGATGTGAAGGACGGTTACAAGAGCGTAGATTTTGGTTACGCTGCTGGCCTCGGCTTTCAAGCTGCAAGCGGCCCTATGGTAGGTCTACGCTACAATGGCGGCTTCACTAGCATTGATAAGGATTCCGAAGCTAAAGTCCGGAACAGCGCTTTCCAGCTGTACGTTGGCTTCCTGTTCGGCGGCAAATAAGCGCTTAGCTACTTGCTTTTTAGAGCCGGCTCTCGCAAGAGGGCCGGCTTTTTTGTGCCCGTTGCCCCCGTCGTAAGGCGTAGCTTTACCCGGCAAACCATTCCAAAACGTTGGATTTATGAAGAAAACCATCTTCCTGCTAGCCCTGGGGCTAGGTGTGAGCACGGCCGCGCAGGCGCAGTACCGGGGGCGCGGGGGCAACGTGTCGTTGGGTATCAAGGCGGGGGCTTCCCTCACCAATTTTGTGGGCGCCGATGCGAAGGACGTGTACGATAATCGCTTTGGCTTTCATGCCGGCGTCTTCGCCAATATTGGCCTCACCAAGCTGGTCGCCTTTCAGCCCGAGCTGCTTTACTCACAAAAAGGCGCTAAGACCAACGCTGTCGATATCAACTATCGGCTACACTACATCGACGTGCCGCTGGCTTTCCACCTCAATACCGACGGCTTTTTCTTTGAACTAGGCCCGCAGGTAGGCTTTTTGGCTGCCGCCAAGCTGGAGAGCGGCAATGCCTCGGTGGATATCAAGAGCTACAAAACGGTGGATTTTGGCTACCTGGCGGGCCTGGGCTACCAGATGAAGTACGGCCTGGGCCTGGGCCTGCGCTACAACGGCGCTTTCACTAATTTCCCCGAGTCGGCCACCGTGGGCAACGTCACCTTGCAAAACCGGGTGCGCAACAGCGCCTTCCAGCTGTACGCCACGTACTCCTTCAACTAAGCCGCCCGGGCTAGCCTCCCCAAGCAGCCCATGCGGCAGCAAAAAGCCCGGCGTCCTTGCGGACGCCGGGCTTTTTGCTGCATACTCCTGGCGCGGGCTAGTGGGCCGCTGCGTACTCGCGGTAGAATTCGGGGATGGTTTCGATGCCTTTCAGGAAGTTGAAGACGCCGAAACTCTCATTGGGCGAGTGGATGGCGTCGCTGTCGAGGCCAAAGCCGAGCAGCACCGAATCGAGGCCGAGCTCGCTCTTGAACATGGCCACGATGGGAATGGAGCCCCCGCCACGCGTGGCACCGGCTTTTTGCCAAAGGTGGTTTCGAGGGCCCGGGCGGCGGCGCGGTAGGCGGCCGAGTTGGTGGGCGTGACGACGGGCTCGCCGCCGTGGTGGGGCGTGACCTTCACGGTGATGCCAGCGGGCGCGATGCGTTCGAAGTGCTCTTGAAACAGGGCCGTAATCTCGTCGCTGGTTTGGTGCGGCACGAGGCGCATCGAGATTTTGGCGTAGGCCTTGCTGGCGATTACCGTTTTGGCACCCTCGCCCGTGTAGCCGCCCCAAATGCCGTTGACATCAAGCGTGGGCCGGATGCTGGTGCGCTCGGGCGTGGTGTAGCCGGCCTCACCCACGGCAGCGGGCAAGCCAATGCTTTGCTTAAACTCGTCCTCGGAAAACGGGGCCTGGGCCATTTCGGCGCGCTCCTCGGCGCTCAGCTCATCCACATTGTTGTAGAAGCCGGGGATGGTGATGTGGCGATTAGCGTCGTGCAGGCTGCTAATCATGTCGCAGAGTGCGTTGATGGGGTTCATCACGGCGCCGCCGTAGAGGCCAGAGTGCAGGTCGCGGTTGGGGCCAGTCACCTCCACCTCGTGGTAGCTGAGGCCGCGCAGGCCCACCTCAATGCTGGGCACGTCGTTGGCCAGGATGCCGGTATCGGAGATGAGAATAACGTCGGCTTGCAACTTCTCCTTGTTCTCTTTTACGAAGATAGCCAGGTTGTTGGAGCCTACTTCCTCTTCGCCCTCAAACATGAATTTGATGTTGCAAGGAACCCCCGCGCCGCCATCGCGCAGCATCATTTCGAGCGCTTTGACGTGCATGTACACCTGGCCCTTATCGTCGCAGGCGCCACGGGCGTAGATTTTTTCATCCTTGATAACCGGCTCAAACGGCGGCGAGGTCCACAGCTCGTAGGGGTCGGCGGGCTGCACATCGTAGTGGCCATACACGAGCACCGTGGGGTGGTCGGGGCCAGCCAGGTATTCGCCGTACACGATGGGATTGCCGGCGGTGGGGCAAATTTCGACGTTCGTAGCGCCAGCTTCTGCTAGCTTGGTCTTCAGGTAGTCGGCGGCCCGGAGCACATCGCCGTGAAACTTAGGGTCGGCCGAAACGGACGGAATACGCAGCCAGTCAAGCAGTTCTTCCAGAAAACGGTTCTGGTGCTGGGTAAGGTAAGCAGGCGCGGGCATAGGCGGAAGGGGATAAATGGAAGACAAAAGTAGGCCGCTAGAGATAAGCCCGGCCCAATCGGTATGCACCAGCTTCCCGTTAATATCCCAACTAACCTTAGCTGCTTCTCAACGGCCGAGCCTTGCCAGGCAGCGCTTTATGGCATTCCTTTCGCAGGCATCCATTTGCCCAGGCACTCAGCGGAGGCGGCCGCCGGCTTTTTCGTCGTGGAAGTCGGCGGGAATAATAGTCGTCGCCGCCGGGCGCTCCTTCCGAGTGAGGTGCTGGGTGCCGTCGTTGGGGTGCTTTATGGTGAGGCACTCCCCCAGGCTGCTCAGGGGCACGGCCAAAATTGCGGCGGCGCTAAGCGGCCTAGCCCATCGAGCAGCGCCGCAGCCGGCGCGTCGATAGGCTAGCGATGTAGCTGCAAACGGCAGGGTACTTCAACTCGGGCGCCCCCATGCATTACCAGCGAATTATCCAAGCACGAGCGGCCGTTTTTGGGAAACTCAGGCTATAAAGCGCGTTTTGAATCATTCGCCCACGGCGACTAGCTGCACACTAAATATCAGCAATTTGCAGGCGGCAGTAGTTAGCCAGCTGCGCGTGCTCGGTGCGGGTAAGGCGGTACTGCCAGAGGTCGTGGTACTGGCCATCGCGCTTGGTGTGCTGCACCAGCTCGCCTTCCTTCACCATGCCATTTTTCAGCATCACCCGGCCCGAGGCGGGGTTGGTGGCAAGGTGCGTGGCGTAGATTTTATTCAGCGTTAGCTCTGCAAAGCCGTAGCGGAGCAGGGCCGCCAGGGCCTCGCTGGCTAGCCCCTGCCCCCAGTAGGGCTGGCCCAGCCAGTAGCCGGCCTCGGCGCGGTCGAAGCGCCGGTCTACCGTGAGGCCTGCGCCGCCGATGAAAGCCCCGGTTGCCCGTAGCTCCACGGCGAAGGCGTAGCCGGTTTGCTGCGCGTAGTGGTCCTGCGTGAATTGCACCCAGCGGCAAGCATCCTCAACGTCGTAGGGGTGCGGGATATTAAGGGTATTTTTGGCTACCTCGTAGTTGCCGGCTAGCGCCACGAGGTGGGGCACATCGGCCAGGGCAAAGGCGCGCAGCAGCAGGCGCGGCGTATGGAGCGTGGGAAAATCACTGGGCATGGGGCCGAAAAGTACGGTGAACCACCGTGAGCATCACTGAATACGGGAGTGCTGCACGCATTTCGGCAGCACGCACTGCTGCTAGCACCGTGGCCGGAGCAACTAGGGCTAGCGGCTGTTTCGGCGCAACTGGGTAGGCCGTGCGGGTAGCCGATGGTTGCTTTGCTTGCCGCTGGCATCAGTGAGCAAGCTGGGCACATAAGCTCGTCGCAGCCTCCTCATGAAATTTTCTGGCGCGCTCACGTTGGCGTTGAGTCTGGCTAGCTACTGTGGCTGCGCCCAGCGGCTCCAGGGCTATTTTGAGACTGTGCTTAAGGATGTGGGCTTCGAGAGTGACCTGCTCTGGTTTGAGGGCACGCGCTTTTTTACCAGAACTTCAATTGCTTGGGCACGGTCGAAGGCCAGGGGACTTTTACGCTCACTTGCAGCAGGCTGACCCTTTACTTTGGCCAGCCAGCGGCGCCGGCCCTTATTACCCCCGGCTTTGCCCAGCCAGTGGGTCGGCAGTCCCCACCTTCTGCTTTCGGGTCGTTGACAAGAATTCAGCAATAGGTATTCCGGGCGCTTCTGTAGTCAGCCGCCAGCAGCCGACTAGGGGAGCCTCGACTACTGACGACGGGGAGGCCACCCTCACCTACTCGCCCCTGGCCGGCAATACGCTGGTGGTATCGGCTAGTGGCTACGTGGTGGTGCGTGTGCCAGTGGCACCTTCGGGTAGCTAGGGCTTTACTGTTGCAATGGGTTGGACAACATACGTGCCGGCCGGCACCGTCCTGGCTTTTCCAGTGGAGGCGCTCCAATGCGTTTACCATGCAGCGGTACCCGACCGGGCAAAACCCATACGCTCACTATCACTACCGGCGCCTAGCGACCAGCAAAGCTCACCAACTTTTGCTACCACACTGAGTTAGGAAGTGCGGCTATTTCTTACCCCAGAGCGGCACGCGGCTTTCAGTACCAGCACGTAGGCGGCCGATGTTGGCGCGGTGGGTGTAGATGAGCATGGCCGCCAGCACAAAGCCAAACCACACTTGCAGCGGGTTGGCGGGGCGAAAGGCGGGCAGTAGCTGCAAAAGGGCGAAGGCCACGCCGGCCGTCATGCTGCTGAGCGACACGTAGCGCGTAGTGCCTAGCACCGCCAGAAACACCAGTAGCGCCACGCCCACCGTGGCCGGCGCAATGGCCAGCATCATGCCCAGAATGGTAGCCACGCCCTTGCCGCCCCGAAAACCGGCGAGCACCGGATAGATATGTCCCACCACGGCCAGCACCCCACAGGCCAAGCGGAAATAAAACAGGTTTTCGGGCTGAATAAGGCCCTGGCTAAGCAAAAAATTGGGCAAAAACCAAGCTGCCGCAAAGCCTTTAAAGGCATCGACCAGGAGCACGAAGGTGCCGGCTTTTTTGCCCAGCACCCGGAAGGTATTGGTGGCGCCCGCGTTGCCGGAGCCGTGCTCGCGAATGTCGGCGAGGTTGAAAAATGCGCGGCCCACCCACAAGGCCGTGGGGATGGAGCCTAGCAAATAGGCCGCGAGCAGCGCCAGAATAATAATCAGCATGGAACAAAAGTAAGAAGCCCCGGAGGTCGGCTCCGGGGCTTCTGCTTACGAGTCGCCGAAGGGGTCGTCCGCTTCGGCTTTCTTCTTTTTCTTCTTGGCCTTTTTGTCCGTTTCTACTCCTGGCTCGGCAGTGGGGTCGGGCGCGGCCTCTTGCACCTTTTCCTTTTGGCTAGGTGCTGGCTCGGCGGCCGGCTCAGCGGCTGGTGGGGGCACAGCTGGCGGGGTCGCCACCGGAGTAGTGGTAGTAGAGTCGGCCGGGGCTGGAGCGGAAGGCGGAGTTACCGGGGCCGGCGCAGCTACGGGAGCAGCAGGTGCTGGAGCAGCTACGGGGGTAGCGGGCGCTGGAGCCGGGGCGGGGCTAGCCGGAACTGGCACGGGCTCCGGGCTGGTGGGCACTACCGCAGGCGCCGCAGCCGGCGCGGCAGGCTTGGGAGCCGGGGCCACGGGCGGCGCAATTTCGCTGTCGGCGAAGGGGTCGTTATCCTTCTTTTTCTTCGACTTCTTGGTGGGCTCGGGAGCGGGCTCGGTCGTGGGGTCGGCGGCGGGCGTTTCTTCCTTGGCCTTCTTTTTCGACTTTTTATCGGGCTCGGGAGCCGGCTCGGTGGCGGGTGTGATTACGCCGTCGCCGAAGGGGTCATTGTCCTTTTTCTTTTTCGACTTCTTGGCCGGCTCGGTCGTGGGGTCAGCAGCCGGGGCAGTAACGCCGTCGCCGAAGGGGTCGTCCTTCTTCTTTTTCTTCGACTTCTTGTCTGGCTCGGTGCCCATGCCGTCGAAGGTGCCCGTTGGGGACGGGGCGGCGGGGCGCGGGGCCAGCTTGCCCGACTTGCCCAGGTACGTGCGCTCAAAGTGCGAGCGGAAACGGTCTACGTCCTCAAACTCGCCCAGGAAGGCGCCGTAATCGGCGGTGGTTTCGATGCTACCCTTTTGCTTAGCCGCGATTTCGCCGTCAAACTCCTCGCTCGATGACTTGGCGAGCAGCACGTTATTGGCGTAGCGTAGGTAGTACCAAGTCTGAGGCTCGGCTTCCAGGTAAACCTCCACGAGGTCGGCCGAGTTTTCGCGCTTGATTTCGACGTAGCCATCTACCAGCGCATTCAGGCCCTGCTTGCCTACCCCGGCCAGGCCGAGCTTGCCCACCGAGTGCCACGAGCGCAGCTTGGGGTCCCAGCGCAGGTCTACTTTGCTCAGCGTGAGCGTATGCAGCAGCTTGGGCGAGATAGTAGCTAGCGCGGGCACGGCCACGCCAGGCCGCCGGCTATTGAAGGTTTCTACGCCTTTGTTGCCAGCAAACTGTGCAATGTTGTACAGGTCATCGGTAGAGCCATCGAGGGCCTCGGGGGCGTTTTTGGTCACCTTAGCCAGGGTGCTAGCCATGAGCTCTATGGCCTTGGGCGGCATGGCGGCGTCGATGCCCAGCAGGGCGCGCACCTGGTAGCGGGCACTGTCGGGGTTGCCGGTGCCCACACCGCTAGCCGCGATGCCGTAGTTTTTGGTATTGGTGATGAAGCTCATCGGGCCCCGGAACGCTACGCGGCTGGTAGAGTCGCGCAGGCTCAGCACCGCGCCTTGGTACTGGCTTTGGTCGGTGGGGTCGTTGTCGGAGATGGTGTACTCGCCGCGCTTGGCGTCGTAGTGCAGCTTGCCCGCGATGGCCAGCAAGGGCACATCGGCGGCGCTACCCAGTGGGCCAGCGTAGAGCGGATAGAGGCGGTTGTCGGTATCGGAGATGAAAAGGCCCGTGACGAGGTCAGTGCCGTCTTCCGACTTCAGCTTGCGCAGGTCGAGGTCGAGGCTTTTGGGGTCGATACTGTCTTTCACGGCAAACCACTCAGCGGTGGCCGCGTCGCGCACCTTGCCAAATTGCAACTGCGCCTGGCCATCGAAGAGCAGGCCGCGCCGCCGCGAGTTCAGGTTGATGCCGCCCCGGAAACCAATGCGCGGGGCTAGCTGGAATTTCTGGGTGGCTTCCACATTGGCCGTGGCGATGGTGGCTAGCGAGGCTACGGCGGCGGTAGCATCGGCACCGTCGGCAGCCTTGCGGCGGCGCAGGCCAAAGCGCTTGCGCCCGCCGTTGGAAGCGAGCAGCGAGGCAGAATCGGACTTGAAGTCGATGAATTTGATAGCTACCGAATCACCGGCAGAGGTACGCGACATGTATTTGGCATCGCCGCTGAAGGCGTCGCGGGCATCTACGCGAATGTTGCCATCCACGAGTTTGTGAAACTTGCCCAGCGAGTCGAGCAGCACTTTGGCGTGGCGCAGGGTTTGCATCTTGCCGCCGCCGGCGATGGACACGCGCCCCGAATCGGGGATAATCCAGGCATCGGCCGAGGCTACGTAGGGCACGCCCTTGGCTAGCAGCTGGTACTTGGTGAGGTCGTAGGTAGCGGCCGTAGTCCGGAACTTGAGGCCATGCTGCTCGGGCACGGTGGAAGAAAACGAGGAACGGGCCGAATCGACGCCGCCGGAGCGCAGCACCACGCGCTTCTGCTTAAAGTCCCAGCGGCCGCCGCTCAGCGAGGTGCGGAAGCCAGTGTAGGGCAGGTCGATGGTGGCTTTGCTACCCTGCTCGCGCTTAAATTCGGCGTAGCCTTTCTTGAGGTCGTAGGTGAAGTTTACGTCGTTGGCGTTGAGGGCGGGCTTGCCGGCCTGGGCCGACTTCACGCTCAGCAGCGCCTTCTGGCCCGAGTAGGCGTCGTTCTTAAACACCAGGCTTTCGGAGCGCACGTAGCTCTGGGGGCCATCGAGGCGGCCAGCGCCGCCTACCACCTTGGGCGTGAGCAACAGCGAGCCTTTGAAGGTGTGGTCGGCGTAGACCTTAGCGGCCGCGCCGCCGGGCGGGGTTTGGAGGTGCAGGCTATCGGTGCGGGCGCCCCAGTTGATGAGGTAGCCGGGCGGCAGCACCACCTTGGGCGTGTTGACGCCCGCCGCAATGGCGCCGGTTTTGCCCACGCCCGTGAGCGAGTCGCCGTACATCACGAAGCGGTCGCTCTGCATGGTGGCGCCGAGGTAAGTGACGGTGCCGTTTGATTGCAGGCCCTGGCCGTTGAGCTTGACCTTTGCCCCCGGCGAAAGGCGACCCTTGCCGCCGTAGAGCGGGTAGCCAGCGGCTGGCACGGTGTGCACAAAACCCATCGTGCCGTCTTCCTGGGTAGTGAGGGCCGTTTTGATGGGCGGCAGCGCCTTGCTGTGGAATACGCCCACGAAGTTGCCCCGCGCCTTGGTGATGCCCATCGAGTCGAAGCTGAAGGGCGGCACATCGAAGTAAGTGGTGGTGTCGTAGGCGCCGCCCAGCACGTCGGGCTTGTTGAAGTACACGTAGGCGCCCGAGGTCGAGCTAAAGGCCGGGTACTTGGGCATCTTCTTGCGGCCCGAGCGGTTGGTGGGGTCGTTGAGGTAGAGGCGCCCGCTCTGGTACTTGCCCTTATTGGTGAGTACAAAGTCGCTGGGCGGCGTTTCCTCGGCAGCCACGTTTTTATTGGTCGCCTTCTTCCGCTTGTTGCGAATGGTTAGCGAATCGATGCGGGGCATGTCGATGTAATACCCGTCGTAATCAAACTGGAAGTTCTGGCCCTTAAAGCCGTAGATGGAGGTTTTGACTCGCCCCCCAAACTTGAGGTTGCGGTTGCGCTCCATGCGTATCACGCCACTATCCGGCTGCACCGACACGGCCGCCGAGTCGTCGGAAAAGCTAAACTGCTTCACCCCCCGCACCAGCAATTGGTTGTTGGTCAAGTTGAGCGTAGCGCTGCGGCCCGAGCCGCTCAGCGACTTAATATCGATGTGGTCGAAGTCCTTTTTATCGCGCGCCGCGCCCACGTAGTGCCGCGCCTTGCGCAGCAGTACTACTTCGCCGGTTTGGGGCTTGATATCGACGTAGCCATCGCGGGCCAGCCCACTGATGGCCGAGCGCAGGTTGGCCTCATTGGTATTGGTAGCCACGGCCACGTCGTGCACGTTGAGCACGCTGCCGTGCCCGTGCGTGATGCTGTAGCCCAGCAGCATCTGGAGCGGGTGCAGGTGGTTGATGCTTTTGAGCTGCTGGTAGCGGGTGTTGGAGAAGAAGTTATTGCTCTCAAAATCAGCCGATACCTGCGTGGGCGAGGTAATAATGCTGAAGTCCATCTTAGGCTCGCGCAGGTTCCAGGTCAGCATCTGCGCCCGGATGTCTACTTGATGGTAGGAGTCGGCAAACGGCGCGTAGCGGTACATGCCCTTCTCATACACCAGCTTAAGCTGCTCCTTGGTCTTCAGGTACTTTAGCTCCACGCCGGGGTGCGTGATGGAGTCGCCGGTGCTTTCGTACAGCGCCACGGCGGCCCGGCTAGCGGTGATAATCGAGTCGCCGAGCACGTAATCACGCGAGGCCGAGCGGAAGCGTAACTTGTTTTCCTGGCTCACGGTGAGGTGCGACAGCGAGCCGTCGAGCGAGGCCGACAGCAGGACACTGCCCGCCAGCGACAAGCCACCCTGGTACTTGATGCCGGGGCCTAAGTCTTTCAGCCGCACGTCATTGGTGAGCGAGATAAAGCGCGGGTAGCTACTTTCGGTAGCGCCCGGCTTGCGGCGTACGCTCTTGTAGCTGAGGGCGCCTTTTACGGGCGCTTCGAGCTTGGCGGCGTAGGTCAGCGTTACGGGCTGGGCCGTGAATTCGGGCTTGCTGGGGTCGAAGTCGAACGGCCCCAGCTCGGCCGTCAACGGGTTACCCTTAATAGTCCAGGCTACCTGCCCACCAGTAGCCAGAAAGTGGCTGCCCACCGTAGCCGCCGTGCCGCTCACCTTGTGAATCACGATGGAGTCGCTGGCCGTGCGCATGACCAGTTCCGCGTCTTTCAGCTCAATGACCGGCCCGCTGATGGCGGGCGGGTAATAGGTATCGTACGCCGCACTGGCCGACGGCACGAACGGCTGATTAGCTTGGTCAAAATCGGCGGCGCTGGGCGCGGGAGTAGCGGTCGGAACCGCGGCCACGGGTTTGGCGGCCGCTTTTGCCGGCGCCTTGGCAGTGGCTTTAGCAGGCGTTTTTTTCTTGGGCGTGCCCCAGCCATCGTTGGCAGCGGGTGCGCCCCAGCCGTCGTTGGCGGCTTTCTTCTTAGGAGTGCTGCCGATGGGCGGGCCCCAGCCATCGTTGGCACTGCTCCAGCCGTCGTTTTTGCTGGCTTTGCTGCCGCTGCTCCACATATCGCCGGTGTCCCAGCCATCGCTGGCGCGCTTCTTCTTGGCTACTGGTTTGGGTTTGGGCTTGGCAGCGGCTGGTTTGGCTGGCGTGGCGACTGGTTTGGGCACCACGGGCGCAGGTGCCGTATCGAAGGTAGCATTAGGGTCGGGCGCGGCCGCCGCCTTGTAGGCGAACGAGAGTTGCCCGCCCGTCATGCGTAGCGCGTTAAAACTTGTGCGGTAGAGGTAGCCGCCGTTTAGCACCCGCGCCGTGGTCACCAAGTATTTCTCCACGTCGGTGGCCGGGTCTTTCTCCACCGACTGCCCCACCGCATCCAGGTATTGGTCTAGCTGCTTGTCGGTGAGGCTAGCCTTGGTTTTGCCGCCCACTATAGCGCTGAAAAATGCCGTGAGGTGCGGAATCGGCCGCAGCTTCTTGTCCAGCATTTGCTGCGAAAGCTTCGCAATCATCACCTGCTGGCTCGCCGTGAGCTGGTTGCTACCCCACAGCTGCCGCAACTGCTCGCCCAGCGCCTTGGCCCCGGCGTTGTTGCTGGCCAGCATCATCGTGCGTACGTCGATAATAAACTGCGCCGGGTCGGCGGAGAGGTGGCCAGTGTAGCGCTGCACCGCTACCTGGCCGGGGCGCGCCTCGCCGGGCGCGCGGCCGTCGGCCGGCGGCGCGGGTGCGGCGGGCGGCCCCGGCGGCTTCGCGGCGGGAGCAGCGGGCTTAGCAGTTTGCGCCCCGGCGGGCAGCAGCGGCAACGTGAGGCAGAAAAAGGCGGCGAGCAGTCGCTTCATATAGTCGGGCAAAGGCCGCAGGCGGCCGGCAGGTCGTCCCCGGCGGGCACCGGGGCGGCTTACAGTTTGGTGAAAAGGGCCGAAACCCAGCTCCGGAGCGTGCTGTGCCGCTCGTAGCGCAGGCCCTGGCGCGTCGCCTCAGCCGTTATCTTATCTAAATCTTCCTCGTAAAACCCGCTGAACAAAATTGGTTTCCCAGCTGGTAGCAGGCGGCTATACTCGTGCATATCCTCCAGCAGCACGTTGCGGTTAATATTAGCCAGGATGAGGTCAAAAGGCTCCTCATCGGCCAGGGTTTCGGCCCCGCCCAGGCGGCACTCAATGGTGCGGCAGTGATTTTCGTCGGCGTTGTCGCGGGCGTTTTCCACGGTCCAGGGCTCCACATCCACGGCCAGCACCTGGCGGGCACCCAGCATTTCGGCCATAATGGCCAGAATGCCCGTGCCGCAGCCCATGTCCAGCACGCGCTTGCCGTGGTGGTCGATGTCCAGCTGATTTTCAATCATCAGCGCCGTCGTTTCGTGGTGGCCGGTGCCAAACGACATGCGCGGCATTATCTCAATATCGTACTCCACGCCCTCAGGCTTGGGGTGGAATGGGGCGCGCACCGACACGCGGTCGGCGATGACGAGCGGCTGAAAGTTCTTCTCCCACTCGGCGTTCCAGTTTTGGCGGGTAATCACGCGGTCCGAAAACGCTAGCTCGCCGATGCCCTCGTAGCGGGTCATTATCTCAGCCACCGCGTCGCGGTCAAACGCTTCCTCGGTAGTGTAGGCGCAAAAGCCAGCGTCGTTGTCCTCAAAGGTGTCGAAGCCTACTTCGCCCAGCTCGGCCACCAGGATGTCGGCCAATTCACGCGGGGCCTGTACAGTCAACTCAATAAAATCCATTTTGTAATTCAAGAAAAGGGTAACAGCCTACAAAGTTCGCCGAAAACCGGGAGCTAGCCCGGCCGCTGCGCTGCCACAACGGAAAAAGCCGCTGGCACTCGCCGGCGGCTTTTTCGATAACAACTTCTGAATCTATTGCTTGCAGCCCGCAAACGACCGCACTTTGGTGTAGTGAATCGCGAAGTCGGCCCGGCTACGGTCGGTCGTCACAAACAAGGCGTAGTCGGCAAACTCCCGGTTCTCGGCCGGGCACCACAGGCCAGCTTTATCGGCAAAGAGCTTGTTGGTTTCGTTGAATACGAGCACGTCGGCAAAAGCCTGCTCGGGCTCCACGTACACCACGGCAAAGCACGAGTTGGCGCGGCGCGGGTCGTTTTCGAGGTATACCGAACCGAAGATTTTGCAGGGCTCCACCGACCCCGCCGCATGGACTAGCGCCGGGGCTGGCCGGGCCGCCGCGCTACGCACGCTGGGCGGCGCAAAAAAAAGCAGAAAAGAAAGTAAAAAAGAAAACACGGGGTAGCTGCGGTTAAAGGATGAATGGCAAGTTATCACGCCGACCTCGCCTGCTAAGGCAATAATTCGGCCTAAAATACAATTCGTCCTTTGGGCAGTACCAGCTAGCTAAAAGGACTTTACAATTTCTACAAAATCGCGCGATTTCAGCGACGCGCCCCCAATCAGGCCGCCGTCTACATCAGGTTGGCTGAAGAGCTCGCGGGCGTTCTGGGCGTTGCACGAGCCGCCGTAGAGGATGGTCGTGTCGTCGGCCGCAGCCTGGTCGTAGGCCGCAGCTACTTGCTCGCGGATGAAGGCGTGCACCTCCTGCGCCTGCGCGCTGCTGGCCGTGCGGCCCGTACCAATGGCCCAGATGGGCTCATAGGCAATCACCACCTGCGCAAACTCCTCATTGCTGAGGTGAAACAAGCCATTGGCCAACTGCTGGCCGATGAAGTCGAAAGTCTCGTCGGCCTCGCGGGTTTCGAGGCTTTCGCCCACGCAGAAAATTGGCTTCAGACCGGCGGTGAGCGCGGTTTTTAGCTTCTCGGCAAGCAAAGAGTCATCTTCGCGGAAGTGCTGGCGGCGCTCCGAGTGGCCCAGAATCACGTAGTCGCAGCCTACGGATTGCAGTTGCTTGGCCGATACCTCGCCAGTGTAGGCGCCGCTTTCTTTCTGGTGAAAGTTTTGGGCACCCAGCGCGGGGTTGCCATCTTCACCCAGCAAGCGGCCTACGCCGCTCAGCAGCGGGAAAGGCGGGCAAATAACCACCTGAGGCTTGGGGCCGGTGATTTCGTCGTGCAGCATTTGCACGATTTCAGACGTCAGGGCCTGCGCTTCGGGCAGGGTGAGGTTCATTTTCCAGTTGCCGGCAACGAAATTCTGGCGCATCGAAAGGAAGGGTAAAATAGAAAATCCGACCCACTGTGGGCCGGGGCAAAAGTACAGGCCGCGGGCACCTCCCCGCCCCTACCCAGCCGCCGGTAATTGGCGGCGGCGCTGCCAGCTAGCCGCAGCAGCGCCCAGCAGCAGCAGCACGGCCGCGCCGAGCGTAGCCGTAGCCAGCCCCGGCTGGCTAGGCTTTTGGGCTGCCCAGGTCCCGATGAGGCCCCAAGCAATGGGCAGCGGTAGCCGCCCATCCTGGCTGCGCCAGGCCAGCCCCACGCCCAGTACCACGGCCACCAGCAGCAGCGCGTAGCAACCGAGTTGGCTAGCCTCGGCCGACCAGCTCATGCCAAATCCGTCGCGCAGGCCGAAGATGAAATTGAGCACGGTGGCCAGCATTATCCAGCCCAGATATAGGCTCAGAAACCACACCGGCCAGCTAGGAGCCATTTGCATGAGCACCAGCCGCCGCGCCCGCCCGTAAGCCTGGGCCAGGAACAGTACAATGAACAGCATGACCGTCAGGCTCATGCTGATAAGCTCGTAACTGAACACCAGCGTCCAGGCGGTGGTAGCTAGCACGGCTAGCGTCAGCAACGGGTTGAGTTGCTGGGGCAGGCGCGCACCCTGCTGCCGAGGTAGCAGCTGCCACACCGTGTAGGCCACCAGCCCCAGAAAAATGATGCCCCAGATGCTGAATGCGTAGCCCGCCGGCGTGAGCAGCGTGGGGTGCCGGGCCGACATGTCGCCGTTGCTCAGCGCGCCTTCGGGCGGGTCGGCATTGTATAAATAATTGACGTACAAGCAAGCCGCCACGGCCACCGGCAACAACCAACGCCACAGGCGGTCGGCTCCAGATACAGTTTTTTCCATGCTAGTCGATACGCAAGAAACAGTAAGAGCGCCGGGCCTCGGCAAAACCGGGCGCGGCGCTCTTACTGTTTAGCTTATTTCTGACTTGATGCTTACACAAACAGGCCTTCTACCGACAGGTAGCGCTCACCAGTGTCGTAGCAGAAGGTGAGCACCTTGCCGCCTTGGGGTACTTCGCTCAGCTTTTTGGCCACAGCGGCCAGCGAAGCCCCCGACGAAATACCGCATAAAATACCCTCTTCGCGCGCAGCGCGGCGCGTCATCTCAAAGGCCTCGTCGCGGCTCACCTGGATAACGCCGTCGAGCAAGTCGCGGTGCAGGTTATCGGGGATAAAGCCCGCGCCGATGCCCTGGATGGGGTGCGGCCCCGGCGCGCCACCGCTGATAACCGGCGACAGCTCGGGTTCCACGGCGAAGGTTTTCATGTTGGGAAACAGCGGCTTGAGCACCTCCGTTACGCCGGTGAGGTGGCCGCCCGTGCCCACTCCCGTGATGTGAAAGTCGAAGCCGCCCTCCGGCGCATCGGCCAAGATTTCCTGGGCCGTGGTGGCTACGTGCACCGCAATGTTGGCAGGGTTGGCAAACTGCATGGGCATCCAGGCGCCGGGCGTGGTGTCCACTATTTCCTGGGCCTTAGCGATGGCGGCCTTCATGCCGCCTTCACGGGGCGTCAGCTCCAGGTTGGCACCGTAGGCCGACATAAGGCGGCGGCGCTCGATGCTCATGCTCTCGGGCATGACGAGCGTGATTTTGTAGCCTTTCACGGCGGCTACCAGGGCTAGGCCCACACCGGTATTGCCCGAGGTGGGCTCCACAATCAGGCTGTCGGGCGTGAGAATGCCGTCTTTTTCGGCCTGCTCAATCATGCTCAGCGCGATGCGGTCCTTGATGGAGCCGCCGGGATTTTGGCGCTCTAGCTTCATCCACACCTCCACATCGGGGCGCTCGGAGAAGAGGCGAGAGAGTTTGATTAGCGGGGTACCGCCGATGACATCGAGGATGGAATTAGCTTTCATGGGGTGGAGGTGGGGGTTCAGGGGTGGAGGACGGAATACTTAAATTGAAAACATCAGCTCGCCGGCGGGGTCATCTTGCCGGGCCATGTGCAGCTGCGCCCGGTGATACACCCGCGAGTGCGAAGGCACGCTCTCAGTCAGCCACACGTTGCCGCCGATGATGCTGCGCGTGCCGATGACCGTGCTGCCGCCCAGGATGGTAGCGTTAGCATAAATCACGACGTGGTCCTCAATGGTAGGGTGCCGCTTGAGGCCCTGCAACGTCTTGGTGACGCTGAGGGCGCCTAACGTAACACCTTGGTATATTTGCACATGCGCGCCGATATCAGACGTTTCACCAATGACGATGCCCGTGCCGTGGTCGATGCAAAACGCTGGCCCAATGCGGGCCCCCGGGTGAATATCAATCCCCGTGCGCTGATGAGCATACTCGCTCAGCAAGCGTGGTAAGCGCGGCACCCCGCGCTGGTGCAAGGAGTGAGCCAGCCGGTGCAGCGCAGTGGCATAAAACCCAGGATACGTGCTTAATATCTCGCCCAGGTCCTGAGCGGCGGGGTCGGCAGCCAGGGTGGCTTCGGCGTCGCGCAGCAGCGCCTCCCGCAAGGCGGGCAGGCCGTTGAAGAGGCTAATAGCAAGAGTGCCTGGGGCCTCTGGCAAGCCCGGTACCTGGGCCAGCAATTCGGCCAGTTCGGCTTGGAGGTGGTAGAGGGTGGCGGCCACGGCATCAGTACCCGCAAGCGGCCGGGCGGCGCGCTCAGGAAAGAGCACAGCCAGTACCTGCTCGGCTAGCGCGCAGAACGCAGGCCCCGGCAGGGCGGTGGGCACACCGGCGTGCGCCCGTGCCAATTGCTCGGCAAACGTTTCGAGGGCAGCGGTGGACACGGCAGAATCATGGGCTAAAGACGAAAAAGGGCCGGCAAGATAGGCGAGCCGTCCCAACATGGGCTTCTTAACCGGCTGGCCGCGCCGAAGGTTTTCGGCTACCCGTACACAACCACTGCCCTAGCCCAGCCGTTAGCAACGGGCAAGCCGCCGATGGCTAGCCTACTAGGAGCAGCTACGCTGCTTTTTCTTCTGCCAAGCTCGGGCATTCTGGGCTTTACGTTTCTTTTCCCATGTCTACCTCCAACATCAACGCCAACTCCACTGCACCTAGCGCCGACGGTGCCAAGCACCTCGCCGCTGGCCACCACGTAGCCCTGCGCCTCTGGGAAAACGAGGAGCCCGGCGACCCCAAGCCGCTGAGCAACAAGCCTTATGAAACCGTTGGCTACGTGCTCAAGGGCCGCGCCGAACTGCACCTCGAAGGCCAGGTAACTACCTTAGAAACTGGCGATTCGTACCTCGTGCCGCAGGGTGCTTCGCATACTTACAAGATTTTGGAGACGTTCACGGCTATCGAAGCCACGTCGCCCCCGCAGCAGTAATACTGCTTTATAAAGTAGCAACGGCCCCGGCTTCACTATGCAGTGAGGCCGGGGCCGTTGGCGCATACTCCCCTACCCTGGCACAGCGCGGGTAAAAAAATCTATGGCGCGGCGCTCCGAGTAATACGTGCCGCTTGGGCCGCCTTCGTTAAAGCCTACGTGGCCGCCCTCGGCGGGTGTTTCTAGGTAAAAAAACTGGCTAGCCTGCGCGGCCTCACGCGGAAAGCAGCTAGCCGGTAAAAAAGGGTCGTTCAGCGCATTAACCAGCAGCGTGGGAACGCGAATACCACCTAGGTAGTGGCCCGAGGCCGACTGCTCATAGTAGTCATCAGCTGAGGCAAAGCCGTGGAGCGGGGCCGTGTAGCGCTCGTCGAACTGCGGAAAATCGCGTAACTGATTCAGTTCCGACAAGTCAAGCTGACCGGGTAAATGTGCTCCTTTCACACGCATCTTATCGCGTAGTGAGTTCATAAAGCGCCGTAGATAAATCTGGTTTTGCCAACGGCTAATGTGAACTGAACTAGCCTTAAGGTCGGTAGGCACCGAAAAAACGGCCGCCCGCACTACTTGGCTGGGTAGCCGCGCCGCATTTTCCCCCAAGTACTTGAGCGTGACATTACCGCCCGCTGAAAAGCCCGTCAGAAATACTTTAGGATAGCCCCGGCTTTCAACGGCGTGCCGAACTACTTCGGCCAGGTCCTCGGTATCGCCGAGGTGGTAGGCACGCAGCAGGCGGTTGGTTTCGCCACCGCAACCTCGGTAGTTCCAGGCCAGCGCGTCGAAGCCCGCTTGGTTGAGCGCCCGGGCCATGCCGCGCACGTAGGGCCGGTTGCTGTCACCCTCCAGCCCGTGCGAAATGATGCCGAGCCGCTGGGCGGGCACCGGGCCAGCCAATGCCCAGTCGAGGTCCACAAAGTCGCCATCGGGTAGCTCAAGTCGCTCGCGCTGATAGCGCACTTCGGGCACGCGCCGCAGCGTGCTGGCCGCAATTGTCTGCAAATGCCCATTGGCTAGCAGGGCGTTGGGGCGATAGTCAGAGGTGGGGAGAAGCGGCATAAAAAGAACTAAACAGCCGCTTGTTAAAGCGGTAAATACGTTTGGAAACGCGGCCTCGAATACCTTCGCCAGTGGGCCAATCAGGATAATTTCAGGCAAAGATGCCGCAGGCATTGTCTACGTCTTCGCTACTGACGCTGGCACAGTTAGCGATTTTTATTGCGCAAGTACTGGGAATTGTTGGTTTTACTTCCTACCTTTGCCCTCCCAAACGCGAAAACCGCAGCCACTCGGCTGTTTCCTATAGAATTTCCTTTTTTGTCATGGCAAACCATAAGTCGGCTATTAAGCGCATCCGCAGCAACGAAGCGAAGCGTGTACTAAACCGCTACCAGCACAAGTCTACTCGTACGGCTATCAAGAAGCTGCGCGACACCACCGATAAATCGGCCGCTCAAGAGCTGCTGAAAAAGGTAACGTCGATGCTGGACCGCCTGGCGAAGAAGAACATCATCCACAAAAACAAAGCTGCTAACAACAAGAGCAAGCTGACAAAACTCGTCAACGCGCTCTAGCGCGAGATGAGTTTAGCGGGACCGAACTCTGCCGCCCCACCGTTCGGTTCCGCGCTCCTTACCAAAAAGCCCTGTCATTGCTGACGGGGCTTTTTGCGTTGGGCTATGGCTTAGCATTGGTTTTGCTTCGTAGGCGCTGCTTCAAAGGCTCCATAAAGCCGCCCCCTTTTCAGTACTGGGACCTGAGGTTGCTAGCCATGCTCTATCGGCCCATTTCTTATACACCCTAGTCTCCTTCTGTCATACTGACGAAGGAAGGCATTATATCAGGTTAAAACGACTCGTTCTGACGCGATAAAATGCTTCGTAAACTCAGCATGACAGAGAAAGTGAGAGGCTTTTAAGGAAGTGATATAAATAGAAAAGGCCACCCAGATGGGTGGCCTTTTCTTTGGCTAGCAGCATTGCCTTGAGAAGCTACTACCTACCACATTCGTGACTAAGCAACGCTTACTTTCACCATGTTGGCGCGGCCGCGCTCGCTGATGGGCATGGAGCCCGTCGTGATGAAGACGTTGCCTTCCTTAAGGTTGCCGGTGGTGGTGAGGATGTTCTTGATGTCGGCGATGGTGCTGTCGGTGCTGTTGAAGCGGTCGTAGTAGAAGCCACGCACGCCCCACACGAGGCTCAGCACGGTGAGCAGCGGCCGGTTGTCGGTGAAGATAAAGATATCGGCCTTGGGGCGATACTTGGCTAGTTGGAAGGCCGTGTAGCCCTTGCCGGTGAGGCCAGTGATAACGCGGGCGGCCGTGTTCTTAGCCAAGTGGCACGAGGCCGATAGGATGCTGTCTTCCACAAACGTGGGGGCGGCGGCGTCCACGGGCCACCACTTGTAGAACAGCTTGGGGCTGCGGCTCTCCACGCTCAGGATAGTGCCCACCATCGAGCGGATAACCTCGGCGGGGTACGCACCTACAGCGGTTTCGGCCGAGAGCATAACGGCGTCGGCGCCGTCGAGCACGGCGTTGGCTACGTCGCTGGTTTCGGCGCGGGTGGGGCGCGGGGCCGTAATCATGCTCTCCATCATCTGGGTAGCGACGATAACGGGCTTGCCGGCCTTGTTGCACTTCTCGATAATCATCTTCTGGGCCATCGGCACCTCTTCCATCTTCACCTCCACGCCGAGGTCGCCACGGGCTACCATCACGGCATCGGTAAGGGCGATGATTTCGTCGATATTGCGCAGGCCATCGGGCGTCTCGATTTTGGCGACCACGCGGGTGGTTTTGCCAGCTTCGGCAATCAGGTTTTTGATGAAGCGGATGTCATCGGCCTTGCGGGCAAAGCTCAAGGCAATCCAGTCCACATCGTTGGCAAGGCCGAATTTCAGGTCTTCAATGTCCTTCTCGGTCATGCTGGGGGCCGAAACTTCCGAGTCGGGCAGGTTGATGCCCTTGCGGGGCTTCACAAGGCCGCCGTAGATTACTTCTACATCTACTTCCTTATCGCGGTCGGTAGCTAGCACCTTCAGCTCGATTTTGCCATCGTCGATGAGAATCTGGTCGCCGGGCTTCACGTCGCGGGCCAGGCCGAGGTAAATCGTGCTCAGGCGGGTAGCGGTGCTGATTTCTTTTTCGCCGCAGATGAGCTTGATTTTATCGCCGCGCTTGATTTCAACGCCGCCGCCTTCTACCTCACCTAGACGGATTTTGGGTCCCTGCAAGTCTTGCAGCAGGCCCACGTTGGTACGCATGTCCTTATTGAGGCGGCGCACCGTATTAATCACCGACAGGTGCTCTTCGTGGGCACCGTGGGAGAAGTTGAGGCGAAACACATCCACGCCCTCGCGGATGAGCATCCCAAGGCGCTCGTAGGTGTTGGAAGCGGGGCCAACGGTGGCCACGATTTTGGTCTTGTTGAAGGAAACGGGGGACGGTTGCATGCGGAAACGGCTAAGCAGCGGGGGTTAAAAAATCAGGTTCTCTTTGTACTTTAATTCGTTGGGGTCAAACTCGCTGGCATAATTAACCAGCGACAGGGCCGTAAGGCGGTCGAGCAGTTCGGTACCCGCCCACTCGTCGGCCCCGCCCTGCACTTGCAGCAAGTAATCATACTCGCGGATATCGGGCGCCAAAAACGGTTTAGCAAGCGTGGTAGGCAAGGCGGCTCGGTTGCGCAGCAGCCGCAAGGTAAGCACCTCCGTAGCGTAGAGGTAGTAGCTGAATGCTAGCGGCCCCTGCTGCACCAGGTTCAACACAAAATCGGGCTGGCGCACCAGCCGGATGCGCAGCATGCGGTTGAGGCTCCAGGCCAGGGTGTACTCGCGGGTGCCCGACGCGAGGCCAAACAGCGCGAAGTCACAGTCGTACTCAGCCTCCAGGGTTAGGGTCTTCATAGGGCAGGGGCGAAGTGCAAAGCTACACCTTTCGGCGGGCCACGGACTGCCCCTTTCAGGGGGTAGGCCAAAATATTGTACGTCCCCCGCAGAGGGGTTTCGCGGGGTAGTTGCGAAAAGTGACGTTACTTTGCAGACAAGTTTCCCCTTAACCACGACTGCAATGTCTGAAATCGCCGAAAAAGTAAAAGCCATCATTATCGACAAGCTGGGCGTTGAAGCCTCGGAAGTAACTCCGGAAGCCAGCTTCACCAACGACCTGGGTGCCGATTCGCTCGACACCGTGGAGCTGATTATGGAATTCGAAAAAGAATTCAACGTTAGCATCCCCGATGACCAGGCTGAGAACATCCAGACCGTGGGCCAGGCCGTAAGCTACCTCGAAGAGCACGCCAAGTAGACCGCAGATTTAACGGATTTAACGGATTTCGTGGATACGCCCGCTACGCGGGCTGACTAGCTGGCTAGCCTAGCTGATTAGTTGAATACGATTTTCGTGGTTCGTTTTACCTGCACAGGTACAGTTCCCTTTTAAGACCGGCCGGCATCCTGCCGGCCGGTTTTGC
>Ga0265798_10001432_pt1 | contig 37154 bp, 34 predicted proteins | sample P3T30metagenome_FD_192430 | JGI IMG/M metagenome (GOLD analysis project Ga0265798, IMG submission 192430) | Plant litter microbial communities from East Loma Ridge, Irvine, California - P3 T30 | ecosystem: Environmental > Terrestrial > Plant litter > Unclassified | place: USA: California...
CAGCCTCGTCAAAAGATCGGGCTCCGACAGCTGATCATCACGGGACCGGGGCATTCGAGCCGGATCTGGAACCGGCTGCCTCACGCTCGTCCCTCAGACCTTCCCTCTTCACTGCAGATCCTCGTCACCGGAAGAGATTCAGCATGCAAACCATCATCCAGGGCATCTCGAACTTCCGCGGAAACGTCTTTCCGGGCCGGCAGGACATGTATCGGCGCCTCGTCCGGGACGGACAGCAGCCCAAGGCGCTGATCATCGCCTGCGCGGATTCCCGCGTCGCGCCGGAGCACATCACCCAGACCGGCCCCGGCGAGCTGTTCGTCTGCCGCAACGCCGGCAACATCGTGCCCCCCTTCGCGCAGCAGAACGGCGGCGTCTCCTCGGCCATCGAGTACGCGGTGGTGGCGCTCGGCGTGCGCGACGTGGTGGTCTGCGGGCACTCCGATTGCGGCGCGATGAAGGGGCTGATGCATCCCGAGGCACTGGAGACCATGCCCAGCGTCGCGGCTTGGCTGCGCCACAGCCACGCGGCCAGCCGGATCGTCTGCGAGGCCTATCCGGAGGGCATGGCCCCGAAGGACCGTCACCGGGCACTCGCCCTCGAGAACGTGGTGGTGCAGCTCAACCACCTGCGCACCCATCCGAGCGTGGCGGCGGGCCTCGCCAGGGGCCAGCTGCGCCTGCACGGCTGGTTCTTCGAGATCGAGACCGGAAGCGTGCTCGCCTATTGCGGCGAGAGAGGCCGCTTCATCCCCCTCTCCGGAGCGGATGGGACCGAGATGCCGGTCGCGCATGCGCCGGCCATGCGCATCGCGGCGCCCGAGATCGCGGACACTATGCCGCTCGTGGCGGAGTGAGGCGCACCATGCGGGACCGTCTCATACCCTCACGGCTGCTGCCGGCCTCCCTCGCGCAGGATCTGCCAGCCTCCTTCGTGGTCTTCCTCGTGGCGCTGCCCCTCTGCATGGGCATCGCCGTTGCGTCCGGCGTACCGCCCGAGCGCGGCCTGATCACGGGTATCATCGGCGGCATCGTGGTGGGCCTGCTCGCGGGCTCGCCGCTGCAGGTGAGCGGGCCCGCCGCGGGCCTTGCCGTCATCGTGTTCGAGTTCGTGCGGACGCACGGCCTCGGCATGCTCGGGCCGGTGCTCGTTCTCGCGGGCATCCTCCAGCTCGCGGCCGGCGCCCTGCGCGTCGGCGGTTGGTTCCGGGCGATCTCGCCCGCTGTCGTGCACGGCATGCTCGCCGGCATCGGCGTGCTGATCCTGCTGGCGCAGATCCACGTCCTGATCGACGCCAAGCCCCAGCCGAGCGGCCTCGACAACCTCGTGGCGATCCCTGCTGCCTTCTATGCGCTCACGCAGGCAGCCGCGTCGGACGCCCTCATGGCGCTCGTCGTCGGCCTGTCCACCATCGGGGCCATGCTCGCCTGGGAACGGGTTCGGCCAGCACGCCTGACCCTCGTTCCGGGCGCTCTTGTCGGGGTGGTGGTCGGTACAGGCCTGGCAAGCTTCGGCGGCCTGACCGTGAAGAGGGTCGAGCTGCCGGAGGCTATTTTGTCGAGCCTCAGTCTACCGGGCGCCGGAGACTGGGCGCGCCTTGCTGAGCCTGCGATGGTCGTGATGGCGCTGACGCTCGCCGTCATTGCCAGCGCCGAGAGCCTGCTCTCGGCCGCCGCCGTCGACCGGATGCATGACGGCCCGCGCACCCGATACAACCGGGAGCTCGGCGCACAGGGGCTTGGCAACGTGCTTTGCGGTCTCGTGGGTGGCCTGCCGATGACGGGCGTGATCGTGCGCTCCTCGGCCAACATTCAGGCCGGTGCGGCAACCCGGGCCTCAACAATGATGCATGGTACTTGGATCCTCGCCTTCGTCCTGGCCCTGCCCTGGCTCCTCACACTCGTGCCGACCGCCGCGCTTGCCGGCATCCTGGTGGTGACGGGCTGGCGGCTCGTCAGCCCGTCGCATATGCTCCACTTGTATCAGCGCTACGGGCTCGTGCCAGCCGCGATCTGGCTGGTGACCTTGACGACGGTAGTGGCGGCGGATCTGCTCACCGGCGTGACGGTGGGATTGGTGATGAGCCTGATCCAGGCGATCCCGCACCTGCGCAAAGGCCGCCTCAGGATCGAGAACAGCGCAGCGCAAACGGAGGTGCCGGAATTGCACCTGTCGGGTGCGGCCACCTTCCTTCAGCTGCCCCATCTCAACGCAGCCCTGGAGCAGCAGGCGTCCCGCCGTGGCGCGATCCGTCTTGTCGTGGACCGGCTGCGCCACATCGATCACACTTGCCTGGAGATGATCCGGGACTGGTCGGTGCGCCAGGCGACGGCCGGCACGCACATTGAAGTGGTGGGCGGTTCAAACCGCATGCGTCAGAGATTGGCGCGCGCGGTCAGTCCGGTACCGTCACATTGAGGTCGGCCGGCACGGCGTGGATGGAGAAGGTTTGGCTTCGAGCGCGTGCCGTGCCGGCCTGGATCCCGACACATTCGGCGTGCGGGCAGCGGCAAGGCATCTTTGCAACTGGCTCGGACCTCGTGGTCCTTCAGCGGCTGCGCGCCACGATAGTTCAGGGTATGTCGTGCTAAGGTCCGGCTCAGGTTGAACATGGGATCGCGAAGACTTGAATGCTGAAACGCCGTCGCAATTCCGGCTCAAAGACATGTCGCAAGTGACGGGCATGGAGACGCGTTCCAGCTGTAGTCAGCAGCCTGCGTGACAACAGGGGACGCGGAACAACCGAGGGAATCAGCCCAATGGATCGCGAGTTGTACGGCACAAGCGACGATGGCGTGCTCGAGGAGACCGACGTAGGCGACTTTTCCGAGCATCGCCTGGGCTCATTCCGCGTGCCCGCCCCTCACGCGCCGGTGACGGCCTGGAACGAGTGGGACCCGCTGGAAGAGGTGATCGTCGGCTCGCTCGATGGCGCCACGATCCCGACCCATCACCTGACGGTGATCTTCAACCTGCCGCGGGCCGCGCAGCCCTTCTATCGCCTCGCAAGCGGCTGGAAGTACCCGGGCTTCATGAAGAAGCTCGCACAGGCCGAGCTCGACAACTTCATCAAGATCCTGGCCGGCGAGGGCGTGAAGGTCCGCCGGCCGGATACGATTGATTTCTCCCGCAAGTTCAAGGCGCCGCGCTGGTCGTCGCGCGGCTTCTGCGTCGCCTGTCCGCGCGATCCCTACCTCGTCGTCGGCGACGAGATCATCGAGAGCCCGATGTGCTGGCGCTCGCGCTACTTCGAGGGCGACGCCTACCGCTCGCTCTTCAAGGAGTATTTCCGCGCCGGCGTCCGCTGGACCTCGGCCCCGCGCCCGCAGCTCACGGACGAGCTCTACAATTACGATTACCGGGTGCCGAACCTGAAGGCCGGCGAGCCGATGCAGTTCACCGTCAACGAGTTCGAGCCGGTCTTCGACGCCGCCGACTTCGTGCGCTGCGGCCGCGACCTGTTCGTGACCCGCTCGAACGTCACGAACCTGATGGGCATCGAGTGGCTGCGCCGCCACCTCGGGCCGGGCTTCCGCATCCACGAGATCGAGAGCCGCTGTCCGCAGCCGATGCACATCGACTCGTCCTTCATGCCGCTCGCCCCTGGCAAGGTGCTGGTCAATCCGGACTACGTCGACGTCGAGCGCCTGCCGGCCGTGCTCAAGACGTGGGACGTGCTGATCGCGCCGCGCCCCGACCCGGTCTCGGGCTTCATGAGCAAGATCTCGATGTGCTCGCCCTGGACCTCGATCAACGTGCTGATGCTCGACGAGAAGAAGATCGTTGTCGATGCCAGCCAGCCGACGCTGATCAAGGCCCTGAAGGAATGGGGCTTCGACCCGATCCCCGCGCCCTTCCTGTCCTACGGACCGTTCGGCGGCTCCTTCCACTGCGCGACCCTCGACGTGCGCCGCCGCGGGACCCTCAAATCCTACTTCTGAAGCTTCGAGCAGCCCTTCACGTGCGCAGCCTCAAGTCAATCCCCAGGTTTAATGAGTACCTGCGCTTCATCATGTGTAAGCCAACTGTCGGTGCGCTGGCCATTATATCTGCGTTCACTGCAGTTCGCATCGTTTTGATGCTAACGCTCGGCTTCGGCATCGATGAGGCCTACACGCTTGCCCATGCGCGAGAGCTTCGATGGTCGTATTTCGACCACCCTCCGCTTCATCTTTGGATGGCTTACTACGCAAGACTTATTTTCGGGTCCGGTCCCGCAGTCCGGATTCCTTTCGTTCTTTTGTTTGCAGGGACCGGCTGGCTCTGCTTCTCACTGACTCGATATCTGTTCGGCGCGCGCGCGGGTCTATGGGCTCTGTTTGCACTCAACGCCTCTGCTTTCTTTACGCTTTCGCCTGGCGGTTGGGTGGTGCCCGACGGGCCACTCTTGTTCTGCCTGGCGGCCGCCGCAGTCATGGCGGCTCGAATTCTGTTTCCGGACCACCCGAGTTCCGCCGCTGGCTGGTGGGAGTGGTCGCTTGTTGGGCTGTGGCTTGGTCTCGCCGGCTTATCGAAATACAGCGCCCTCCTGTTCGTCTTGGGACTCCTGATTTTCATCCTCCGGTCATCCGAGCATCGGTTCTGGATCTGGCGTGCGGCTCCCTATGTTGGGGCGGTAATTACCCTGTCACTGTTATTTCCTGTTCTACTTTGGAATTATGAAAATCGGTGGGTATCCTTTGTGTTTCAGGGCGGCCGGGGGTTGGCGACTGGGCGCTTTCATTTCCAATACGTGCTCTCGATTATTGTCGGGCAAATCGCCCTGCTTTTGCCGTGGATTATGCTGCCGTTGACAACAGCAATGATCCAGATGGGTCGCTGCTCTCGCCCGGAAAGCCCTGTGCGATTCCTGGTGTGTCTCGCCTTACCCCCCATTGTCGTTTTTACAGTCATACCCTTGTGGGGCGCTAGAGGGCTGCCTCATTGGCCAATGCCGGGATGGTTTTTCGGATTTCCACTTCTCGGCGCCTGGTTTTCCCGGATACGCCGGGAGACAATTATTCTCCGCCGTTGGAGTATCGTGTCCGCTGGAGCCTTGTGCGGCCTCCTTCTGGTTGGGGTTACCATGGCGAGTAGCGGGTGGAGCAGGCTGATCGTTCCGGACGGAATAAAATACGAAGATCCAACTCTCGAAAGCTTCAATTGGACAGACCTTCGGGAAGCCCGCCTGCTCCAGCCTGCAGGAAGCAGACCGCCTGCATTCATCATCGCCCGGAATTGGATGGACGGCGGAAAAATCGATCAGGCGCTCGGAGGACGAATTCCAGTCATGATATTTTCAGATGACCCGAGACAATTTGCATTTGATCGTAACTCGAATGATTATCTAGGACAAGATGGTATTATTATTGTTAAGTCATCACATGCCGCTGCCGAAGTACAAAGATTGGGTTCGTTCTTTGAATCGTTCGGGAAAGCGGAGACTTTGTCCTTAGGTCGGCGTGGAACGGACGAGATCAGTTTAACGAGGGTTTTAGGTTAGCATAGAGAGCAGGTCGCTGATCCTGCAGTTTCCGGCGAAACGGGCGAAGAGGGCGAGGCTGACGTCCACCATGCGCTTGGCTTTCGAGACCACGATTGAGCGGCGTCGAAAGGGTAGCGTCCGCGGACGAGGTGTAAATTCGAGGACCGCTTTGGCGGGGATTGGGGTGGCCATCGGGCCATGCGGCTAAGGTGGAGTTTGCGGACTTCAACCCGAACCGGGAGCACCCGATGACCGACGACAGAGTGGCACTGATCGAGGCTTTTCAGAAGGCTGACGACGGCAACTTCCTGCGCAGCCTGGCCGAGACGGTCCTGCAGATCCTGATGGAGGCCGATGTGGACGGTCTGATCGGCGCGGGTCGTTACGAGCGGTCTGGCGAGCGCAGCACCTACCGCAACGGGTATCGCGAACGCAGCCTCGACACGCGGCTGGGCTCGCTCAACCTCAAGATCCCCAAGCTGCGCACCGGCAGCTACTTCCCCGGCTTCCTGGAGCCAAGGAAGACCGTCGAGAAGGCGCTGGTGGCGGTGATCCAGGAGGCGTGGATCGCAGGCGTGTCGACTCGGCGCGTGGACGACCTGGTGCAGGCCATGGGGCTGTCGGGCATCTCGAAGTCCTCCGTGTCGAAGCTGTGCAAGGACATCGATGAGCGGGTGAACGCCTTCCTCAAGCGCCCGCTGTCCGGCGCATGGCCCTATCTCTGGCTCGACGCCACCTACCCCAAGGTGCGTGAGGGCGGGCGCATCGTCTCCGTAGCCGCCATAGTCGCCGTGGCGGTGGACACCGAAGGTCGACGCGAGATCATCGGGCTGCACATCGGCCCGTCCGAGGCCGAGGTGTTCTGGACCGATTTCCTGCGCGACCTGGTCAAGCGCGGGCTGTCAGGTGTGCAACTTGTCATCTCGGACGCGCACGAGGGGCTTAAAGCCGCCATATGCCGCGTCCTGAAGGCGACCTGGCAAAGGTGCCGGGTTCATTGGACCCGCAACGCGCTCGCTTATGTGCCGCGCGCTCAGCAGACCATGGTCGCCGCCGGCTTGCGCCACGCCTTCCAGCAGCCCGACCAGGAGGCAGCCCGAGCCGCGCTCCACCATCTGGCTGAGCAGCTTCACAACCGTTGGCCGAAGCTCAAAGGCTTCATCGATGCCACGAGCGAGGACGTGCTCGCCTACCTGACGTTCCCGCTGCAGCACCGAACGAAGTTGCACTCCACAAACCCGCTGGAGCGTCTCAACAAGGGGTCACTGCAAGAAAGTGACGTCTGCGTACGCTAAGGCGGAACGGAGAGCGAACTCAGGCCGCGGGTTCGGTTCCGAGGCTGGCCAAGGCCTCGTAGAGAGCGGTCTTGCCGACCTTCACGCGGGCGGCAGCCTCGCGCACGGTGAGACCTGTAGCGAGAAGAGCCCGGGCTCGGACGAGCTTGTCCGGTGTGACCACGGGCTTTCGGCCTCCCTTGCGCCCGCGGGCTTCCGCGGCGCGTAGTCCGGCGCTCGTCCGCTCGCGGATGAGGTCGCGTTCGAACTGGGCGAGCGCCCCGAACAGGTGGAACACGAGCGTGCCGCCCGGCGTCGTGGTGTCGACGCCCTCGGTCAGGGACCGGAACCCGATGCCCTTGGTCTCGAGCCGCCGCACCGTCTCGATCAGGTGCGCCATCGAGCGGCCGAGCCGGTCGAGCTTCCACACCACTACCGTGTCGCCGCGCCAGACATAGGCGATGGCCTCCGTCAGGCCCGGACGGTCGGCCTTGGCACCCGAAGCGCGGTCTTCGAACACGTGGTCGCAGCCGGCGCTGCGCAGGGCATCGTGTTGGAGCGCCAGCGTCTGATCGGCGGTGGACACGCGCGCATAGCCGATCAAGGCCACTCCAGTCTCCCTGCCGTCCGTCTACTCGTCCGGGAATCATCTCGTCCGTCTTGCCGTTGTCAAGCCATGTTGCCGGACACGCGCGGCCTTGGCCGTCATTCGGCCGTATGACGGATCGATCAAGCCCGCGCCGACCGCCCATCAGAGCTCCACGGCAGCGCCGCTCCAAGGCTAAGCTTGGCTCCGCGGAGGGCGGAGCATGGCGCGGCGACGATTGTTGAGCGACGCGGTCTGGGCGCGCTACCTCGCGCCGCCCGCCGACGAGCGCGCAGTTGCCCGCCACGCCACGCTCGGCAGCAGACGGGCGTGTGGGCGGTCTCAGGGGGCCCAGCGACCGGCCGGCCGTTGCACGACGGGCTTGGCTTCCGCCGGGGAGAGATTGAGCGCCGTGCCGATCAGGGCCAGATGTGAGAAGGCCTGCGGGAAATTGCCGAGCTGGCGCTTGGCCCGCGGGTCGTACTCCTCAGCGAGAAGTCCGACATCGTTGCGGAGCGCAAGCAGGCGCTCGAAGAGCGCCTGCGCCTCCTCGCGCCGGCCCTGCAGCATCCAATTGTAGGCAAGCCAGAAGCAGCAGGGTAGGAAGGCCCCTTCGCCGGGCGGCAACCCGTCCTCAGTTTCCTCGGTGCGGTAGCGCAGGACGAACCCGTCGATCAAGAGGTCTCGCTCGATGGCGCTGACCGTCGCGCGGATGCGCGGGTCGCTCGCGGGCAGGAAGCCGACCAGGGGCAGCAGCAGCAGGCTCGCGTCCAGGGTTCTTGAGCCGTAGGACTGCACGAAAGCGCCTACCTCAGGGTTGAACCCCTGCCGGCACACATCGGTGTGAATTCGCGCCCGCAGCGCCCGCCAGCGCGCGACCGGCCCGTCCCAGTCGAACTCGGCTGCGGTTTTCACCATCCGGTCGAGCGCGACCCAGGCCATCACCTTCGAGTGGACGAAGTGCTTGCGCCCGCCGCGCACCTCCCAGATGCCCTCGTCCGGCTGGTTCCAGACGGTCTCAAGATACTCGGCCAGCGCCTTCTGCAGGGCCCAGGCTTCCGGGTTCTCGGCTAGCCCCCCGTGCCGGGCCTGGTGCAGCGCGTCCATGACCTCGCCAAAGACATCGAGCTGAAGCTGTGCGGCGGCGGCGTTCCCGACCCGGACGGGACGCGAGCCCTCGTAGCCTGGCAGCCAGCCGACTTCCCATTCGCGCAGGTGGCGCTCGCCGGCGAGGCCGTACATGATCTGGAGCTGGGCCGGGCTGCCGGCCACCGCCCGCAGAAGCCACTCGCGCCAAGCCCGCGCCTCGTCGTAGTAGCCGGCGTTCATCAGCGCCAGCAGTGTGAGGGTCGCGTCTCTCAGCCAGCAGTAGCGATAGTCCCAGTTGCGCGCGCCGCCGATCCACTCCGGCAGGGAGGTGGTGGGGGCAGCAACGAGGCCCCCGGTCGGTGCATAGGTGAGCGCCTTCAGCGTGATGAGTGAGCGGCCCACGGCCTCGGACCAGCTGCCCTGGTAGGTGCACCGGCTCGACCAGGCACGCCAGAACGCCTCGGTCTCGGCAAGCGTGCGGAATGGATCGACCGACACGGGCGGCGGCTGATGCGACGGGCCGTGGCTGAGGACGAACGTTGCGGTCTCCGCCTCGCCGAGCGTGAACGCTCCGACGGTTCTCAAGTCCTCACCGTGCAGCGGCACGCCCGTCTTCAGCACCAGCATGTCGGGTCCGGCGATGGCTCGCAGCAGACCGCCCTCCAGGCGGCTCACCCATGGCACGATCGCGCCGTAGCCGAAGCGCACGACGAGGTCCGTTTGCAAGGTCGTGCGTCCTTGCCGGCCAACAACGATGCGCACGAGGTCCGGAGCGGCACTGCGCGGGGGCATGAAGTCGATCAGGGTGACGGCGCCCTCGGCCGTCTCGAACTCCGTCTCAAGGATCAGGGTGCCTTCGCGGTAGCGGCGCGACACGCGGAACCCTGGGTCGGCGGGTGCGATCTGCCAGCGGCCGTTCTCGGGTGAGCCAAGCAGGGCCGCAAAGCACGCCGACGCGTCGAACCGCGGCCAGCACAGCCAGTCGATCGAGCCGTCGCGCGCCACGAGCGCGGCTGCCTCGCAGTCGCCGATCAGGGCGTAATTCTCGATCCGGGACGGCAAGGCCGGTGCCTCTCGCGCGCTCAGGTTTTTCGCAGCTTCTCCTCTTCCTGAAGGACCTCGTTCTCGACCTGAACGGTGACGTGGCGCGTGTTGAACTCGGCCGCCATGATCCGCTGCACCGCCTTGAGGACGCGCGCGGCCTCGGCCATATCCAGCACGACGAGATGCGCGCTCATGGCGTCGATGCCGGAGGTGATCGAGCGCACGTGCAGGTCGTGGACGGAGCGCACGCCCGGGATCGTCAGCAACTGACGCTCGACGATGCGCGTGATCAATGACGCGACCTCCGAGCCCTTGAAGCCGTGCGCAGCCTCGTAGGCATCCAGCGGTTGAGCCCGCGCGCCCTGTGCCTGTGCTCCGGGTGCGACTGAAGCGAGCATGAGGAGACCGGCGACGAGGGCGAGGGGGTGGGTGTTCGGCATCTGCGATCTCACGGACGAACCTTCCTCAGCAGTGGTCGGGTTGGCGGGTGCGATCCACGCCACGGTACGCCTGCAACCGCCTTCCTCGCCAGCCCGGCTTGCCGCAGTTCCGCAGGCCGTGCTCGCGCTCGGAACTGCCCCAGGCACCCGATCAAAGTCTGAACGCACAGCAGAGCGTACAGTGCCGCCAAGCCCGATTTCAGTCCAACGTTGCACGGGAGAGCCGCCGTCGCGAACCGCCCGGTCGCTCCTGCGTTGAGGCCGCACAGCTTTGCGGCTGTCCAACAACCGACAGGAGACGACATGTCCCGGATCGCCCTTTCCCTCGCGCCCTTCCTTCTTCTCACCAGCCTCGCGGCAGCTCAGACGAGCCCGCCTACCCAGGCGCCGGCTCCTGCGGCTGCCCCTCCGGGTGCTGCGCAACCTGCCCACGGGACGACCGGTCACAAGGAGCGCGAGCACGAAGGTCTGCAGACTGCAAAGGTCTCGCTCGCCCAGGCTCTCGACACGGCCGAGAGCAAGGGACCTGGTCGCGCGATCGAGGCGGACTTCGAGAGCGGTAACGGCAAACCGTACTTTGAGATCAAGGTGCTCGGCAGCGACGGCAAGCTCACCGACCACCACATCGACGCGACCACGGGTCAGGTGACCAAGAGCGACAACCATCCCATCGAGAGCTACTTCATCCGCTTGAAGCCGTCCGATGTGCAGAACGCCCCCACGACGCTGAAGCAGGCGGTCGCGACCGCCGAGCAGAAGGCAGGCGGCAAAGCAGCTGAGGCCGAAGTCGAGCGTGAGGCCAGCAGCGTGCAGTACAAGATCACGGTGATGACCGGCAGCCAGTCGCAGGAGATCAGGGTCGGGGCGGACGGAAAGATCATGCCGAGCAAATAGGTCGGCAGCGCTGGGCGGAGTTCTCGGCTCCGCCCGGACAGCAGCGGTCAGCGAGCCATAGGCGGGACGCGGCCCTCGTCTGCTGGTGGCTCCAGGTCGGTTCGTGCGCCATCCGAGAGATCCTCAGACGGTTGACCGGTGAGAGCGCTGCGCACCAAGGCCACAAGGCGGCGTCCGTTGATCAGGAACAGGATGCTGGCCAGTCCGAGATAGGCCCAGGCGAGCCAGGTCAGCGTCGCGATCGTGCGCGCCTCGTCGTTGCGGTAGACGAAGGCCAGACCGACCTGCACGGCAAACAGCCCGGCCAGCGCCAGCGCGGACCAGAGGCCGAGGCGCAGGCGCAGCAGGAGCGCGATGCCGAGCAGCGACTGGGCCGCCGTCAGGAAGAACTCCTCGCCCTGGCGCGCATCGAGCGGCAGGGGGCTCATCGCGCCCGCGCCGACGCTCAGGGCCAGCGGCAGCATGCCGACGAGCAGCGTCCATTGGTTGATCTTGTCGCTGATCATCGCGATCAGCCCGTCGCCGGCACGGTTGGCCAGCACGAACAGCACCGCCACCGAGATCGCGGGCGCCTCGCTGGCCAGGGGCGCCAGCCACTGGATCAGCAGAAACTCGTTGAGCCCGATCGCCCGGCCGGTGCCCACCATGGCCTCGGCGAAGGGTTCGGCCGAGGCGAGGATGACGCCGCAGGCCACAACCACGAGAGCCCCGATCGCGGCCCATTGCTGAGCCGGGGACAAGGTGTTCAGCGCGGCTGCGGGGCCGGGCTCCTCCGCCTCGTCCGGGTTGTCGCTCTTCTGCAGGTTGCGCACGCGCCAGACATACGCCGCAAAGATGGCTGCCAGGACGACGAAATCCACGACGGAGATGCTGCGCTTGAACAGGATGACGAAGGCGTAGAGGCTGGCGAGCAGCAGGAAGCCGATCTCGACGGCATTGACAGGGGCAAGATCGACCGCGCGGTGCCGGTCCTTCGTCCAGTGCAGGAACACCATCAGGGGCCAGGCCAGGCCGACGAGCAACCGGTTGGCGCCGGTCATGTTGGCGGCGGCGTAATGCACGTATTGCGACCCCGGACCCTCGAGCCCAGCCTTGTAGGCGTAGTAGAGGTCGACCGCGTATTCCGGCAGCACGGTCACCAGGGCGACCACGGCCAGGATCAGGCCTTGCGCGATGTGCTGCTCGGCGGTTTCCGCGCCCCAAGACAATAGGAAGCCCGCCGCCAGGATAGCGCTGCCGAAGGCGGCGGCATCGAGGACCGGGCTTGGCCGCCAGCCCGTTATGCGCAGCAGGAGAGCCGGGAGGGTGGCCGCCACGGCGACGGCAACCAGGATCAGAAAGCGTCTCACGCGAACTCCTCTACGTCATGTCACGGCCTGCCCGTCCGCGTCCCGCTGAAGCGAGCGTCGCGCGATCGCGCCGGCAAAGGACTGTTTCTGCCGCGCCTCAGCCCCGAACGCCGCTCCGGCCTCCGAAGGTGGCGACACGGTAGAGGTAGAGCACGAGCGCCAGGACCAGCACGCCGTTGCCGATCGGCTCGATGAAGCGGCCCACGCTGCGGTAGCTCTCGCCAAGCCCGTAGCCGGCCGCCGTCAGCAGCCCGGTCCAGACGATCGTGCCCAGGGCCGAGTGGACCAGAAAGGGCGTGAGCGGCATGCCGGCCACCCCGGCCGGCACCGAGATCAGGCTGCGCACGCCCGGGACGACGCGCCCGACCAGGACGGTGAGGCCGCCGCGCCGGGCGAACCAGGCACCGGCCCGATCGACCTCCGCCGGGCTCAAGGTCAACCAGCGCCCGTGCCGGGCCGCGAAGCGCCGCAGGCGCTCGCGCCCGAGCCAGCGCCCCACGCCGTACCAGACCAGCGCACCGGAGAGCGATCCGGCCGTACCAGCGAGGAAAACACCGAGGAGGCTGAGCTGGCCGCGCGCCGCGGCAAAGCCTGCCAGCGGCATGATCACCTCGGAGGGGATTGGCGGGAAGATGTTGTCGATCAGCATCAGCAGGAAGACGCCGAGGTAGCCGGTCCGCTCGATCGCGGTCACAATCCAGTCGACCAGCGCGACCTCCTCACAAGCGGCACCTGCAGAGGCCTTGCCGCTGCAGTTCGATCGGGAACGCACAAAGCAGAGGTGGGTTCATACGTGGACACCAAAGCGCAGCCCGCGCCCCGTTGCAGCGCGACGATGCAGCGAGCCGCCATCCGGGGAATGAAACGCGCCGATGCCTCATCCGCCCCACACGGCATCGGTCGCGCCCACGGGCGGGGCGAAGCTGCTGCAGCCAGGCCTGACCTGCTGGCGCGTCGAGCGGGCGGCGCGCTTCGCCCCGATCGTCGATGCCGCCGCCTACTTCGCGCATCTGCGCTGCGCCCTTCTGCGCGCCCGCCACGCGGTTTTGTTCATCGGCTGGGAGTTCGACACCCGCATCAAGCTCGACCCCGACCACCCATTGCCGGGCCTGCCGGAGGAACTCGGCCCGTTCCTGTCGGAGCTCGGTCGACGCCGGCCGGAGCTGAGCATTCGGGTGCTGCAGTGGAATTTAGGGGTCCTCGGCACGCTGGCGCGCGGCACCACACCGCTCTACCTCCTGAACTGGATGCGGGCTCGCGGCTTCCAGTTCCGGCTCGACAGTGCCCACCCGCCCGGGGCCTCGCATCACCAGAAGATCGTGGTGATCGACGATGCGCTCGCCTTCTGCGGCGGCATCGACATGACGGACGACCGCTGGGACACGCGTGACCATGTCGACCAGGACACGCGCCGGGTGCGCCCGTCGGGACGAGCCTACGCGCCGTTCCACGATGCCACAGTCGCGGTCGACGGCGCAGCCGCTGCGGCTCTCGGTGCCCTTGCCCGCGAGCGCTGGCACCATGCTACCGGCGAGAGGATCGCGCCGCCCGGTCCAGGTGCGCACGATCCCTGGCCCGACAGGCTGACGCCGCTTCTGCGCGACGTGGAGGTGGGGATTGCCCGGACCGCGCCGGCCTATCACGGGCGCCCTGGCGTGCATGAGATCGAGCAACTCTACCTCGCCGCGATCGCGGCTGCTCAGCACACGATTTATATCGAGAGCCAATACTTCGCCGCACGCTGTATCGCCGAGGCGATGGCAGTCCGTCTGAGAGAGTCGGACGGGCCCGAGATCGTCGTGATCAACCCCGATCGCGCCATGGGCTGGCTCGAGGAAACGGCCATGGGACGGGGACGGGACCATGCCCTGGCGCATATCCGATCCGCGGACCGCTTCGGACGCTTCCGCATTTACCGTCCGGTGACCGAAGCTGGGCAGCCGATCTACGTGCACGCCAAGGTGCTGATCGTCGACGATCGCCTTTTGAAGATTGGCTCGTCGAACCTGAACAACCGCTCGATGGGCCTCGATACCGAATGCGATCTGGCCGTCGAAGCCGTGCCTGGGCACGCGACCCATCAGGCAGTCGCGGCAGAGATCCTCGGCTTGCGCGATGCGCTCCTGGGCGAGCACTTCGGCGTTCCGCCGTATGAGGTGGCGAGAATGCGCGCCCGCATGGGCTCGCTGATTGCCGCGGTCGAGGCGCTGCGCCAGGAGGGGGGGCGTACCCTGGTTCCGCTCGACGGGCCAGGTCCCAAGGTCGTGCAGCCGCTGAGCGAGGGCGAGCTTCTCGACCCCGAGCGGCCCGAGCCGGTGTGGAGAGCTGTGCTGCACGCCCTTGCCGACAAACGCCGCCGTCGTGCCGATCTCGCGCAATCCCTGTCGAACGGGGAAGGTAGCTCGAAGGCGTGATGGATCTCAGATCTTCAGCAGGTCGACCGTGCGCCTGTTGAGGTCGTCGAGGGTTGCGATCACCCTCAAGTTCGACTCGTAGTCTCCCATCGCTGCGCGCAACCCGCCATCTCCGTGGCAGGGTCGACGTTGGGCAACCTCAGATTGCCCTGCTCGTCGGCAGCGGGATGCCCGGGGCTTGAGATCGAGCGGAACGGGCTGATGTCCTGCACGACGCGACCGATCGGCTCTACGTCAACCCCGACCGGCTCGAACACCGCGATCCTGCGCCGGTAGGGGTCGCCGCCGGGCGTGCTCGCGGTGCTGTTTGCGTTGGCGAGGTTCTCGGTCATGACCCGCAGGCGGCCCTGCTGCACTCGCAGGCCTGCCGCTGCGATGGCGGAACCCGTAATGCCTTCCCTCCCAGCCATCCACGCTCTCCCGAGAACCGATCAGGCGGCTGGAGGCCGAACCTGCAATGTCTCAATGAATGGTTAGCGATCATAGTTAGTGAAGAGTTAATAGCAGCCTGCATCCCCTTGAAATCGGCCACCCAATATCTGATCCTGAGTGCTGAGAGGCCACACTCCAGGATATCGCGTTGGTTGGACGCGACACGGGCGAAGCTCCTTGACGCGCAGCTTCGTGGCCCGGGGCAACGTCATTGCTTCCGACTACGGATCAGCGCCATTCGGCCGATCCAGACCGGATGCTCCGACATGCGACGCACTCCGGTAAAGCCCGCCTCCGTCAGAAATTTCGGCCACATCCCTGACGCGTGGGACTTGGTTGCCTCCGCGCCGTAGAGCAACTGAGTGATCCGCAGGATCACGTCTTCTCGCGAGGCCTTCGGCTGGTCGATGTCGGCTACCAAGACGATACCACCCCGTCGAACGATCCGCCGAAGCTCCCGCAGATTTTTAACCTTGTCCTCCGGGGTAAGGCCATGCAGATTGAGAACCAGCATCACCTTGTCGAAGTAACTTGCGCCGAACGGTGTCCTCCTCGCATCTCCGAACGTCATGGCCCTGTAGTTGGGCAAGTTCATGCAGGATGCGCGTTTGAAGGCTTTCGTGATCCGACGACGGTTGAACTCGACCGCAACGAACTGGGTATCGGGAAAGCGGTCCGCACAATACAGGGCACGAAGGGCGCTTCCGGGGCCACAATCGAGAATGCGTTCACCGGATTTCGGCGCGATTGCCTCCGCAAGAGGCGCATACCATTTCGGGTCGTCCAGAAGGCAGGCATCGATCAGCATACGGAATGCCCCCGAGAGCCACCGGCCACGGACGTGCTGACGGGCCGGCATCTCAGTGTGTATGAGGTCGGCTTCGCTCCTGTCATCCGAGAAGCCTGTCGCGCTCTTGGCCACTTGCACCTTCCCGCTTCCTCGTCAGACAAAGAGAGAATTTGATGGAAACAGGAGGACGTCGTGCTTGGATGTCCGCCCACTTACGCCAACGAAGAATGCTTCTTGGATATATTACGGGCTCGATGTTGGTGGTGTAGAAGGTTGAAAAACTGCCCGCGATTTAGAATTTTATTCCGAACCTCGTCTGAGATCTGGAAGCCATTGCAGCGACATGGGTGGGCCTACTCCGCGGCCGGCCGCAAAGGTGGATAGGCACGACCTTCAGCTTCCTTCTTCTCCTGCACGGACGATTTCGGGGTCTCCTTGGCACCGAAACGCGCGTAGAGCGCCGGCAGCACGATCAGCGTGAGCAGGGTGGCGCTGATCAGGCCGCCGATGACGACGGTCGCGAGCGGCCGTTGCACCTCCGCCCCAGTCTCGGTGGCCAGCGCCATCGGAACGAACCCGAGCGAGGCCACGAGCGCCGTCATCGCCACCGGCCGCAACCGGGTCATGGCGCCCTCCAGGATCGCCTCGCGCTTCGGCCGGCCCTCTTGGATCAGCTGCTTGATGAAGGTCAGCATCACCAGCCCGTTCAGCACCGCCACGCCCGACAGAGCGATGAACCCGACCGCCGCTGGGACGGAGAACGGCATGCCCCGCAGCCACAGGGCCGCGATGCCGCCGGTCAGCGCCAGCGGAACCGCACTGAACACCAGGAGCGCGTCCCGGGGCGAGCCGAGCGCCGAGTACAGCAGCAGGAAGATCAGGAAGAAGCAGACCGGCACCACGATCATCAGACGCTGCCGGGCCGAGGCGAGGTTCTCGAACTGCCCGCCCCACGCCACGTAGTAGCCCGAGGGTAGCTGCACCTGGGTCGCAACCTTGGCCTGCGCCTCGGCGACGAGCGAGCCGATGTCGCGCCCGCGGACGTTCGCGGTCACGACGACCCGGCGCTTGCCGTTCTCGCGGCTGATCTGGTTCGGCCCTTCCGTGACGGAAAAGCTCGCGACCTGCTTCAGCAGCACTGACGCGGCACGCCCACTCGGACCCGGCGGGAGCGCGACGGGCAGGTTCTCGAGCTCCTCCCGGTCCTCCCGCACCTTGTCGGTGAGGCGTACGACGATGGGGAAGCGCCGGTCACCCTCGAACACAACGCCGGCATCCCGCCCGCCGATGGCCGCCCCGATGACCTCCTGGATGGCGCCGGTGCTCAGGCCCAGCCGCGCCGCTTCCGCCTTGTTGATCTTGATCTCCAGGAAGGGCAGGCCCTGCGTCTGCTCGACTTTTACGTCCTCGGCGCCGGCCGTCCCCTTCAGGATGGCCGCGATCTGGTTGGCCACCTTGAGCATCGGCTCGAACTCTTCGCCGAACACCTTCACCGCGAGATCGCCGCGCGTGCCGGCCAAGAGCTCATTGAAGCGCAGCTGGATCGGCTGGGAAAATTCGAACACGTTCCCGGCGAGTTCGCCGGCGGCTTTCTCGATCTGCTCCTGGAGCTCGGCCTTGGACAACTCCGGGTCGGGCCACTCCTCCTGGGGTTTGAGGATGACGAAGGTGTCCGAGGAGTTCTGCGGCATCGGGTCCGAGGCGACCTCGGCCGTGCCGGTCTTCGAGAAGACGTAGGCGACCTGCGGGAACTTGCTGACCGCCTGCTCGATCCTGAGCTGCATCGCCTGGGACTGCGACAGCGAGGTCGAGGGGATGCGCAGCGCGTTCATGGCGATGCTCTTCTCGTCGAGCGTCGGGATGAACTCGGCGCCGAGCCGAGTGAACAGGAGACCCGCTCCGACCAGCAGCAGGAGAGCAGCCCCGATGAAAACCAGCGGTGTCTTCACGGCGCCCGCGAGTGCAGGCCTGTAAGCCGCCTTGAAGCTACGGATGATGAAGTTGTCCTTCTCGGTGACCTTTCCGGTGATGACGATGGCGATCATGGCCGGCACGAAGGTCAGCGACAGGACGAAGGCGGCGACGAGCGCGATGATGACGGTCAGCGCCATCGGCTCGAACATCTTGCCCTCGACGCCCGTGAAGGTGAGGAGCGGCACGTAGACGAGGATGATGATCGCCTGCCCGAACAGCGACGGCTTGATCATCTCCTCGGCCGAGGCCCGCACCGTGGCGAGGCGCTCTTCGAGCTCCAGCTTGCGCCCGAGCTCGTGCTGCTTCTCGGCGAGATGCCGCAGAGCGTTCTCGGTGATGATGACCGCCCCGTCGACGATGAGGCCGAAATCGAGGGCGCCGAGGCTCATCAGGTTGGCTGAGATCTTCGCCTCGACCATGCCGGTCATGGTCATCAGCATGGCGACCGGGATGACCAGGGCCGTGATGATGGCGGCGCGGATGTTGCCGAGCAGCAGGAACAGGATGACGATGACAAGAGCCGCGCCCTCGGCCAAGTTCCGGGCTACGGTCTTGATGGTGGCCTCGACCAGGAGCGTGCGGTTGAGCACCGTCTGGACCTCGACGCCGGGTGGCAGCGACTTGCGGATCTCGTTCATCTTGGCGTCGACCGCGGCCGCGACCGTGCGGCTGTTCTCGCCGATCAGCATCAGGGCGGTGCCGACGACGACCTCCCGGCCGTTCTCGCTGCCCGAGCCGGTGCGCAGGTCGCGCCCGATCCGGACCTCGGCGATGTCCTTGATCCGCACCGGCACGCCGCCGCGGGTGGTGACGACGACGTTGGCGATCTCGTCCATGCTCTCCAGGCGCCCGGCCGCGCGCACGACGTAGCCCTCGCCGTTGTCCTCCAGGTAGCGCGCGCCCTGGTTGGCGTTGTTGGCCTCTAAGGCCCGCGCAACGTCGCCGAATGAGAGGTCGAGGGCGGTGAGCTTCGCCGGGTCCGGCTGGACGTGGTATTGCTTCTCGTAGCCGCCGATGCCGTCGACGCCGGCGACGCCCGGCACGGTCTTGATCTGAAGGCGGATGATCCAATCCTGGATCGTACGGAGATAAGCCGATCTTTCGATCTCGGTCGTGAGCCGCTGGCCCTCCGGCGTCAGGTAGCTGCCGTCGGATTGCCAACCGGGCTTGCCGTCGAGGACCGGCGCGCCCTCGCCAGGTTTCTTGTAGTTCACCGTCCACATGTAGATTTCGCCCAGGCCCGTCGAGACCGGGCCCATCTGCGGCTCTGCCCCGGGCGGAAGGTCGGACTTCACCTGGTTGAGGCGCTCGGCGACCTGCTGCCGGGCGAAGTAGATGTCGAGCTTCTCCGCGAAGACCGCCGTGACCTGCGAGAAGCCGTTGCGCGAGAGCGAGCGGGTGTATTCCAGCCCCTTGATGCCGGCCAGCGCGGTCTCGACCGGGTAGGTGACCTGCTTCTCGATGTCGACCGGCGAGTAGGAGGGGGCGACCGTGTTGATCTGCACCTGGTTGTTGGTGATGTCGGGGACCGCGTCGATGGGCAGCTTTGTGAGCGAGTAGACGCCGAAGCCCGCTGCGAGCAGCGACAGGAGCACCACGAGCCAGCGCTGGTGGACCGAGAAATCGAGGATGCGACTGATCATGTCCGATCTCCCGCTCAGTCGTGGTGCTCGGCTTCGCCCTTGCCGAGCTCAGCCTTGAGGAGGAAGGTGTTCTTGACCGCGATCTCCTCGCCCGGCTCCAGACCAGAGGCGATCTCGACCGAGGCGTCGTCCGACTTGCCGGTCTTGACGTCGCGCCGCTCGAACCCCTCCGGGGTACGCACGAAAGCAACCTTCTCGCCACCCATGCTCTGGAGCGCGTCGCGCGGCACCTTCATCTTGACGCTGTCCTGCCCGACCTGGATCTCGGCCGAGACGAAGGTGCCCGGCCGCCAGCTGAAATCCTGGTTGGGCAGCGCGGCGATCACGCGGGCCGAGCGGGTCTCGGCGTTCAGGATCGGGCTGACGAAGATGATCTTGCCCTTCGTACGCTGACCCGCATCCTCATCTCGGGCGGCGATCAGGACCTCCGCCCCTTCCTTGACCTTGGCCAGATCCGTGGTTGGCACCGCAAGCTCGACCCAGACCGTCGCGAGATCCGCGACCGTGTAGAGGTCGGCCGGGTCACCTTGGCCACCCACTGTCGTGCCAATATCAACTTTGCGCTCGACGACGCGCCCGGTGATCGGCGAGCGCAGCTCGTACCGGCGCAGGCTCGACTGGTTCGGGGTGGCCTCGTCCTTCTTGGCGCTCGTGACCACCTCATCCGCGTTGAGCCCCAGAGCGGAGAGCTTCTGCCGGGCCAGGTTCAGGCGCAGCTGCGTCTCGGAATAGGTGGCGCGCGCCTGCAGGAAGGTGGCCTCGGCCGAGATCCGCTTATCCCAGAGCGCCTGCTGCCGGTCGTAGTTGGTCTTCTGCAACTCGGTGTTGACCGAGGCGGTCAGGTACTCGCTCTTGGCGTCGGCGACCTCGCGGCTGTCGAGGACGGCGACGACCTCGCCCTTCTTCACGGGGTCGCCCAGGCGCTTGAGCATCTCGGACACGGTGCCGACGACCCGCGCCGGCACGCGGGCAATCCGGTCGGTGTCCGGCGTGATCGTGCCGGGCGCCATCAGGTGCCGCGAGAGCGTGCCGCCCTGAACGGGCGCGGTCGTGATCTCCTGCGCGGCAGCTTGCTCCGCCGACATTTTGATCTGCCCCTCGGAGGCGTGATCCTCCGCCTTCTCGCCGGCGGGTTTTTCGGCCTCCGCCTTCGGGGGTTGCGCTGGGCCCTCCGGTAGGGTGTCGGTCTTCATCAGGCCTGTCGCCACCAAAGCCCCCTGGATGACCTGGGACACGCGCGGCACGGCACCGCCGATCGCAACACCGACCGCCAGAACAATCAGAATAAGAAACGCACGCATGGCGCTGACCTCAACCGGGCCTTTGGGCGCCGGCTGCGCAGAGGCGCGGCCGATCACTTCCAATTCCCACATGACCCCCAACGCCCGGCGCCTAGAGAAGGCGCGAGCGACAACAATCCACCTCGGCGGTGGGACGGGTCAGACCCGGGGCGGTCTGCGAAGCGGGGAGGCGGAGCGGGCGGTGAGCGGCTCGGTCCGGACGGGATAGACGACTCTGTCAGCCGTTCGAACCGGCTCGAACGCGACCGGCTCGGCCCGCATCACTTGATGACAGCCGCAGTGCACGTGGAACACTACGCCCGCATCCGCTGGGTCGCCCGGCCCTGCATGATCCGCAGTCGGATGCGACGAGAGCGTCAGCAGGCCATCGCTCTGAACGGGGCTGGGTGCCGCGGCAGTCTCGGAGGCGATGACGGAGAACGCAAGGGCGAGGGCGAGCAAGCATGAGGCGATCACGCGCGAAAGACGCGCCGATCCATTTCTTGCTCGGTGCCGCAGGCCAGCCATCACGGCCTGATCTACGATCAAGTGTCGGCCAGCACAAGGTATGGCTGCCCGGAAGGGCCAGAGCTCTCCGTCGCGCGAGGCCGGCTCAAGACTCTCCGTCGGAGCATCTTGGATCCGCCGGCGTGGGCCGTTCCCGCGAAGCAGGCGACAGCTGCGCCGTTGTCGGGCAGCTCGCCTCTTCCGGGGAGCATAAGAGGGAGTGGGGCGCTCATGTCGCGGCGACATGATCAGAGTGGACAGTATTGTTGTTGGCCAGCCCGGGATACCAGCACTCAACAGTGATGATTGCAGCAGTCTGCCGCTTCTCGGCATTGATGGTCGACAGCACAGCCTCAACAACGCCGCGCAGGAGCTATGCATCGGCCAAACGGATCAGACACGTCGAATATCCGACCCTTTAGGTGACAGTTGTCGGGGACCTCTCCCCAGCTGGCTCAAGTGTGGTCATTTCTGTCACCTAAACGTGTAACCTTTTTTGTTGTTACAGAAACGCGGTCCTGCGATTATCGTTACATGTTAATCGGCTACGCGCGTGTCTCCACCGAGGACCAGAACCTAGACCTGCAGCGCGATGCCCTGACCGCGGCAGGCTGCGAAAGGGTGTTTGAGGAAAAGGAGAGCGGGCGCGCTGGCACCAAGCGTCGGCTCTGGAGGCTGCCCTCGCCTACCTGCGCGCCGAGGACCAGCTGCTAATCTGGAAGATCGACCGTCTCGGCCGCTCGCTGCGCGAGATGCTCGACACCGCCCACATGCTCCAGGAGCGCGGGTCAAGCTGCGCTCCCTGACCGAGTAGGTGGACACAGAGACCGCCACCGGGCGGATGATGTTCAACTTCCTCGGCAAGATCGCCGAGTACTTCCTCGACCTCAACCGCGAGCGCACCCTTGCCGGCCTCAAAGCCGCAGTGGCGCGGGACCGCAAGGGCGGCCGGCTGCGCAAGATCACCGACGCCGATTCGGAAGTGGGCCGCGCGATGCTCGCGGCCGGCACCATTCCGCTGGCCGAGATCGCCAAGCGCCTCGGCGTCAGCCGCAAGATCTTCTATCTCTACTTCCCACGGGCGCGCAGCCAAGCGGCGCAGGCGAAAGGCTGAGCCGATGCCGATCCGCCCGGAAAACCGCCTCTTCTACCCGATTGACTGGGCGCAGCTGTCCGACGTGATTGTGGACGGGGAGGCACATGCGGACCTCACCCGCAGCTACGCAGTGGGTATCTCGACCATCCAGCGCATCGAGAAGCGCATGAAGGCAGGGACATGAACCGGGTGCAACTCCGCCGGGTGGACGAAGCGCAGAACATGCGCCGATTCTACACCCTCGCCCTGCAACCCGACCTATTCGGCGGGTGCGACCTCGTGCGGGAATGGGGACGGATTGGGCAGGCCGGAACGGTCCGGCGCGACCGCTACCCCTCTTCCATCGAGGCGCAGGCCGCGCTCGACGCCAAACGGTGCGAGAAAGAAAAGGGCGGCTATGCATGATGCGGGAGGATCGGTCTTGTGCCTGATCTGAAGGATCTAAATAACATCTACTTGGTTGTGGCGTTTATTATCCCTGGTCTCATTATTAACTACATCCGGTCTCAGTTCATCGCCGCGCGCATGGAGAAGTTTGGCGATGCGGCTCTAGGATACCTAACGCTCACACTAGTCTATTATGGTATATCAATCCCATTTATAGGGTTGATGTCTGACCTCAAAAAAGCTTGATTAAAACGCTGATCTGGTAGGGGCTAATCATAATTGGTCCATCGGCATTTGGGTTGCTGTTGGGTGTGGCAACACAGCGCGAGTGGTTGCGGTGGATAGCGACCAAGCTGCGGTTGCGCCTCGTCCATAACACGCCAACCTCGTGGGATTGGCGGTTTGCACGATGTGAGACCGCACGGTTTGTTATGGTCACGCTTACGGACGGGGCAAAATTCGCAGGGATTTTCGGCGTGAACTCTTTCGCCTCCACGGACCCTACAGAGCGCGAACTCTACATTGAAGAAATGATGGATTTAGACGAAAACGGCGTGTGGAAATATCGGGAAGAACCAGAAGGCGTCCTGATATTAGCTAAAGAAATACGTTACATCGAGTTCAAAAATGAATTTAAATCTGGAGCGTGAACCCACGAATAGACCGGGCTATACGCAGAACGGTTGGCGACCGACGAGTGAGGGGCATCGCCCCTCGTCGGATCGCGGTCACCAACCTACCTACTCCCCCTCAAACCCCGGTGCAGGGCATCAGCCTTCCTCACCGGGCGAGCGGCCCGCGCCGCCTACTACAGGAAGCGGCGCGATCCCTCCCGCCAAGCCTAAAGGCTGAGACGCAACGCACCCCATAAGGGCGCGTTTTAGGTCAGTTTTCCTTTGCCGACATATCCATAATCATGTACATTTAAGCGATGGGCGAAAGCGAGCGCACGGTTTGGGACGATCCCAAAAACGAGAAAAACATTCAGGAGCGCAAGATCGATTTTGCGGGCCTTGATGATGTTTTCGATGGACGCTTCGCGCGCGTTGCCGAGGATAAGAGACGTGACTACGGCGAACAACGGTTCAACATGCTTGTTGAACTTCACGGAGTGATCTTGAACGTCACGTTTACCCTGCGCCCACCCAAGCACCGGATTATTTCGGCCCGCCTTGCGAGCCGGAAAGAAAGGAGGATCTACCGTGCCAAGCAGCAAAACGGCTAAGGCCACTGACCGCACGGACTGGGCGGCCCTCCGCGCCATGCCCGAGGCCGAGATCGAGCGGATTGCCGCCGAGGACGAGGAAAACCCGGCAACGGACGAGAGCCACTGGGCCGAGGCGACCATCGGCCTACCCCCCGGCAAAACCCCGATCCATGCGAGCTTCGACCGGGACGTGGTGGACTTCTTCAAGCGCGACGGGCGGGGCTACCAGACCCGCATGAACGCGGTTCTCCGCCGCTACATGGAAGCCCAGCAGGGCAAGAAGGCTGACCGCTAGGCCAAGTGACATAGCGCCCCTCCGGAGGCGTTTTGCGGTATGGCGCAGCAGCGTTTTTATGCTGTGATGCTCAAGCGTTGTGATGCAATGGCGTCACGGCGTAACCGCATCTTAACACCGTGGCGCTGTTATGTAGTGGCGCAACAGCACAACCTTGGCCATGGTGCGCCCATGCGAACGATTACACTCGTCACTCAGAAGGGCGGCACAGGGAAAACCACCCTTGCGACCTCCCTCGCCGTCGCCGCGATTGAGACCGGCGAAACCGTGGCCTTGTTCGACCTCGACCTGCAAAAGTCGTCGGTGGGCTGGGGCGATAAGCGGGAGAAAGCCAAGGTCCGCGCTGAGAAGGGCGGGGACACGGACCTCGCCGCCAAACTCGGTGGCCCCCACATCCAGCAATTCCCACTCAACCGCCTCGCGGAGAGGGCCTGTCGCAAACCCGCAGCGTTTACCCCGCGTTGACCATACAGCCCGCATGGTGCCTCCAGTCCCGGAGGCCACCCCATGATCCTGTCCGCCATCGCCGCGAAGCTGAAGCAGCGTGCCAAGGCTGACTTCAAGGGCCGGCACTATGAGGCTGCCCTGATCGTCCAGGCCGTCTCCTGGTACCTGCGCTACCCGCTGAGCTACCGCGACATCGAGGAGCTGTTCCTGGAACGCGGCATGGATGTGGACCACTCCACCCTGAACCGCTGGGTCTTGGCCTACGCGCCGCTGATCGAAAAGCGGTTGCGGCAGTTCCGCAAACCGCACTGCGGCTCGGTACGCATCGACGAAACGTACATCAAGGTGCGGGGGGAGTGGCGCTATCTCTACCGGGCCGTCGACAAGCACGGCAATCCAGTCGATTTCCTGCTCACCGCCAATCGGGATCTCGATGCCGCCAAGCGCTTCTTCCGCAAGATGCTGCAGGATCAGCCGTTGCTCGCCCCGGATCGCATCGGCACGGATGGCGCCGGCACCTATCCACCCGCCATCTTGGCTGCGAGGAACGACGGCCTTCTACCCCGCGCGCCGCTCCACTATGTGACCAAGCACCTGCAGCAGGGCATTGAGAGCGACCACTTTCGGGTCAAGAAGAACATGCCCCGGATCGGCGGCTTCCAGTCCTTCCGCACTGCCCGGCGCACGATCCAGGGGTTCGAGGCCATGCTGTGGCTGCGCAAGGGCTTCGGCTTTGCCGGCGCATGGACCATCCGCGAGCAGAACCGACTGCTCGGGGTCTGCTTCGGCCTTCAGGCGGTTAACAGAGCCTAAAAACGAGACAGATCTAGCCTCTGCTGCGGCCTACGGCACGGCTTGCGACAGGCCCAAAACGGGAGGATCATCGGATCAGTTGGTATAGCCTTGCCCGTAGGCTCACGCATATGCCTTGTCGAGCTATGCTTCCTGTCGCGTCAAAATGGGATGCAATTCAATGCGTAACCAGCACAGGAGCTTAATATGATCGACGAATGCAAATCACTTGACAAGAGACTGGACTGTATAATCGTGGGCGGAGGACCAGCGGGTCTGACGGCAGCGATTTATCTCGCGCGCTTCCACCGACAGATCGTTGTGGTCGATGATGGCAACAGTCGAGCACTCTGGATACCGCGCTCTCACAATCACGCGGGCTTTCCCGACGGCATCGGTGGCAGCGAATTGCTATCCCGCATGAAGAGTCAGGCCGAACGTTACGGTGCGAAGCTGATGCAGGGCCGCATCGATGTAATCGAGGGCGACGCAGGCCATTTCCGCGCATGCGGAGAAGGGCTGGACCTGAAAGCGCGCACTGTGATCCTCGCGACCGGCACCGTGAACCGCCGTCCAAACATCGACCCGGTTACACATCGAGATGCTCTCAATCGCGGCCAACTGCGTTATTGCCCCGTCTGCGACGGCTTCGAGGCAAGCGGGCAGGCGATCGGGGTGATTGGCGCGGACGCACGCGGAGTCGCCGAGGCTCTGTTTCTGCGCACCTATTCCGATAACGTTACGTTACTCGCCGTCGAAACGGTCGAGGTCGACACAGACAACCGTGCCCGTCTCGACCAAGCGGGCATCAAGGTAGAGGAACGTCCCCTCGCGCGGCTCGATTTCTCCGGTCACCTCGTGAAAGCGCACCTCGAAGGCGGCGGGGAACTGCCCTTTAACACTGTATATCCGGCGCTCGGGTCGGACTCTAATGACGGGCTGGCACAGGCGCTTGCGCTCGAAATGGGTGACGGCTGCTGCATCGCAGTCGATCAGAAACAGCGTTCGAGCCGCAAGGGCATCTATGCCGCCGGCGACATCGTCTACGCTCTCGATCAGATCAGCGTCGCAATGGGTCATGCCGCAATCGCTGCCACCACGCTCCACAACGACCTCCGGCAACAAGACGAAGATTCAGCAAAGGGGTAAGGTATTTCATAAATACGGTAATTGCTCATCAGGTGTCTATTTGCTTTCATAATAGCATTTCTTTTTAAGTGGAAGACTTTTTAAAACAAAACTCCAGTCTCCAATGCAAAACGGTCTTGCCGTGTTTTTACACCGCTTCGTCCGAATGCAAGATTTGGTGTCGCACTGATCACTTTTACAAGTGAATATTCACCTCGCACAAAATATCGATCTATCTGATAGGTGGGAGTTATAGTGGCGGAGAGCGCCTGGCTACCAGGACCGTAGAGGAGGCTCGTCATGCCCGTGTCGCGGCGGCCTGACTGCGCAATGTACTCAACTCGGGCGGCGAGCGAGAATTCAGGTGTGAAGGCATAGCTCGCGCGCATTGCACCACCCCATGTCGACGCACCCTCAAGAATGCCGAGCTTCAGGTCGCGAGGCACATGGGTCGCCTGAAAATAAGGAGCTAGGATCCAAGGGCCGGCTTTATGAGTGTACCCGAGATTGTAGATGCTGCTGTTGTTTTGGAGTAGGGGCGTTACAGTGGACTCGTGCGCAGTTCGATCTAGATTTGCACCAGCGCTGAAATTTATCCGATCTGCCTCGTCAATTTTGTAGATCGCAGACCCGATCAGCCAAGTTAGATGATCTGAGTAAAATCCATCATTGAGCGACGCCGCAACTACAAGCGGCCCTTTCTCGTAAGATAATTGTACTCCTTTATTAATATTGTTTGATTGACCAAACAGCAATCCCTGCTCTATATTCATGTTCTGAAATGTAAAAGTACGTTCGCCACCAATGAGTGACGGAAGTTTGCCACCTTGTATAGAGATTTCGTCGGTTAACTCGATTTTCCCGTACACCACAGGAACGAAGCCAAACATTTGCGAACTTGTCTCTACCGAGCTGGAGTTCGAAACACCTAAAGCTGGAACGGAATAGAAGCCCGTCTGGACGTAAAATTGAAGTGGTCCGTCAGCCTTCTGCACAATCATTTGTAGATTGCTAAAATCAATGCGGCCTGACCGATCCTCTGAAGACGGATTGTTTTGAAGCAGGCCATACCCAGTGACTACACCTGAGACGTTGATCGTTCCGAGTGGACCAGCTGTAAAGGCCGCAGGATTAGGGTTTGGCTGTAGTGGGCCAGTGATGGCTGGTTGTTCGAGCGCGTTTGGCCCGCCAGATTTCGGCTCCGGCTCGTCGTCCTCAGATTTGGCATGGGCGGCGTGCATGGTCACTGCAGCGATGGCTGCTGCGATCAAGCTTACAAGTGGCTTTGATCTCATTCCCGTTGCCCCTTCGAGCGGCTTGCAATGATCCGTGACTCTCACGTTCTGAAAGTCTAATTACAGTGTGCCCAGTCTTCGGAGATGCCGGTACAAGGCTCGGGTTGCATCCATAAAGTCCTGATCCTGGTTTTTTGCGCAGAAGGTGCGCAGAAAATCGGCCTGCTCCTCCAGCGGAAAAGACGGTGGTGTGAGGTCAAGTCCTACATCAACACCCTCTGGCGCTCGAATGAGCGCACCGCTCATAAAGCCTTGCGCCCAAGCAAAATAGTCACGCTGTAGCGCTGGGGTTTTCCGAATTTCCTCGTTGAAGTGATTACAACTGGACGCGCCTATGCCGACAATCTTGGCTGTTTCCGCATGTGCCGGGAGAGCTAATAAGGCGCACAATGCAACCATCAATTTCCACATCAAAGATCTTCGCTTCTGATCTGGTGCGAGGGGAATGGCTTATGGAGATCTATGAACGCATTACATTTTAAAAACCACTTGCGGCAACGGTCTACAGGAACTCCAAGAAGCCGGCCACGAGAACGCAGCATTTAAGTCACAGAACTGAGCCGCAATCGCCTTCTGCCGTCGCGAGAGGCGAGATCCGGCCAATACGGCTTGAAAGCATAGGCCTGCGTCAGATGCATAACTTCCTAATGTTGGGTATCCCACGGTAAACCTGGCGCTCAAACCCGTCAGGAAAGGCTGCATAGAATTTAGAGCTTCGGTAGACCTGCGCTGATTGAGAGTTATAGGACCGTCATCGCCGCAGGCTCATGAAGCTCATTCTAAAGCCGCCAAATCTCAGACAAATTATACAGGAGCCATCAATCAAACAAAAACCAGCCCGTTCGGAAATTTCCAGCCATAGGGAACAAATCTAGCTTCTCCCCTGTGTTGTGTAAACTTTTATCGATTGCGTGCAGGTCTAATTAAAGCGCGTCCAGCAAGCTCTCGGGTAATGAATTTACCGGGGCTAACTGTGGATCAGATCTCAACTTCGTCGCCTGCGATCGTTGCGCCGCGCGCCGGCATGCAGCTGGCCTTCAACGACGAGTTCAGCCGCTCAACCCTGGCTGATGGTGCCAATGCGCCCTGGAACACCACCTTCCTCGGCGGTCTACGCAACCTTGCAACGAATGGCGAAAAGCAGCTCTACCTGGATGATGACGCCACCCTCCTGGTCTCGGGTGCCACCGTCACCGCCGATCCGTTCCAGCTCCAGGACGGCGTGCTCTCCATCTCCGCTCGCCCGACCTCGACCGAGCTGCGCGAGACCACGCGCATGGACTACACCTCCGGCCTGATCAACACCGCCGGCAACTTCGACTTCCGCTACGGCTATGTCGAGATCCGCGCCGAGCTGCCCGCCGGCCAGGGCCTCTGGCCTGCCTTCTGGCTGCGCTGGGCCGACGGCACCAAGCATGGCGAGATCGACATCATGGAGGTGCTGGGACACGACACCAACTTCCTCTACTCGACCCTGTATTCTGCCAAAGGCGCCGACAAGGTCGTGCGCGCCAAGGTCGACGACATGGCCAAGGGCTTTCACACCTACGGCCTCGACTGGACCGAGACGAGCATCACCATCTACTTCGACGGCAAGCCGCTGGGTCAGGTCGCCACGCCGGACGGGCTCAAGACCTCGATGTACCTGCTAGCTAATCTGGCCGTGGGGGGCGACTGGGCCGGCTCGCCCGATGCCAGCACGCCCTGGGCACAGGCGGACCTGAAGATCGACTATGTCCGGGTGTGGCAGGACGCGTCCGCGCTTGCCTCCAAGACCGTGACCGGCACGATCAACGCCGACTTCCTGTCGGGCGGCGACGGAGCGGACCAGATTGCGGGCGGTGCGGGCCACGACACGCTGGTGGGCGGGCGCGGCGACGACCTGATCAAGGGTGAGATCGGCAACGACCGGCTGCTCGGGGGCTTGGGCCACGACACGCTGGACGGCGGCGCAGGCGCCGACACGATGCTGGGCGGGGCGGGTGACGACACCTACCTGGTCGACAACGTCGGCGACGTGGTCACCGAGATGGCCAACGAGGGCACGGACACGGTGCGCACCAGCCTGGCCAGCTACACACTGAAGGGCAACGTCGAGAACCTGGTCTACACCGGCACGGGTAAGTTTGCCGGCACGGGCAACAGCTTCGACAATGCGATCGCGGGTGGGTCGGGCAACGACGTGCTGACGGGTGGGGCAGGCAACGACACGCTCAGCGGTGGCGCCGGCCACGACAAGCTCAGCGGCGGGCTGGGCAACGACGTGCTCTGGGGCGGGTCGGGCAACGACACGCTGATGGGGGCGGACGGTGCCGACACCTTCGCGTTCCGGAGCGGCGACAGCGGCACCGCCTTCATCTCGGACTTCCAGCTTGGCACGGACAAGCTCGATCTGAGTGGGCTCGGGCTGACCAGCTTCGCGGAGGTGCAGGCGCATGCGGCGATGAGCAAGGCGGGCAACCTTGTCCTCAGCCTCGGCAGCGAGACCATCACCCTGCAGAACGTCAAGCTCGGCCAGTTGACCGAGCGTGATGTCCTCTTGAACAAGCCCACTCCCGTAATCCCCGTCAACAATGCCCCTGTGGCGGCCGGAACGAACCTGGTCACGACGAACGAGGATGCGGCCTCGGCCGCGGTGGCGATTAACGCCACGGACCTGGATGGAGACAAGCTCAGCTATGCCCTGAAGACCGGGGCAAGCCCCAGCCTGGGCAGCGTCAGCTTCGACCCGGAGGCGGGCAGCTTCATCTACACGCCAGCAGCCAACACCAGCGGCTCGGACCACTTCACCATCGTGGTCTCGGATGGCCACGGCGGCAGCGTCGAGCAGGCGGTCTCCGTCACCATCAACCCCGTCGCCGATGTACCACGGCCTGCTCCTGCTCCTGCCTCAGGACTGGTTCTGACGGGCAGCGCAGAGGGTGATCGCTTGCTGGGTGGCGTGGGCCACGACACGCTGGACGGCGGGGCGGGGGCCGACACCATGCTGGGTGGGACGGGCAATGACACCTACGTCGTCGACAACACTGGCGACTTGGTCAGCGAGAAGGCCAATGCGGGCACGGACACGGTGCAAACGTCCTTGGCCGCCTACACGCTGAAGGGCAAAGTCGAGAACCTGGTCTACACCGGCACGGATAAATTTGCGGGCACGGGCAACAGCCTCGACAACGTGCTCACGGGTGGGTCGGGCAACGACGTTCTGATCGGCGGCGCCGGTAACGATGTGCTCAACGGTGGAGCCGGTCACGACAAGCTCAACGGCGGGCTGGGCAACGACGTGCTCTGGGGTGGAGCGGGTACCGACACGCTGACCGGCGATGCCGGATCCGACGTGTTCGTGTTCCAGAAGGCTGACGGCGCTGGCAAGAGCTTCATCACCGATTTCCAGCGCGGCACGGACAAGATCGACCTGAGTGGGCTGAGCTACACCAGCTTTGCGGATGTGCAGGCGCACTTGACGACCGGTGCGGGCGGGTTTGCGCTGATCTCGGATGCGGGTCACGACATCCTCCTGCAGCACGTCACCACTGCACAGCTGCAAGCCGCAGACTTCCTGTACGCCTGAGCCGCACTCGCGCTCCGTTTCCCGACCTCAGCAGGCGCCGGTTCGTGCAACTCAGCACAGCCGAGCGTCTGCGCGCAGGTGAAATGACAGCAATACGACCGTTTCTCGGCATTCTGAAATTGTCTCGGATTTGCGGGGCACCCTTTCGAGCAAGGTGTCGGAAAAGGCTGACTGGAAATCTCCCATCGTGAAACCCCATTTTTCTTAACCGACAATAGGCCCGCTGAGATCATCGTAGGATTTTGCCGGTGCATCAGGCATTATGATGCCAAGCGCCTAAGAGCCATGGGAGCGAGCCAATGACGTCTGAGATCCCAGCTACCGCCAAGCCAGGCGACATCCTTACGAACGACGGTAAGATCCTATGCCGCGATCGCGAGCTCCATGAGTTTGGCTACTTCTCAGTCAGCTACGAACAGGCTCAGATCGCACGGCAGCACGGCTGGGGCTGTCGCTCCGGCGTGTTCCTCGAAGCCGAGCACTCGGACGAGAAGAGTTGGGCCTACGTCGAGGACGAGCGTCTTTACGCAACTCAGAATGGCGAAGAGCCGCCCTCAGTACGGATCTACCGAGAGGCGCCTCCGGCTTGCCCGCTCGATACGCCCCCGTCCTGTCCGCTTACGCCCCGTTAGGCATCCCTCTGTCCGAACCGGGGCGGTAACGGCCGAGGCTGCGCTCGCGCCCCCCGCCCCGGCTTCGTGACGAATTCCTTGGATTGATCGGATCACGCATCGCTGCCACCAGCCGATCTAACATCCGAGGCTTTCCCGACTTTCACGGGCGGCCCTTCGTCCTGGGTTTCCGGGTGTTTACCCAGTGGCTCAGCCGATGATGGCCGAGCTAGAAGCCCGCTGCAGCCACTTAAGTTAGATTGTCAGCGTCGTTGCCTGCTGCGCCTTGCCGCCTCAGCGAAGGCGTGCGGAGCCAACAGTGAAGAGCATGTCGTGTTTACCGTGGAGGAGATCAGTCGAGCGGCAGGACCATGACCTTCGCCTGCAGGACGGACGAGCAGACGATGGAGAGACAAGGGAACTGCGGTGGCGTGGCTCCAGGGACGTCGTGGTCGCTGATCATCAGGGTAAGGAACTCAGAGATGCTGCCTTCGAGCGGTCTTTGGAGACCAACCGGGATTGACCAAGCTCGCACGGTAGACAAGCCACGCGCGGACCTGCGGAGGTGCAGCAGGTCTCACCGAGCAACCGTAAGGAGGGACCTTAACGCGGCAAGAGCGGTTCTCGGGAGGACGAAGCATCTGCCCTAAGGAGCCCGATCATGATGGATGCCGAGACACTGCTTCAGGAGGGCTGGCGGGAGTCGAGGCGGACCATCAACGGGCTCTCGCTCCACATCGTCGAAGCGGGCCGGGCCGGCGACCCATTGCTCGTGCTCCTTCATGGCTTTCCAGAGTTCTGGTGGGCGTGGCGCCATCAGATCACGCCACTTGCCGAGGCTGGCTACCACGTCATCGTGCCCGACATGCGCGGCTATAACACCAGCGATGCTCCGCAGGACGTGGCGGCCTACACCCTCGATACCCTAGCCTCCGACGTCATCGCAATTGCGGACGCATTTGGTGCCGAGCGCTTCCACCTTGTCGGGCACGATTGGGGCGCCGTCATCGGCTGGTGGGTCGCGGCGCGGAACCCGGATCGATTGGGGCGTGTCGTGCTCATGGACGGGCCCCACCCGGATGTCTGGGCGACGCAGGCCCTTAAGCACCCGACCCAGGCGCTCCGCAGCACGTATGTGGGCTTCTTCCAGTTGCCCTGGTTGCCGGAGGTAACACTTAGCGGCTTCGACTTCATGGGCTTGCGCACGATGATGCGGAAGAGCGCAAAGGCAGACACCTTCGAGCCGGGCGCTCTCGACCGGTATGCGCAGGCATGGGCTCAACCAGGCTCACTGACCGCCATGCTCAATTACTACCGTGCGCTGCGAGAACGCCCGCACGCTGAGAAACCTGCGCGCCTGGCGCCACCGACGTTGATCCTGTGGGCCGCAGATGATGTGTTCTTGGAGGCCAACATTGCTAAAGCTGGCCTTGCGTTGTGCGACGACGGCAAGCTCGAGTTCGTTGAAGGTGTCAGCCATTGGCTCCACGTCGAGCAGCCTGCCCGCGTTAACGCCCGGATCGTTACCTGGTTAGGTGACACCCAATGACTGGACCGTCGCTCTGCAGCATCGCGGAAGAAGCGCTTGAGCTGATCGGCTTGGGCCCGATCGTCACATCCGTTCGGAGCCATCTTGCCCTGTTGCCGGCGTATGATCGGCATCTGCAAAGGGCACTTCCTGTGACTGAGGGGGGTAGCTGTCGACAATCGAGCGCCAGACCCTCAGGCAGATCTCACGTGGGGATCGCGGCTGGTACCGTCGGAAGACAAGCCCGTTCGATACGAAGGTCGATCAGCCTTGCTTGCACGTCGAAGAATCGTCTCTCCTCTCGCATTGAGTCATAGCAGACCTCGATTGCTTCTAAGATTAAGGCAATCAGACGAGAAAGCTCGCCTTCACTTTCCTCAATCTTACGATCCAACTCTCGCGCACGATCTGCAACGTTCATCCTGAACTCCAATGCAGCGTTCTCCAGTCATTGCTTGACAACACATTGCATCCTTCGCGACAACATAAGACAGCTGACGGACACATTTGCAGCCGCAAGCCTGCCCTTCGCGACACCTTCCCAATTTAGCGTCGAGCCAATTTCCGCGATCACCGAGACGCGAACGCACTTCGCGAACACGAGCTTTTACCGTGACGCGTCCAGCCGGCTCATAGGCGCAGTGCCGCTATGGGTTTTCGGGAAGTGAGGTAAGCGCGCCACGTGCTATCCCACGCCGATGACAGAGGTGGCTCGGTTTGTCTGAACAGCGACCTGGGCTTGGATATGTGGATTTTCTGCCGGTTTCAGGCCGCCGCGGGATGCGGCAGCTGGTCGAAGTAGGTTTGGTCGGGGGTCCGCCGGTCAAGGCTCGAATGGGGCCTGCGTCCGTTGTAGAAGGCGAGGTATTGGCCGATCGAGGCGCGCGCCGTGCTGACGGTATCGTAGGCCCGCAGGTAGATCTCCTCGTATTTGACCGACCGCCACAGCCGTTCGATGAAGACGTTGTCGCGCCACGCGCCTCGACCGTCCATGCTGATGGCGATCCCGGCCTCCTGCAGCACGCTGGTGAAGGCGTGGCTGGTGAACTGCGACCCCTGGTCAGTGTTGAAGATCTCCGGTTTGCCATGCCGGGCGAGCGCTTCCTCGAGAACCTCGACGCAGAAGTCAGCCTCCATGGTGATCGATAGCCGCCAGGACAGCACCCGGCGACTGAACCAGTCGATGATGGCGGCGAGGTAGACGAACCCGCGCGCCATGGGCACGTAGGTGATGTCCATGGCCCAGACCTGATTGGGACGATCAATCGGCAGGCCGCGCAGCAGATACGGATAGATCTTGTGCCCAGGCGTCGGTTTCGAGGTGTTTGGCTTGCGGTAGAGCGCCTCGATGCGCAGGCGCTTCATCAGCGTCGCGACATGGCAGCGCCCGATCGCGATGCTCTCCTTGTTCAGAAGGTCCCGCAGCATCCGGCTGCCTGCAAAGGGGAGTTCGAGATGCAGTTCGTCCATCCGCCTCATCACGGCGAGGTCGGCGGCCGGGACCGGGCGCGACAGGTAGTAGACGCTGCCCCGGCTGATCCCGAGCGCCTTGGCCTGGCCGGCGATGGGGAGGTCGTGCCCGCGATCGATCATCGCTTTGCGCTCAGAAGACCGGCCTTGCCGAGTGCGCCGGACAAAAAATCGTTGGTCAGCGTCAGTTCGCCGATCTTGGCATGCAGCGTCTTCACGTCGATGGCTGGTGCCGCCTCCGGCCCGGCCGCGGCTCCGAACACCCCGGCAGCCCCATCGAGAAGCTGAGCCTTCCAGGTCGTGATCTGGTTGGGGTGGACATCGAACTGCTGAGCCAATTCGGCCAGCGTCTTCTCGCCCCGCAGGGCAGCCAAAGCCACCTTCGCCTTGAAGGCTGGGAGGTGGTTCCGGCGCTGTCGCTTGCTCATCATTGCTCCTGATCCGCAGCCATCCTGGCCGCCGTCAGGCAGAAACTCCACTCAGCCGAACTGTGCAGATTCCCCGAGCCACCTCTGACTGAGCCCCCACCACCAGCGAACTCTTGAAGGCGAAGGCGATCACGCCGGATGACGTGGAGCTGCTTCTCGATGCCTATCTAATAACATCCACGTCGTCTCCTCTCGCGCTTGGACCGAAACATCGGATCAACGTCGAGGCTGCGATTGATGCCCATCGGGCAGCAGCGAAGGCACTGACCGATCCGGCTACATCCAACCGGTTTCGCCGTACGATAATCCGTACCGCCATTCTGGCGCAGGACACCGTGTGCTGGAGTGGCTGGGATGGCTGTGATTGAGCATTCGATCGCATCGGTTCATCTGGAAGCCAGTATCATTTCTTCGAAAATCAAAAACCCGCCGCGGCTGGCGCCGGGCGGGTGAAGTTCAAGTCTCGCTTGGATCTGGAACAGATGACCGAGGGAGTGCTCCCGCAGCGCCGACGGGTTCTCCTTAATTGCTGCCGCCGCTACCGCCCCCAGCGCTGCCGTTCGGCACAGCGCGTGAAGGCTGGTTTGTATTACCGCCAGCAGCCGAGTCCGTCGTCACCGTGTCGGCACCTGTCGCACCTCGTGAAATGACGACATCGCGGTCATTGCCAGTCGTGTTCGGCTGGCTCTGGATAACAGTGCCCGTGGTTCCCGGCTGGCGAGGCAAGCCTTGCGCGAATGTCGGGGTCGCGGCCAACACGGCGATGCTGGCAAGGATCAACTTTTTCATAGTTTCTCTCATCGACTTAGGAGCGGTGCGAGCCGCATCTGCTGATGAAGTCGATAAGCCGGCTTACAGCGTTCGGTTTCATCTCAGCTGTGTCGCACCTGAGGGCAAGCTTGGGTCGTGTCCCGAGCGGTGGTGTAGCTGAAGGGTGGTCATCGGCGATTGCCGGGTAGGATCGGGTTGCGAGCATCAACCCCGAACCCGAGAGACCCCCGATGACCGACGAAATGATGGCCCTGCGCGGGCTAATGGAGAAGAGCGCCGACGCCGATCTGCTGCGCGAGATGATCGGCTTTGCGGCCGAACGGCTCATGGAGCTGGAGGTGGGCGGCCTGACCGGGGCGGCCCACGGCGAGAAGAGCGCCGAGCGATTGGTCCAGCGCTACGGCTATCGCGACCGCGACTGGCAGACGCGCGCCGGCACGGTCGAGCTGCGCATTCCGAAGCTGCGCAAGGGATCGTACTTCCCAGCCTTCCTGGAGCCGCGCCGGATGGCCGAGAAGGCGCTCACGGCAGTGATCCAGGAGGCCTACATCCAGGGCATCTCGACCCGCTCAGTCGATGATCTCGTCCAAGCCATGGGGGGCACGGGTGTGTCGAAGAGCCAGGTCAGCCGGCTGTGCCAGGAGATCGGCGAACGAGTCGGCGCGTTCCTCGACCGCCCCATCGAGGGCGAGTGGCCGTACCTCTGGATCGACGCGACTTACGTGAAGGTGCGCCAGGACGGGGCGTCGTCTCGGTCGCCGTCATCGTGGCGGTCGGCGTGAACAGCGATGGTCGCAGGGAAGTGCTCGGCATGGATGTCGGCCCGTCGGAGGCTGAGACGTTCTGGACCGCGTTCCTGCGCAAGCTGGCCCGGCGCGGGGGCCTGTCGCAAGCCGTGCCGTAGGCCGCAGCAGAGGCTAGATCTGTCTCGTTTTTAGGCTCTGTTAACC
>Ga0265798_10001433_pt1 | contig 37128 bp, 32 predicted proteins | sample P3T30metagenome_FD_192430 | JGI IMG/M metagenome (GOLD analysis project Ga0265798, IMG submission 192430) | Plant litter microbial communities from East Loma Ridge, Irvine, California - P3 T30 | ecosystem: Environmental > Terrestrial > Plant litter > Unclassified | place: USA: California...
AGTTGACGATGGCTTCGTCGAACTTGTCGCCGCCCACGCGCACCGAGCCCTTGTAGACCATGCCGCCCAGCGAGATGATGCCCACTTCGGTGGTGCCGCCGCCGATGTCGACCACCATCGAGCCGGTCGCTTCGGAAACTGGCAGGCCGGCGCCGATCGCGGCCGCCATCGGCTCTTCGATCAGGTACACCTGCGAGGCGCCGGCGCCGAGCGCCGATTCGCGGATCGCGCGGCGCTCGACCTGGGTCGAACCGCACGGCACGCAGATGATGATGCGCGGCGAAGGACGGAAGAACTTCGACTCGTGCACCATGCGGATGAACTGCTTGAGCATCTGCTCGGTCACGGTGAAGTCGGCGATCACGCCATCCTTCATCGGGCGGATCGCTTCGATATTGCCAGGTACCTTGCCGAGCATCTGCTTGGCTTCCTTGCCGACTGCCTGGATGGTTTTCTTGCCGTTCGGGCCACCTTGCTGGCGGATCGCGACCACCGATGGCTCGTCCAGGACGATGCCCAGGCCGCGGACGTAGATCAGCGTATTGGCAGTGCCGAGGTCGATCGCCAGGTCATTCGAGAAGTAACTACGTAAAAAACCAAACATGGGTGTCCTGATGCGCATCAATGTGCGCCTAAACATTGATCGGGGATTCTGTGCCGCGCCTGCCGACCGAGGGCATCGCGGGCTTCGTCTACGCCGGTGCCAGGCTTTCGGCACGACAACGCATTAGCCCGCCATTCTACCTTATAATTTGTCGTTTACACGCTGAATACAGGTGGTTTTGGCCACCGAATTGCAAGCGATTTGGACGGTGTTTGCAGGGTTTTGTCGCCATTAAGCGGTCGTTCGCTGACAACTTGCCAACATTCATTATTCGCTAAATCATATTTCGCGCGGCTTATCCGTGCCTTAAAGCCATGTCCCTGACCCTTTCCGACGTAAAACGCATCGCCAACCTGGCCCAGCTCGACATGGACGACGCCCATGCCGAGACCGCCCTGGCCGAGCTGAACGGCATCTTCGCGCTGGCCGAGCAGATGCAGGCGGTCGACACCACCGGCGTGGCGCCGCTGGCCCAGCCGCTGTCGGCCATCCTGGCGCTGCCGCTGCGCCTGCGCGACGACGCGGTGACCGAAGAGAACCGCCGCGAGGACTACCAGGCGCCGGCGCCGAAGGCGCAGGACGGCCTGTACCTGGTGCCGAAGGTCATCGAGTAAACAGTTTTCACGAATCGCTTAGAGATCGAACCGCACATGCATACCAAGACCATCAAGGAGCTGTCGACGCTCCTGCACTCGAAACAGGTGTCCGCGACCGAACTGGCGCGCCACTACCTCGGCCGCATCGACGCCAGCGGGCATAACGCCTTCCTGCACGTCGACCACGCGCTGACGCTGGCCCAGGCGGCCGAGGCGGATGCCCGCTTCGCGCAAGGCACGGCCGGAGCGCTGACCGGCGTGCCGATCGCGCACAAGGACATCTTTGTTACCCGCGGCTGGCGCACCACGGCAGGCTCGAAGATGCTGGACGGTTACGTCTCGCCTTTCGACGCGACCGTGGTCGACCGCTTCAAGGCGGCCGGCATGGTCACCCTGGGCAAGGTCAACCTCGATGAATTCGCGATGGGCTCGGCCAACGAGAACTCGGCCTATGGCGCGGTGAAGAATCCGTGGGATGCCAGCGCGGTGCCGGGCGGCTCGTCGGGCGGCTCGGCCGCGGCGATCGCCGCGCGCCTGGCGCCGGCCGCCACCGCGACCGACACCGGCGGCTCGATCCGCCAGCCAGCCGCCTTCTGCGGCGTCACCGGCATCAAGCCGACCTATGGCCGCGTGTCGCGCTTCGGCATGATTGCCTTCGCCTCGTCGCTGGACCAGGGCGGCCCGATCGCCCAGACGGCCGAGGATTGTGCGCTGCTGCTCAATGAAATGATCGGTTTCGACGAGCGCGATTCGACCAGCCTGACGGTCGAGCAAGGCAATGTGCGCGAAGACTATACGCGTGACCTGAACCAGCCTCTGAATGGCCTGCGCATCGGCGTGCCGTCCGAGTATTTCGGCGACGGCCTGGCGCCTGATGTCGAAGGTGCGGTGCGCGCCGCGCTCGAGCAGTTCGTGAAACTCGGCGCTGTATTGGTCGATATCTCGCTGCCGAAGACGGCGCTGTCGATCCCGACCTACTACATCATCGCCCCGGCCGAGGCCTCGTCGAACCTGTCGCGTTTTGACGGCGTGCGCTATGGCCACCGCGCCAGCGAGTACAAGGATTTGCAGGACATGTACCGCAAAACCCGCGCCGAAGGCTTCGGCAGCGAGGTGAAACGCCGCATCCTGGTGGGCACCTATGTGCTGTGCCACGGCTACTACGACGCCTATTACGTGCAGGCGCAGAAGATCCGCCGCCTGATCGCGGACGACTTCCAGGCCGCGTTTGCGGACAAGTGCGACGTGATCATGGGGCCGGTGGCGCCGACGGTGGCGTGGGATCTGGGCTCGAAGGCGAACGACCCGGTGGCGAACTACCTGGCCGACATCTTCACCCTGTCGACCAGCCTGGCCGGCCTGCCCGGCATGTCGATCCCGTGCGGTTTCGGCGCCGGTGACAAGAACGGCAAGCGTCCGGTCGGCCTGCAAATCATCGGCAACTACTTCGCCGAAGCCAAGCTGCTGAATATCGCGCACCAATACCAGCAGGCGACCGACTGGCACCAGCGTACGCCCGAAGGCGTTTAAACGCGTAGGGTGGACGGCTCCGCCGTCCACGCGTCCAACCGACCTCCGCGCTGTCGAACCGCTCACCGGATCCAGCGCCCAGCACAGAATAGAGAGAAATACCATGCAATGGGAAGTCGTCATCGGTCTTGAGAACCACGTGCAGCTCACGACCCAATCGAAAATCTTCAGCGGCAGCTCGATCCGTTTCGGCGCCGAGCCAAACACCCAGGCCAGCCCGGTCGACCTGGCGCTGCCGGGCGTGCTGCCGGTGCTGAACCGCGGCGCGGTCGAGCGCGCGATCCGTTTCGGCCTGGCGGTCGGCGCGAAAATTGCGCCGCAATCGGTCTTCGCGCGCAAGAACTACTTTTATCCCGACCTGCCGAAGGGTTACCAGATCAGCCAGATGGACGATCCGGTGGTCCAGGGCGGCACGGTCAGCTTCGCCTACGAGAAGGACGGCAAGCTGGAAACCAGGACCGTCAACCTGACCCGCGCCCACCTCGAGGAAGACGCCGGCAAATCGCTGCACGAGGACTACGCCGGCATGAGCGGCATCGACCTCAATCGCGCCGGCACGCCGCTGCTCGAGATCGTGTCCGAGCCCGAGATGCGCAGCGCGAACGAAGCCGTGGCCTATGCCAAGGCGCTGCACTCGCTGGTGATGTGGCTGGGCGTCTGCGATGGCAATATGCAGGAGGGTTCGTTCCGCTGCGACGTCAACGTCTCGGTGCGTCCGGTCGGCCAGAAGGAATTCGGCACCCGCTGCGAGATCAAGAACCTGAACTCGTTCCGCTTCATGGAAGAAGCGATCCACTACGAGGTGCGGCGCCAGATCGAGCTGATCGAAGACGGCGGCAAGGTGATCCAGGCGACCCGCCTGTGGGACCCGGACCGCAAAGAGACGCGCTCGATGCGCACCAAGGAAGACGCGCAGGACTACCGCTACTTCCCCGACCCCGACCTGCCACCGCTGGTGATCGGCCAGGACTGGATCGACCGCGTCAAATCCGAGATGCCCGAACTCCCCGCCGCCATGCGCACCCGCTTCACCGGCGACTACGGCCTACCCGAATATGACGCCCTGGTGCTGACCGCATCGCAGGCGATGGCCACCTACTACGAAGCCGTGGTAACGAAGGCTGGCAAGGAAAACGCCAAAGCAGCCGCCAACTGGATGATGGGCGACGTCTCATCGACCCTGAACCGCGAAGGCGTCGACTTGGCAGACGCCCCAGTCAGCGCCGCGCAATTGGCCCTGCTCCTGAAGCGCATCGCCGACGGCACGATCTCGAACAAGGCCGCCAAAGAAGTCTTCGCCGCCATGTGGGAAGCCAAATCCGACGACGAAGCCCTGGCCGACACGGTCATCGACCAAAAAGGCCTGAAGCAGATCTCGGACACCGGCGCCCTCGAAGCGATCGTCGACGAAGTCCTCGCCGCCAACGCCAAGTCGGTAGAACAATACCGCGCCGGCAAAGAAGCCGCCATCAACGCCCTGATCGGCCAAGCGATGAAAGCCTCAAAAGGCAAAGCCAACCCCGCCCAGGTCACCGACCTCCTGAAGCAAAAACTCGCCAGCTAAGCCCCAGCCCCCCAAGCCCCTAATTAGGGTCAGAGTAGAATTGTTGAGCAATTTCTCACAATTGCCGATAATTCGACTCTGACCCTCATTCTTTTCAAGCCTGAGCAATTGCCTAAACTGCGGACTCTGTCCCCACTTAGCGGGCGTGTGCGAGAAATTGCTCAATAATTCGACTCTGACCCTATTTAATCAGGCAGTCAAAAATTTACTCGAGCCACCGATATATAGGCGCATTCCTCAGCAACCACAAAACTCTTACTCATTTTTGCCAGTGGAAATCAAATCGCGTCTGTCGAGCAAAAAAATAAATAGGGTCAGCGTCGAATTGTTTGGCAACTCTAGAGAATTGCTCAATAAATCGACTCTGACCCTAATTAATTTGCAACGCTTTCCACAAAGCTAAATTAGGGTCAGAGTCGAATTGTTTGACAACTTTGAGGAATTGCCCAACAAATCTACTCTGACCCTAATTGTGGGGCTATTGATTTAGATGCCGTAGCGGGTGCGGTAGGCGGAGACGGCGTCTTTGTGCTGGGACAGGCTGGCGTCCTGGGTGTGGGTGTCGAGGTAGGTGAAGAGGTCGGACAGGTTGGCGATTGAGATCACGGGGATGTTGAATTCGCGGGAGACTTCTTGTACGGCCGAGAGTTCGGACAGGGCGGCGTCACTGCCGGAGCGCTCCATGCGGTCGAGGGCGATCAGGACGGCGGCGGGTTCGGCGCCGGCGGCGCGGATCATGGTGACCGATTCGCGCACCGAGGTGCCGGCGGAGATGACGTCGTCGATGATGACGACCTTGCCCTGCAACTTGGCGCCGACGATCGTGCCGCCCTCGCCGTGGTCCTTCGCTTCCTTGCGGTTGTAGGCGTAGGAGGTGTCGCGGCCTTTCGCCGCCAGGGCGACTGCCGTGGCGCTGGCCAGGGTGATGCCTTTGTAGGCGGGACCGAACAGCATGTCGAACTCGACGCCCGAGTCAAGCAGGGTCTGGGCGTAGAACTGGGCCAGCTTGCCCAGCGTGGCGCCGTCGTGGAACAGGCCGGCATTGAAGAAGTACGGCGACAGGCGGCCAGCCTTGGTCGTGAATTGGCCGAACTTCAATACCTCGGCCTCGACCGAAAAACCGATGAATTGCTGGCGCAGGTCGCTCTGTTGTTCACTCATGTACTTCTCCCACTGAATGTCGAAAGCGGCTATTTTAATCCGTTGGGGGCGCGGCGGCGACTACCCGCGCGGCTTCATCCGGATTGACCGGCTTGACCAGGTGACGCTCGAAGCCCGCCACTTCGCTGCGCGCGTGGTCGGCCGCCAGGCCGTAGCCGCTCAGCGCGACCAGGCGGCAGGCCTGCCCACCCGGCAGCGCGCGGATGCGCGCGGCGAGCTGGTAGCCGTCCAGTACCGGCAGGCCGATGTCGAGCAGCGCGACCGTCGGCTGGAAGCGGTCGATTGCCGCCAGTGCGCTCACCGGGTCGTGGTAGACCTCGACCGCGTGGCCGTGGGCGCGCAGCAGGCGGCCCAGCGTGTCGGCGCCGTCGGCGTTGTCGTCGACCAGCAGCACGCGTTGCGGCGTGCTGGCCGGCTGCGTCACCGCGATCTGCTCTGCAGGCGCCTGCATCGCTGACGCGCTGCGCAGCGGCAGGCGCACCACGAATTCGCTGCCCAGGCCGCGGCCCTCGCTACGCGCCTGGACGCTGCCGCCATGCAGCTCGACGATGTTTTTCACCAGCGCCAGCCCGATCCCGAGCCCGCCCTCCGAGCGGTCGATGCTGCGTTTTCCCTGATAGAACAGCTCGAATACCTGGTCGCGCACCTCGGGCGCCAGGCCGATGCCGGTGTCGCGCACGCTGATCTCGACCGCATCCGGGCCGTCGCGCCGCACGCGCAACCACAGCCGGCCTCCCGGCTCGGTATAGCGCGCCGCATTCGTCAACAGGTTCGACACCACCTGCGCCAGCCGCACCGGATCGCCCTCCCACTCCAGGCCCGGCTCGACCTCGACCTGCAGCTGATGGCGGCGTTGCACGACCAGCAGGCTCGCCATCTCGACCGCCTTGTTCGTCACCTGCGCCAGCGCGACCCGCTCGAACTTGAGTTCGATCTTGCCGCGCGTGACACGCGAGACGTCGAGCAGGTCGTCGACCAGCCGCACCAGATGATCCACCTGGCGCTGGATGATCTCGCCCTCGCGCCCATGCGCGCCATCGCCGCGCATGCGCATCAGCTGCAGCGCGGTGACGATCGGCGACAGGGGATTGCGCAGCTCGTGCCCCAGCATGGCCAGGAATTCATCCTTGGCCTGGCTGGCCGCCGAGAGCTCGACCAGCAATTGCTCGCGCTCGCGATGCGCGCGCTCGATTGCCTGCCGGCTGCGCACATGTTCGGTCACTTCGACCGCCACCGCGATCACGCCCTCGGCACGGCCATCGGCCCCCGTCAACGGCTCCAGGCTGAACTTGAAATAACGCTCGCAGGGCTGGCCCCCGGCATCGAGCCGGCGTAGCGCCAGCTCCTCAGCCTCGAAGCGCGCGCCGGTCGCGAACACGCGCGCGATTTCAATCGCCACGCTGCCGCCGTGCAGATTCGGGAACGCTTCGCCGAAGGTCAGGCCAACCAGGTCGGCGCGGTCGAACAGTTCGCAATAGCGGTTGTTGACGAGGTGGAAGCGCAGCTCGCGGCCCATCAGCAGGGCCGCCGCCACCGGCGCATTGAGCAGCATGGCGTCGCGCTGGGCCAGCGCCACGTCGCGCTCGTGACGCTCGGTCGCGTCGCGCGTGAAGCAGCGCGTGTAGCGCAGTTGGCCATCGTCGAAGTGCCCGTTCGAGTGGATCAGTACGCGCTTGATCGAGCCGTCCTTGCAGCGCAGGCGCGCCGGCTGGTCGTACAGCGCCCCGCCCGACAGCAGCGTGGTCAGGATGTAATCGATCGTCTCCGGGTCCACATGGAATTCGGCGATATGGCGCCCGACGTATTCGTCCCATTCGTAGCCGAGCATCTGCAGCTCGGCGCGGTTGGCCCACAGGATGGTGCCGTCCGGTCCGACGCGGTGCAATCCTTCGACCGCGTTTTCCACGAAGTCGGCCAGTTCGGCGGGCGAAGCATCATGCAGACGGGCGCCGGAAGCGACGATGTCCGCGAGCAGCGGTTGGTCAATGTTCATGGGCTGGGAATGAGACATCGCAGCGCAAGGAATGCACGCAAAATGTCGTGATGGGGAATGCCCAGTTTACCAGATCGTTGCCTCAGGGCACATGCCTTACGGCATTTACGCAACAGTCGGCGGGCCTGACAGGCGGTTCAAAAACGCGCTACACTGTTCCGCTTGTTGCCGGAAGTCCATGACTTCCAGCATGTCCATGACAGCTCATCATCTACCATGCCACGAATTATCTCCGCGAACCTGAACGGCATCCGTTCCGCCCACAAGAAGGGCTTCTTCAACTGGCTGGCCACGCAAGATGCCGACTATATCTGCGTCCAGGAACTCAAGGCCCAGGAAGCCGACATGACCGAGGATTTCCTGCGCCCGCACGGTTACCACGGCCACTTCCACTATGCCGAGAAGAAGGGCTATTCGGGCACTGGCGTCTACAGCCGCAGTGCCCCCGACAAGCACCGCATCGGCTTCGGCTGCGTCGAATTCGACGCCGAGGGCCGCTATACCCGCTGCGATTTCGGCAACCTGACCGTGATCTCGCTGTACGCGCCGTCCGGCTCCTCGTCGCCCGAGCGCCAGCTGGCCAAGTTCCGCTTCATGGAAGTGTTCCTGCCCCATCTGCAGGAATTGCAGGCCGAGGGCCGCGAGATCGTGATCTGCGGCGACTGGAATATCGCCCACAAGGAGATCGACCTCAAGAACTGGAAGGGCAATCTGAAGAACTCGGGCTTCCTGCCGGAAGAACGCGCCTGGATGACGCGCATCTTCGACGAACTCGGGCTGGTCGATGTGCACCGCGGCCTGGACCCGCGTCCCGAGCAGTACACCTGGTGGAGCAACCGCGGCCAGGCCTACGCCAAGAACGTCGGCTGGCGCATCGACTACCACGTCGCCACCCCGGGCATCGCGGCCAGCGCCAAAACGGTCTCGGTCTACAAGGACGAGAAATTCTCGGACCACGCGCCGCTGATCATCGACTACGCGCTGTAACGGCTCACGGCCAATCCAGGCTGAAGGCGCTGCTGAAGCTGCGCGGCTGGCCGCTCAAAGGATCGTCGAAAGCGATCGAGCGCGCCAGCAGTTGCAGCGGCGACTGGAAATCATCACCCTTGCACGGCAGCGCCACCGGATAAAACGTGTCGTTCACGATCGGCGCGCCGAGCGACGACAAATGCAGCCGCAGCTGGTGCTTGCGTCCGGTATGCGGATGCAGGCGATAGCGCGCCAGGTCCCCGCGCTGCTCGATCACTTCGATCAGCGTCTCCGAATTGGGCTCGCCCTCCACTTCTTCGCTGACAAAAAACTGCTCCGCATCCTGCATGCGGCTGCGGTAGGTAAACGGAAAATCTCGCCCCGCCATCAGCGGCGCCAGCGCCTCGTAGGTCTTGTTCACCACCCGCTTCTGGAACATCGATTGATACGCCCCGCGCGAGTCGGGATTATGCGAGAAGATCACCACCCCCGCCGTCTCGCGGTCGAGGCGGTGGATCGGCACCAGATGCGGCAACTCGTGCGCGCGCTTCAGGCGCACCAGCAGCGTCTCCTTCAAAAAACGCCCGGTCGGAATGGTCGGCAGGAAGTGCGGCTTGTCGGCCACCAGGATGTGCTCATCCTGGAACAGCACGCGCTCATGGAAGGGGATCGGCGTCTCGGGCTGTTCCAGCTCGCGGTAATACCAGATGCGCATGCCCTGCCGCACCTGGCTGTCGGCGCGCAATGCCTCACCCTTGGCGTCGACGATCTCGCCACGCCCCAGGCGCGCCGCCCACGCGGCAGGCGTCACATCCGGAAAGCGCTCGCACAAAAAGCGCAGCATGCCGCCGGCGCGGGTCTCGGTCAGCCACAGGTAGCTCGGCGCGACGCCGTCGCGGGTCGGCAACGGCACATGGGCATTGGCTTCGGCCTGCCGGCCCTTGACGACGACACGCCCCATTAACGCATCACTTCAGGGCGGCGCCTTGATACGCCGGCAGCTTGGCCACGCTGGTGTTCTTGGCGCGTGCATACAGCGGCAGCAGCACGTTCATGTGCGCTTCCATATCCTTGATGCGGGTCTCGCCGCCCGGGTGGGTCGAGAAGATCTCGAGCGGCGCGCTCTGGTTCAGCGCTGCCATCTTGCGCCACAGGACGATTCCGGCGCGCGGGTCGTAGCCGGCGCGCGACGAGATATCCAGGCCCACTAGGTCGGCCTCGCGCTCTTCGTCGCGCGAGAACTTCAGCACCAGGAACTGGCCGGCATAGTTGGCCGCAGTGCCGGTGAGATTTGGATCAACACCGAAGATCCCCGACAGCAGCGCGCCGCCGACGCGCGCGCCGAGCGCGGTGACATTGGTCTTGGCCAGGCGCTCGCGCCCGTGTTCGCGCAGCGCGTGCGCGATCTCGTGGCCCATCACGGCCGCCACTTCGTCGTCGGTGAGCTTCAACTGGTCGATGATGCCGGTGTAGAAGCCGATGCGGCCGCCCGGCATGCAGAAGGCGTTCACCTGGTCGGACTTGAACAGGTTGACCTGCCACTCCCACTTGCTCGCGGCCGGATTCCAGCGCGTGGTCTGCGGGATGATGCGCTGGGCGATCACGCGCAGGCGTTTGAGTTGCGGATCGCTTTCAGGCGCCAGCACACCCTTCTGCTTGGCCTCGCCCACCATTTCGACATACTGCTGGCGCGCGGCCTCGTTGACCTGCTCTTCAGGCGCCAGCACGCGCATGCGCGACAGCGGCTTGACCGCGATACCGTCCTGGACGACGTTACCGGCGTCCTGGGCCGAGGCCAGGCCGGCAGCGGCGAATATGGAAAGGCAAAGGGCAAGGCGTTTCAGTTTTATCATCTCGTCACCGACAGGCTGTTGTTAGCAGCGCCATCCTCTCAGAAAGTATTCGTAATGGGCAACACGCCCGCGCAGGATTGCCGTGGATCATGGAGCATTTGTCGCGCCCGCTCAAGCCGCGAACGCACATAAGCGTCATTACAGTGCCGGCGTGGTTTTTTTGCGCAACCGGAACACCGCCAGGCTGCCACGCAGATTCGGCAGGAATTTGATGACCTCGCCATCGGCCATCGCCACGCACTCCAGCACTTCGAGGCCGCAGGCTACCGCCAGTTCCTGGAAATCATAGATGGTGGCGTAGCGCACGTTGGGCGTGTCATACCATTTATACGGCAGCGAACGCGACATCGGCATGCGGCCCTTGAGCAGCGCCAGGCGGTGCGGCCAGTGGGCGAAATTCGGGAACGACACGATCGCCTCGCTCCCAACGCGCACGATATCGCGCAGCAGCGCCTCGACGTGCTGCATCATCTGCAGCGAATTCAGGCACAGCACGGTGTCGAAGGTGTTGTCGCCAAACAGGCCCAATCCCTTTTCCATATCATGCTGGATCACGTTGATGCCGCGCGCGGTGCTTTCCAAGACCTTGTCGTCGGCGATCTCGATGCCGTAGCCCGAGCAGCGCTTGCCGGACTCCAGGTAGCGCAGCATGGCGCCGTCGCCGCAGCCCACGTCCAGCACGTGGGCGCCCTCGCCCACCCAGTGTGCGATGAAGGCCAGGTCGGGCCGCAAAGTATTGAGGTCGTCGAAGTTCATGCGACCTCCAGCGCGATACGGTTGTAATAGGCGCGCACCACATTCATATAGCGTGCATCCTCGAGCAGGAAGGCGTCGTGGCCATGTGGGGCGTCGATCTCGGCATAGCTGACGCGGCGCCGGTTGCTGATCAATGCTTCGACGATCTCGCGGCTACGCTCGGGCGAGAAGCGCCAGTCGGTGGTGAACGAAGCGACCAAAAACTGGGCCTTGGTACCCGCCAGCGCCTTGGTCAAATCGCCGCCATGCTCGCGCGCGGGGTCAAAATAATCGAGCGCCTTGGTGATCAACAAATAGGTGTTGGCGTCGAAGTATTCCGAGAACTTGTCGCCCTGGTAGCGCAGGTACGATTCGATCTCGAAGTCGATCCCGAAGTCGAAGTTGTAGTCGTTGGTCTCGGCGGCATTCCGAAGCTTGCGCCCGAACTTCTCGGCCATGTCGTCGTTCGACAGGTACGTGATGTGGCCGACCATGCGCGCCACTTTCAGGCCGTTCTTCGGCACCACCTCGTGCTCGTAGAAGTCGCCCCCGTGGTAGTCGGGATCGGTCAGGATCGCCTGGCGCGCGACGTCGTTGAAGGCGATGTTCTGGGCCGACAGCTTGGGCGTGGAGGCGATCACGATGCAGTGGCGCAGGCGCTCGGGGAACATGATGCTCCACGACAGGGCCTGCATGCCGCCCAGCGAGCCGCCCATCACGGCGGCAAAGCACTCGATGCCGAGACGGTCGGCCAGGCGCGCCTGGGCCGCCACCCAGTCTTCCACCGTCACCAGCGGGAAGGCCGCGCCATACGGCTTGCCGGTGGCCGGATTGGCATGCATCGGGCCGGTCGAGCCGAAGCAGGAACCGAGGTTGTTGACGCCGATGACGAAGAAACGGTCGGTGTCGACCGGTTTGCCCGGCCCCACCATATTGTCCCACCAGCCGGCGCTCTTGGGCGTGGCGTAGTGGCCGGCCACGTGGTGCGAGGCGTTCAGCGCGTGGCAGATCAGCACCGCGTTCGACTTGTCGGCGTTGAGCGTGCCATAGGTTTCATACATCAGCGTGTAGTCGCCGAGCTGGGCGCCGCTCTGCAAGAGCAAGGGTTCGGCGAAATGCATCGCCTGCGGTGTGACTATTCCAAGAGATCCCATGGGAGCGTTCGACTATTGTTGGGTGGTGCTCGCGACGGCCTTCGCACCGGCCGTCGCACAAGATCAGAGGGTCTGCAGCTGTTCGACCGCGCTGGCAATCTCGCCCGGTTCCATCGCCCGTAGGATGCGCCGGGTGCGGGTGGTCACCGCCGCCAGGTCGGTATTCAGGATTTCCTGTTTCACCGCCAGCAGCTGCGCCGGATGCATCGAGAATTCGCGCAAGCCCATGCCCAGCAACAGCCGGGTGAGCTTGACGTCGCCCGCCATCTCGCCGCATACCGCCACGTCCAGCCCGGCCTTGTGGCCGGTGGCGATGATCAGGGCGATCAGCTGCAATACGGCCGGGTGCAGCGGATTATACAGGTGCGCCACTTCGTAATCGACGCGGTCGATCGCCAGCAGATACTGAATGAGGTCATTCGTGCCGATCGACAGGAAGTCCATGCGCCGCACGAACAGCGGCAGCGCCAGCGCGGCGGCCGGGATCTCGATCATGGCGCCGACCTCGATCCCTTCGTCGTACCTGATTTTCTCGTCGCGCAGCTGGGCCTTGGCCTGCTCGATCATGTTCAGGGTCTGGTCGATCTCGAAGGCATGCGCCAGCATCGGGATCAGGATCCGCACCTTGCCGAAGGCCGACGCGCGCAGGATGGCCCGCAACTGGGTCAGGAACAGCTGCGGCTCGGCCAGGCAGTAGCGGATCGCGCGCAGGCCCAGGGCCGGATTGAGCGCGGTCTGGTCGGTCTGGTCGAGCGGCTTGTCGGCGCCGACATCGAGCGTGCGGATCGTTACCGGACGGCCCTTCATGGCCAGCACCGCCTTGCGGTACTGATCGAACTGCTCGTCTTCGTCGGGAATGCGCAGGCCCTCGGCGCCGCGGCCCATGAACAGGAATTCGGAGCGGAACAGGCCGACGCCATTCGCGCCTGCCTCCAGCGCGGCCGGGCAGTCGTCGGGCAGCTCGATATTGGCCAGCAGCGTGATCGGGGTGCCGTCCTGGGTCACGGCCGGCGTCTTCTTGAGCTTCAGCAGGCGCTTGCGCGCCTTGGCCAGCGCCGCCTGGCGCTCGCGGTACTGCTCCAGCACCAGCTGGCTCGGATTGCAGATCACCACGCCGGCGTCGCCGTCGATGATCACCCAATCGTCCTGCTCGACCAGGCGCGAGGCCTGGTCCATGCCCACCACGGCCGGGATATCCAGGCTGCGCGCGACGATCGCCGTATGCGAGTTCTGGCCGCCGACGTCGGTCACGAAGCCGATGAAGGTACGCGGCCCGCCATCGCGGTCGCGGAAGGCCAGCATGTCGGCCGGCGAGATATCGTGCGCCACCACGATCATCTGCGGCAGCGGCTGGTCGTCGTCGATGACGATCGGCGGCACATTCAGCGCGCTGCCGGTCAACACCTTCAGCACCCGCTCGGCCACCTGCTGGATGTCGTACTTGCGCTCGCGCAGGTACTCGTCTTCGATCTCGTCGAACTGCGCCGAGAGTTCGTCGATCTGGGTCACCAGCGCCCATTCGGCGTTGTAGTGGCGCGCGCGGATGATGTCGAGCGGCGCTTCCGAGATCATCGGGTCGGACAGGATGAGCGCATGGACGTCGATGAAGGCGCCTAGCTCGGTCGGGGCGTCCTTGGGCAGGTCGGTCCAGAGTTCTTGCAGGTTGCGGTGCACGGCGGCGATCGCGTCCTGCAGGCGGCGCACTTCGTTTTCTACCTGGTCGTCGGCGACCAGGTAGTGCTTGACGTCGAGCGCCGCCGGCGTGAGCAGGTGGGCACGGCCGATCGCGATCCCGCGCGAGACCGGTATGCCATGGAGAAGGAAGGAGGCCATGCTGTTGTCTCCTGATCGAGATGCCGCTTCACGCGGCATTACTCGCCTTCGCCGAATTTGTCGTTGACCAGGGCGCTGAGCGCTTCGACCGCGGCTTGTTCATCCTTGCCGTCGGCTTCCAGCGTCACCTTGGCGCCCTTGCCGGCGGCCAGCATCATGACGCCCATGATCGACTTGGCATTGATGCGGCGGCCATTGCGGGTAAGCCAGACATCGCTCTGGTACTTGGCGGCCAGCTGCGTGAACTTGGCGGATGCGCGGGCGTGCAGGCCCAGCTTGTTGATGATCTCGAGTTCTTGTTGAATCATATTCGCTTTATCGTTGGTCTTGTCGAATCGCGCCCCTCGGCGCGCGCACCGCTATTGACATCCGGCCTAGCCCACCCTGATCCGGTTATCCACCCGCACCGCGCCGTTCTGGGCGCCCGCCAGCGCCATCTCGACCACCACGTCGAGCGTGTCGCGCCGATACGTGATCGCCCGCAGCAGCATCGGCAGGCTGATGCCGGCGATGACTTCCACGTGGCCGGCGTCGGCCAGCGTGTTGCAGCAATTGGACGGCGTGCCGCCCTTGACGTCGGTGATCACCAGGACCCCATTGCCTTCGTCGAGGCGCGCGATCGCCTGTCGGGCCAGGGCGTTGACTTCGCCGATGTCCTGGTCGGCGGCCACGTCGATCGCCTCGAAGCGCTCGGTCGGACCGCGGAACACGTGCGCCACTGCCGCGATGAATGCCTGGCCCAGCGGCGCGTGGGTCAGGAGCAGGATGCCTACCATGATGTTATTTGTTTACCTTTTGTTCGACCGCGTCGATGAACATCGCGGCCACGTCGAATCCGGCCTGGTCGTAGATCTCCTGGAAGCAGGTCGGGCTGGTGACATTAACCTCGGTCAGGAAGTCGCCGATCACGTCTAATCCTACCAGCAACAGACCGCGCTCGGCCAGCACCGGGCCCAGGGCCTCGGCGATCTCGCGTTCGCGCGGGCTGATCGGCTGGGCCACGCCCAGGCCGCCGGCGGCCAGGTTGCCGCGCACTTCGCCGCCCTGCGGGATGCGCGCCAGCACGAAGGGCACCGGCTTGCCGCCGATGACCAGCACCCGCTTGTCGCCCTTCTCGATGGCCGGGATGAACTTCTGGGCCATGATGGTGTTGCGGCCGTTGTCGGTGAGGGTCTCGATGATCGCGCCCAGGTTGAGGCCATCGCTTTTCACGCGGAAGATGCCGGCGCCGCCCATGCCGTCGAGCGGCTTGAAGATCACGTCGCCGTGCTGGGCATGGAAGGCGCGCAGGCGCGTGGCGTCGGACGTGACCATGGTCGGCGAGGTGTAATCGCTGAACTGGCCGATGGCCATCTTCTCGTTGTGGTCGCGGATTGCGCGTGGGCTGTTAATCACACACACGCCCTGGCGCTCGGCCAGTTCCAGCAGATAGGTGCCGTAGACATATTCCATGTCGAACGGCGGATCCTTGCGCTCGAGGATGGCGTCGAATTCACCCAGATTGACGTCCACGGCCGGATCGGCGCGATACCACTCGTCGGCATCGCCCGTGAGGTGGATCTGCGCCACGCGTGCGCTGACCACGCCTTGCTCAAGCACCATATCGCGCTGCTCGAAGTGGTAGATGGCATGGCCGCGGCGCGCCGCCTCGCGCATCATGGCGAAGGTCGAATCCTTGTAGATCTTGAAACCGGACAGCGGGTCGGCGAGAAAGGCGATTTTCATGGGGCTTCCATTCGAGGCAATGCCTTGATTTTAGCCCGAAACGGCAAACCTCGCGGACCGGCCCCTCATCCATTCGCATATGAAAATGCACTGCAGCAATTTGTCGAGTATCACGCGACGCCACTGAGACAGCTCAATCGTGTCAATACGATCACGAGCGAGCATGGAGGCATGGATACCCAACCAAGCCAACAGGCCGAGCAGGAGCGCATCGAAGATGTCTACCGCAACTGGCATGGCGGCGCCGCACTGGCGCGCTATGCCTGGCATCGGCCCGAAATCCTGCAGCAGGTGGCGGCGCGCTCGCGTGGCTTTGCCGACCTGCTCTCTGGCACGGTTGGCTCGGATCTGTCTGACGTGCAGGTACTGGATGTCGGCTGCGGCACCGGCGGTTTCCTGCGCCAGATGATCGACTGGGGCGCCAAGCCGGGCAATCTCACCGGTACCGAGCTGCAGCAAGACCGGCTCGACCATGCGCGCCGATGTACGGCGCACGGCGTGCGCTGGCACCTGGGCACGCTCGATACGTTGCCGCATGCGGGCTACGACCTGGTCACGGCGCAGACGGTGTTTTCCTCGGTGCTCGACGCGGCCCTGCGGCGCGAACTGGCGGCCCAGATGTGGCGCGCGCTGCGTCCGGGGGGCTGGTGCCTGGTGTTCGATTTTCGTTACGATAATCCACGCAACCGCAATGTACGCAAGGTCACGCGGGCCGAACTGGGGGCATGGTGGCCGGGCGGCGAGCCGCGCTATCGCAGCCTGGTGCTGGCGCCGCCCATCCACCGCCTGCTGGCCGTGGCGCCGTATATGGTGTCTGAGCTGTTGACGGCACTCGCGCCGGTGCTGCGCTCGCACTTCATGTATGTAGTGCGCAAGGAGTAAGGGGCGGACGGCTTGCCGTCCACGCGTTCAACCCGAGCATGAACCGCCACATCGCGTGTATGTTGAACGCGTCGGCAGCAAAGCTGCCAACCCTACATCGCTGTCAACCGCGGGCAAGCCGACTCGCTCAGTACACTTCCGGATTCGGATCGGTACGTTCCATCTCCAGCGATGCCGCCAGCATGCCCAGCCGCGCCACCACGCCATACACATAGAAACGATTCGGCGCCGCCGTCCCCGGCTTGGCTTTCAAGTCAGGCACCGCATGCTGCTGGGCAAACGCCAGCGGCACATACTGCGAACCAGGCGAATTCAGGTTCTGGTCGATGCCACGCTCGGCATGCACGCGGTAGAAACCACCCACCACATAGCGGTCGATCATGTAGACCACCGGCTCGGCCACGGCATCGTCGATCGATTCAAAGGTCGGCACGCCTTCCTGGATGATCAGGTCGGTCACGGCGACGCCATCCTTGATCACCGACATGCGCGCGCGCTGGGCCGGGGTCAGGTCGCGTACCTCGCTGGCGTCCTTGATGGTCATCACGCCCATGCCATAGGTGCCGGCGTCGGGCTTCAGGATCACGAAGGGCTTGCGCTCCTTCATGCCGTATTCCTTGTACTTCTTCTTGATCTTCGAGAACAGCGCCGACACATTGTCGGCCAGTTCTTCGGTGCCAACGTTCTCGCGCAGGTCGACCTCGCCGCACTTGCTGTGCAGCGGATTGACCAGCCACGGGTCGATATCGATCAGCTTGCCGAACTTCTTGGCCACCTCATCGAACGCCTTCAAATGATTGCTCTTGCGGCGCAGCGCCCAGCCGGCATGCAGCGGCGGCAGCAGCGACTGCTCGTGGATATTCTCGAGGATGGCCGGGATGCCGGCCGACAGATCGTTATTGAGCAGGATGGTGCAGGGATCGAAATCGGCCAGGCCGACGCGGCGCCCGTTGGCTGACCGCACCAGCGGCTCGACTACCAGCATATTGCCGTCAGGCAGGGCCAGCGGGGTCGGTTCGGTGACTTCCGGCGAGAACGAACCCAGGCGCACGTGCAGGCCGGTCTGGCGGAAAATCTGCATCAGGCGCGCCACGTTCTGCAGGTACATCGGATTGCGCGTGTTGGTTTCCGGCACCAGGATCAGGTTGCGCGCGTCCGGGCAATACTTGTCGATCGCCGCCATCGCGGCCTGCACCGTCAGCGGCAGCATCTCGGTCGGCAGGTTGTTGAAGCCCCCCGGGAACAGATTGGTATCGACCGGCGCCAGCTTGTAACCGGCATTGCGCAGGTCGACCGAGCAATAAAACGGTGGCGTATGCTCCTGCCACTCGAGCCGGAACCAGCGCTCGATGGCGGGGGTGGCTTCGAGGATTTTCTTTTCCAGGTCCAGCAAAGGACCGGTCTGGGCGGTGGCGAGGTGCGGAACCATGTATGTGGACTTCCCTGTTATGCGCCACGGGAGGCGCCGTTTGTTATTTATTAATTCGGATTGCTCATATGGGGTGCACCTGGCCTTTTTAAAGAGGTGTTGCCAAGAACGCAAAAAAGGCGCCCGCGGGCGCCTTTTTTGACCGACATCACAGGATATCAGTAACGGTACGCCGATTCGCCATGGCTGGTGATGTCCAGGCCTTCGCGCTCTTCGTCTTCAGGCACCCGCAGGCCGATCACGATATCGACCAGCTTGAAGGCGATGAAGGCCACGACCGCCGACCAGACGATGGTCACGACCACGCCGTGGGCCTGCACCAGCACCTGGCTGCCGATCGAGTAGCCGGTGGCCATGGCATTGGTGGTGTAGTCCCACACGCCCTGGCCGCCCAGCGACGGCGCCGCGAACACGCCGGTCAGCAGCGCGCCCAGGATGCCGCCCACACCGTGCACGCCGAACACGTCGAGCGAGTCGTCGGCGCGCAGCATGCGTTTCAGGCCGGTCACGCCCCACAGGCAGATGATACCAGCCAGCAGGCCCATGACCAAAGCGCCCATTGGCCCCACGAAACCGGCGCCCGGGGTGATTGCCACCAGGCCCGAAATCGCGCCCGAAGCTGCGCCCAGCATCGAAGGTTTGCGCTTGAACATCCATTCACCGGCAGCCCACGACACGGTGGCGGCGGCGGTTGCCAGCAGGGTGTTGATGAAGGCCAGCGCCGCGATGTCGCCCGCTTCGAGCGCCGAACCGGCATTGAAGCCGAACCAGCCGACCCACAGCAGCGAAGCGCCGACCATGGTCATTGGCAGCGAGTGCGGGGCCATCGATTCCTTGCCGTAGCCGACACGCTTGCCGATCACATAGGCGCCAACCAGGCCGGCCACTGCCGAATTGATGTGCACCACGGTACCGCCCGCGAAGTCGAGCGCGCCCTGCTGCCACAGGTAGCCGGCGCCGGCGCTGACGGTGGCCAGCGAAGCGGCATCGGTGATCGCGTCAGGACCGGCCCAGAACCAGACCATGTGCGCCATCGGCAGGTAGGCGAAGGTGAACCAGATCACGATGAAGGCCAGCACCGCCGAGAACTTGGCGCGTTCGGCGAACGAGCCGACGATCAGCGCGCAGGTAATGGCGGCGAAGGTGCCCTGGAAGGCGACGAAGATGAACTCGGGGATCATCACCTCTTTGGTGAAGGTGGCGCCCATCGAGAAAGTGCCGGCGACCGGGTCCCAGATGCCTTGCAGGAAGGCGCGGTCGAAGCCGCCGATGAAGGCATTATTGCCAGTGAACGCCAGCGAGTAGCCGTACAGGCACCACAGCACGATGATCAGCGAAAACACCATCATGACCTGCATCAGGACCGACAGCATGTTCTTGGCACGTACCATGCCGCCGTAGAACAGCGCCAGGCCCGGGATCACCATCATGATGACCAGCAGGGTGGCGACGAACATCCAGGCAGTATCCCCTTTGTTGATGGACGGCGCCGCCATGGCCGGGAGGGCCAGGCCCAGGCCCAGCATGGCGGACAGGATTTTTGTCGTTATATGCTTCATGAACACTTTCCTTCTTACAGTGCGTCGTTGCCGGTCTCGCCGGTGCGGATACGGATGACCTGGGACAGGTCGGCCACGAAGATCTTGCCGTCACCGATCTTGCCGGTGCGGGCGGCGCCCTGGATCGCATCGATCACCTGGTCGACGATGGCGTCGTCGACGGCGGCCTCGATCTTGATCTTGGGCAGGAAATCAACAACGTACTCGGCGCCACGGTACAGCTCGGTGTGGCCCTTCTGGCGACCGAAACCCTTCACTTCGGTCACCGTCATGCCTTGCACGTTGATTTCCGACAGCGCTTCACGCACTTCGTCGAGCTTGAAGGGCTTGATGATGGCGGTAATCATTTTCATGGTATTGCCTCTTTTGCTATCAAAAAGTTTTTGACACGGACAGCACGGCGGCTGATTTGCCCAGGTTCTTGCCTTCCGGACTCAGGTAGGCATCGGTATTTGCCTTGTGCCAGGCCAGGGCCACGGTGGCGACCCCGAAGTCCTTGGTGACGCCGACCCGGTAGTCGGTGTACGACACCGCGCTGTTGTTCTTGACGCGCTGGCGGCCGACGTGCAGGTTGAGCAGGAAGCCATTGCCGACGTCGATGTCGGCGCCCACGTCCAGATAGCCGCTCTGCTTGCTGTCGGCGGTGCCGAACAGGTTGGTGGTCGAGTGCGAGTACTTGACGTAGGCCGGACCGAAGCCAAGTCGGCCGTAGAGCTCGAAGGTATTCGCGTTTGGATCCAGGCTGTTATCCGGATAGTAGTAATACAGTCCGCCGACGTCGTAGCTGACCGTATCGGTCAACTGGCCGCGTTTGCCGGCGTAGACGTCCCATTCGATATTGCCGTCGCCACCCAGATCCTTGGTCCACTTGATGGTGGACAGCCAGGTGCCTACGTAGAAGCCGGATGGGCTGTGGACGTAGTCGACGCCGCCTTGCAGGGCCGGGTCGAAATCGGTTTGCGCGAGACCGCGGTAACGGTATTCGCTGGTGACGCTCGCGTTGTAGCTCACCTGGTGTTCGGCGGGTTGTTCCTGTGCCATGGCCGGGATGCTGGTGAAAGCCAGAATCGCCAGGCTGATTGCGTTCATTTTTGCATTGCACTTCATAACAAACCCCCTAGTTGAACAGTTACTGCGTTTAGAATCCTTTTTATTGCGGTCGCTATCCTTCATTTAGCAGGATGTGTGCCAGCTCATAAAGCGTGAAAAATGGGCTTGTTTTTTTGGTAAACACGCCTCAAATATGACTTGCTTCAACACAAGCGATCGCGAACGGCGTTTGTCGTACCGTATAACGCACCAAATCAGGCTGCATTGCACCGCTGTGGTGCATACAACCTCGAGAAAAGGGATAAAGATATGAACAACAGCAACTTCTTCAGCGATTTGCAGGGCAAGATCAACCAGGCACTCGAAAGCGGACCGGCCAAGGACATCGAGCGCAACGTCAAGGCGGCGATGACGTCGGGCTTTGCCAAGCTCGACCTGGTCACGCGCGAGGAATTCGAGATCCAGTCCCAGGTGCTGGCCAAGACCCGCGCCAAGCTCGAAGCACTCGAACTGCGCGTGATCGAACTCGAAGCGCGCCTGGCAGGCGGCGCCGGCAGCACGGCAACGGCCACTGCCTCGACCCCGGCCCCGGCCCCTGGCGCTGCGCCATCGGCCACCGCGCCGTTCCCGGCCCAGCCCGACGATCCGACCATCGTGCTGCCCCCTAACCTGGACAAATCGGGCGAGTCGCCGATCAACAAACCGTAATAGCGGATGCATTCATGGACCGGGCAACCAGCATGAATGCACCAGATAGTCCGCCTGGCTCCCTGCCCGCGCAGGAAGTCTCGCTGGACGTGCTGCGCGAAAAATACGCCAAGGGCGACGAGCGCACGATCGCCGAGGTGCAGGGGCGGATCGCGCGCGCCCTCGCCGCCCTTGAGCCGACGCCACAGCGCGCCGACTGCGAACGGCGCTTCCTGTGGGCCCAGCAGCAGGGTTTCATTCCCGCCGGCCGGATTGCCTCCGCCGCCGGCCTCGGCCTGCGCGCCACCCTCATCAACTGTTTCGTGCAACCGGTCGGCGACTCGATCTCAGGCAGCAGCGACGGCCTGCCCGGCATCTATACCGCGCTCAGCGAGGCGGCCGAAACCATGCGCCGCGGCGGCGGGGTCGGCTACGACTTCAGCGCGATTCGCCCATTCGGCAGCAAGGTAGCCGGCACCGCCTCGCGCGCCTCGGGGCCGGTGTCTTATATGGAAGTGTTCGACGCCTCATGCCGCACGGTCGAATCGGCCGGCGCCCGGCGCGGCGCCCAGATGGGTGTGCTGCACATCGATCATCCCGACATCGAGCGCTTCATCGCGGCCAAGGACACGGGCCGGCTCACCAACTTCAATATCTCGGTCGGCGTAACGGATGCCTTCATGCGCGCCGTCGAGGCCGATCAATCGTTCGCGCTGGTGCATGCGGCCGAACCAGGCGATGAAGACCTCGCCGCCGGCGGCTATCGCAGGGAAGACGGCCTGTGGGTCTATCGCGAACTGCGCGCCCGCGCACTGTGGGAACGCATCATGCGCTCGACCTATGGCCACGCCGAGCCTGGCGTGCTGTTCATCGATCGCATGAATGCCGAGAACAACCTGTGGTATGCCGAACAGCTGCGCGCCACCAATCCCTGCGGCGAGCAGCCGCTGCCGCCGTATGGCTGCTGCGACCTGGGCTCGCTCAACCTGACCGCTTTCGTCGAGGCGCCATTCACGCCGGATGCCGGGATCGATTTTGCGCGCCTGCGCGAGGTGGCCGGCGTCGCGGTGCGCATGCTCGACCTGGTATTGGACGCCACCCAGTGGCCGCTGCCGCAGCAGGCGGCCGAGGCGCGCGCCAAGCGCCGCATCGGGCTGGGCTTCCTGGGCCTGGGCAGCGCGCTGGCGATGCTGGGCCTGCGCTACGACGCCGACGAGGGCCGCGCCATGGCGGCGCGCATCGCGGCCGAACTGCGCGACGCGGCGTATGCGGCCTCGATCGCGCTGGCGCGCGAAAAAGGCGCCTTCCCGCTGTTCGATGCCGATCGCTACCTGCAGGGCCGGTTCATCGGCCGCCTGCCGCAGGCACTGCGCGACGCCATCCGCGCGCATGGCATCCGCAACTCGCACCTGCTGTCGATCGCGCCAACCGGCACCATCTCGCTGGCCTTCGCCGACAATGCCTCGAACGGCATCGAGCCGCCCTATTCCTGGACCTACCAGCGCAAGAAGCGCACGGCGGACGGCGGCACGCGCAGCTACCAGGTGGCCGACCACGCCTGGCGCCTTTATCGGCAACTGCATGGCGACGGCGCCCTGCCCCCGAGCTTCGTGACCGCGCTCGAGATGCGCGCGCTCGACCACCTGCGCATGGTGGAAGCGGTCCAGCCCTTCGTCGACACCGCGATCTCGAAGACCGTCAACGTGCCCGAGGATTACCCGTATGACGAATTCCGCGACCTGTACCTGGAAGCCTGGCGCGCCGGCCTGAAGGGGCTGGCGACCTATCGGCCGAACGCGGTGCTGGGCAGTGTCTTGTCGGTTGCGCCAGCAACAGACGACGCATCGGTTGCGCCAGCAACAGACGACGCATCGGTTGCACCCGCGGTTGATCCGCCGCCGCCCGCCATCAGTCCCGCGCCCGACGACGACCCGCTGCGCAAGCGTTTCGAACACCGCCCGCTGGGCGAGCTGGAATCGGTGACGTCGAAGATCGAATACTCGACCCAGGAAGGCCGCAAGACCGCCTACCTGACGGTGAGCTTCCTGCGTGCCGAGGGCATGCAGGAAGGCGGGGCGGTGACGATCGAGCGTCCCTTCGAGTTCTTCATGCCAGCCAACCAGCGCACCGGCGGCCACCAGTGGATTACCGCCTCGATGCGGCTGCTGTCGATGGTAGCGCGCGCCGGCGGCCCGATCGCGCGCGCGCTGGCAGACATGCGCGAGGTGGTGTGGGAAAAAGGTCCGGTGCGCTGCGGTCACATCACGCGTGAAGACGGCGTGCGGGTGCCGGTGTACCACGACTCGGAAGTGGCGGCGATCGCCTTCATGCTGCAGCGGATGCTGATCCGGCGCGGCTTCCTCGATCAACAGGGCAACCAGGTGCCGGTGGCGCAACTGGCGCAGCGGCTCGGCCAGCGCACGCAAGGCGCCGAACCACAGTTGCAGCCGGAGGCGCCGACCGAACCGCTGCCCGTCATGAACGGCGCCAAGTGCCCGGAATGCGGCGCGCTGGCGCTGCGCAAGGTCGACGGCTGCTCGCGCTGCGCGTCTTGCCATTACGTCGGCGAGTGCGGCTGACCGGTGCTTTGAAAAGAGGCGGCAGCAGGGTGGGCTCAGGCATACTGCCGGGGTCACCACCGATTCAATGCCCCCGATGAGTTACTACGCCCTCAAGCACATCCACATGACCTTCGCCGTCCTGAGCGGCGCCCTGTTCCTGGTGCGCGGCCTGTGGATGCTGGCCGACTCGCGCTACCTGCAGCAGCGCTGGGTCAGGATCGCGCCGCACGTGATCGACACCCTGCTGCTGGCCAGCGCCATCGGCCTGGCGGTGTGGAGCAGCCAGTATCCGGGCCAGGCGCCGTGGCTGACGGCCAAGCTGGTGGCCCTGGTCGCGTATATCGGCCTGGGCACGGTGGCGCTCAAGCGCGGCCGCACGCGCCAGGCGCGCGTGCTCGCCTTCGTCGGCGCGCTGGCCTGCTTCGCCTACATCCTGGCGGTGGCGGTGACCAAGAATCCGCTCATCGCGGCCTGACCCGGCGCGTCCACGGCAGGCGTCAATGCCGCCGCAGCTGCGCCAGATGCGCCGTTAGTTGCGCCTGGTCGCTGCGCGCCAGCGGCGGCACGCCCCTTAGCGCCGCCTGGTAGGCTGCGATCGCGCGCGGCCGGTCGTGGCGCGCCTCGTAGACTTCGCCCAGCGACTTGTACACATAAGGCCGGGGCGCGATCGCCGCCGCTTTCTCGAGCTGGAGCGCGGCGTCGGCCAGCCGTCCCTGGGCCCGCGCCACCTGCGCCAGGCCGTAAGAGCCATGTTCGCTGAACGGCAGGCGGCGGCTCAATTCCTGGAACAGCCGGCTGCTCTGCGTAAGGCGGCCGGCGTCGAGATGGGCGCTGGCCAGCGTCAGCAGCAGCTCGCGCTGGCTGCCCTGCACCAGTTCATACTCGCGCAGGTCGGCCGCCAGGATATGCTGCTCGGCCTCGTCCAGCTTTCCTTCCTCAAAGGCGACCATGGCGCGCATCAGGCGCGTCAGGTCGGGGTCGGTGAATCGCGCTTCGGTGGCCAGCTCGCGTGCACGCACCTCGCTGCCGCCGAGGAAGAATGGGGTCTTGAGATAGAAGCGCATCAGCGACACGCGCACCCGGTAGCTGACGGGATCGAGGCGCAGCGCGCGTTCGAGCGCGTCGCGGGTAGCGCGCGCATTGCGCACGAAAGCGAACACGCCGCCAGCGCGCGCTTGCGCCACCAGGGCATTGCCCAGCGCTTCGGCGCATGGGCTGCTGTCGGGACTGGCGCGCACGCAGCGCTCGGCCTCGGCGCGCGCGCGCTGCAGGTCCTCCGGCTCGCCGCGAGCAACATGCAAATCCACCGACGCGGCCAGCGCCACCGGATCGGTGGCATTGCGCGCCAGCCGGGCGTTGATCGCACGCAGCGCCTCGCCATAACGTTTTTCGACCACCAGCCGTGCGGTGGGTTCGGTCTGGACGGCATATGCAGCGTTGTTCCAAGCACCCAATAGCAACACCGGCACCCACCATGCCAAGCTCCTTGCCAGCATTGCATTCCTCTCTGGCGAGATCCGGCCCTTTCCGTGGTGACCGGTCCCGCTTTGCGATCAGATTTTGTTGTTATTTGATTTAAAACCATCCTCACATGGAAGGTAAGTACAAGTCAATGCGGGCGGGGTACTTGCTGAAGTATCAACGACGCGTAGTGCGGTAGCGCGTCAGCTCGGCCTTGAGCCAGGCGGCGCTGGCGACCGGGGCATGGTCGCCGCAACGGACCTGGTAGGGTTTGCTGCTGAGGCTACTTTCGCTGGCGGCGCGCGCGATGAACTCTTCGCTCGACGCTACCAGGTCGCGCTTGAGCAGGTAATCGTACTTGCGCCCGATGTGTTTGGCCGCTTCGGTGGCGTCGTGCCAGCGGCCATTGCGCTGGAAACTGCAGCCGGATGCGGTCAGGTGAGCGATCAGGTGGGCGATTTCCTGGCGCGCGGCGGGCGGCGGCGCTGCTTGCGACAGCAGCGGCAGGAAGGCGAGCGAGATGGCGAAGATGCTGGATTTGATCATGGACGGCAAATGGTGGGTAACTTGGATCCCCGCCTTCGCGGGAAGTCCTTACTGCCAGAGGCAGTAAGGGCAGGCTCAGTATGCCGTGTTTGCCGTCCATGATGCGCCACGATCATTCGATGGCGACCTCCTTGCGGTTATCGCGCGACACGCGGTCGATCATCTTGTTGTAGGGATCGACACCAACTTCGAACGGCTGCTCCTTGACCGTGATCGTGACCACCGGATTGTCGCCCGAGAGCACCTGCTTCTCGAGCAGCAGCACCTTCTCGTCAGCCTCCTTGGCGCCCTTGGCGCGGGCGAACACGCCGATCTCCACCGCCTCGTCGTAGGCGCGCGGTGTCTCCTTGCCCTTGCCGTCGGCTTCCATCTTGGCCAGGTGCAGCTTCATCGTCACGTCCCACTGGCCGTCCGGGCGTTTCCTGGCCGTCGCTTCCGTCACGCGGTTATCGTAAAACACGATTTTCTCGAACATGTCCGCGATCAGGGCATGCTTCTCAGGCGGCGCCTCGGCGCGGATGTAGTCGAGCAGCTCCTTCGAGGTGGTGAACGGCGACTCCTGGTAGCCCTTGCCCTCGAGGAAGCGCTTGAGCGCGCGGTTGAGCGCCTGTTCGCCGATCTCGTCGCGCAGGCGATAGAAGATCAGGCTGCCCTTGCGGTAGTGGATGTAGTCCTGGTTTTCCACGCGCGCCAACGGCAGTTCCTCGATGATCTCGCCACCACGCGATCGCAGGTAGCGGTCGAGCTCATGGCGCAGGAAGCGGCGCATCTGGTGGCGTCCGTATTCCTTCTCCATCACCATCAGCGCCGAGTACTGCGACAGCGATTCGATCAGCATGCTCGCGCCCTGCACATTGGCGGCCGTGACCTGGTGGCCCCACCACTGGTGCGCCATCTCGTGGGCCGTCACGTAGAACACATAGTCGATGTCTTCCTTGTCGCGCAGGTCGGCGATGAAGCCGATCGACTCCGAGAACGGGATCGTGTTGGCGAACGACTGGGCGAAGCTCTGGTAGTTGGGGAACTCCAGGATCCGCACCTGCTTGTGCTGGTAAGGCGTGAACTCGGTGGTGAAGTAGTCCAGCGACTTGCGGGTGCCCTCGATCATGCGGTCCACGTTGTAGCCATGCTTGGCGTCGTGATAGATCTCGATCGGGATGCCGTTCCACTCGCCCTTCTTCACTTGCCAGTTGGCCGACAGGTAGGCGAAGAACGGCATCATCTTCTGGTCCATCTTGTAGTGGTAGTAGTTGCGGCCGTTCTCGGTCCACGACCGTTGCAGGTAGCCCGGCGCCAGCGCGACCTGGTCGCCACTGGTCGAGACCGTGGTTTCGAAATCGATCCAGTCCGCATCGGCGCCGAACATCGAATTGGCGCGCGCCGCTTCGTCCTCGAGCTTGGCCATGCGTTCCGGTTCGCCCAGCCCGCGCTTGCGGCGCTCGTTACGGTCGGTCAGCTCGAAGTCGCTCTGGTAGCCGATCAGCGGGAAGAACTCGCGGTTGTTGAAGAAGGTGCCGTTCAGGTTGAAGCTGTCGGCCTTGCCCGCATTGGAGAAGCCCGGACGGCGCGCATCGACCGTGAAGTCCAGCGCCAGGCGCGCGCCTGGCGCCAGGGCCTCGGCCAACTTCAGGATCATGAAGCCGGATTCCTTATCGTCCAGCACCACCTGGTGCGCCGGCAGCTTGCCCAGGGTCGTGACTACATCCGCATTGAGCTGCAGGCGCAGGGTATCGAGCGGCTTGTCGGTCTTGTTGACCAGCACGTAGCTGCCCTTGACCAGCACCCGACGTTCATCAGGATAGATGTCGACCGCGGCGCGCACGTCGACGACCTTCGCATGCGGCAGGTCCTTGTACTGGCGGTAGTTCTTCTCGTACCGGGCCTGCTTGTCCATGCTGACATTCGCGGCTTCGTAGCCACCCAGGGTCACGGTGTTGTGGAAGATCCAGCCGCCCACCAGCGCGAAGGCCAAGGTGCATACCGCCAGCGCCACGCCAGGTCCGCCCTTCAGGCGTTGGCCGGCCGCGCGCACGCGGAAACGCCACTCGACCGACAGGCCGCGCACCCAGAAGGCCTGGGCCACGATCAGCGCCGCCAGGCAGAACAGGGTCCAGTACAGCGCAAACCAGGCCCAGCCCGTGACGAAGTGGCCGAAGCCGTTCATGTCCGAATACGGTGTGTCCGGCAGCTGCGCGATGTTGTACAGGTTGTGATCGAAGTGCATCACCGACAACACAATCTGCGAAATGATCAGCACGATCATCAAGAGGTAGCCGATGAATTTGTTGTTGGTCACGACCTGCAGCACGATGGCGACCAGCGCCATCAGCACGAACGGCAGGCCGGCCATGAACACGCCCTTGAGGTAGACGCCGAATTCGACCGGCGCCCCGCCCTTGAACAGCTGGATGGCGATCGCGGTCAGGATGCCGGCGAACAGGAAGGCCAGCACCACGCCCACCAGCGCCAGGCTTTTCGCCACCAGCGGCGCCCAGTTCGGCATCGGCATGGCGTCGCTGACGTCGGCGATCCGGGCCTGGCGTTCCTTGAAGATCAGCTCACCGGCATAGAAGGTGACGATGATAATCAGGAGGAAGTTGAACGAGCCTTTGAGCAGCTCGATCATCAGGTGGGTGCGAGGATAGACGTCGGTGCCGAACATCTCGTTGAGCACACTCGAACTGCCCACCATATTGAGCACGCCGAACAGCAGCATGACCAGGAACGGCACGCTCTTGAACACTGCGGCGGCGTCGAAGGCAAAGATATGCCAGCACTGGGTCCAGCGGGTGGCGCCCGTGAACCGCGGAGCAACGCGCGGCAAGGCAAGCTGCACCGGCACGAAGACAGCCGGCGCTTGTGCCTTGGCCTTGCCGAACAGGCGCTTGCCGGTGCCGGCGCGCTGCGGCTTGAACAGGGCCAGGGTCAGGCCGACCAGCACCAGGGCGACCGTGCTCCACAGCAGGCGGTTGGCCAGCATGTAGCCGCCGATGTCCGGCAGGCCGGCATTCGATTCGGCGGTCGAGAAATAGCGCGTGGCGCGGCTGAGGGCGCGCAGGCCGAAGGGATCGGCCAGTACCGCGATCCACTCGTTGTCGATATTCTGGGTGAAGCTGCCGGCGACGATCCACAGCACGAAGAATCCCATCACGCCGACGTACACCATCATGATCGAGCGCGTGGTGGCTGCCAGCAGCATCAGCAAGGCGCCGATGAAGAACAGGTTGGGCACGACCAGCACGCCCAGCGCCCACAGGTAGGCCGCGCCGGGGAAGGAACCGACGCGCTGGGCGTCGACCCACGGCATCAGTGGGCCGAGCATGGTGCCGACCACGATCATGGCGAAGATCAGCAGGCAGGCCACCAGGCCGGCGGCGAAGCGGCCGATCAGGTAGTCGTGCTTTTTCATCGGCGTGGCGAACAGCATGTCGGAGATGCCGACCTCGCCGTCGCGCAGCACGCTGCCGGCGATGAAGATGGTGACCACGAACATCGACATCAGGCTGAACACGCCAAGCATCTGCGCGACCACGACCGGCGCATTGCGGTTGACGTTGCCGATGCTGCCGCCGACCTGGATCGCGTCGGTGGTGGTGGCGCCGAAGGCCAGCGCGCCGAACACCAATGCGCACACCCATAACAGGGGTTGGCGCAGCTGGAAGTCGAGCTCGAACTTGAAGAATTCTCTCAGCATGCCATCCTCCTTACGCGGTCACCGGCGCAGCCTGCGCCGGCGCTGCTGCCTGGCTAGCTGCGCGGCTGGCGTTGCGAATCTGCAGGAAGTAGACGTCTTCCAGGTCCGGCTCGACGCTGACGAAACCTTCGTCCGGCTGCGACTCGGAGAACACATTGATCTGCGGCCGGCCCGCCACCAGGCGGGTGGACAGCACATTGAAACGCTGCTGGTATTCAGGCAGCGCTTCCTGGCTGACGGTGCGGCGCCATACACGGCTTTTCAATGTGTCGATCGCGGCCTGCGGCTCGCCCTGCAGCAGCACCGTGCCCTTGGCGATCATGGCCATGCGCGGGCACAGGTCGGTCACGTCTTCGACGATGTGGGTCGACAGGATCACCACCACCTGCTCGCCGATCTTGGCCAGCAGGTTTAAAAAGCGATTGCGTTCGTCGGGATCGAGGCCGGCGGTCGGCTCGTCGACGATCACCAGGCGCGGCGCGCCGAGCAGGGCCTGGGCGATGCCGAAGCGCTGGCGCATGCCGCCCGAATAGGTGCCGAGGCCACGCTTCCTTGCTTCCCACAGATTGGTCTGGTGCAGCAGGGCTTCGACGACCTCCTTGCGCTCGCCCTTCGCACTCAAACCTTTCAGCACGGCGAAGTGGTTGAGCAGCCTTTCGGCGCTCACTTTCGGGTAGACGCCGAAGTCCTGCGGCAGGTAGCCGAGCTGGCGGCGCAGGGCTTCCTTGTCGTTCAGGACATCGAGGCCGTCGAAGTGGATGCTGCCGCTGTCAGGGTCTTGCAGGGTCGCGATGGTGCGCATCAATGAGGACTTGCCGGCGCCGTTCGGTCCGAGCAGGCCGAACATGCCGTTCGGGATCTCGAGACTGACATCGTTGATGGCCTTCACGCCATTGGCATAGGTCTTGTTGAGCTGCTTGATCGATAACATCGGCGGTTACTCCTGAGCGGTTGATGGTGGCGTTTTTTTCCTTGTAGATAATGTAGCGTTAATAGAATGCAATGTCAGGTTTTTGTGACAGGCGGTAGATATGCGGGAATGGACGACGATTTCCGAGACCTATGCGTGCGCCATACCGCGCGCGAGTTTCACTGGCACGCATCCCTGTTCGCTCTCAACAGACGTCGGCGCGAGCGCTCTACGATAAGTCCTTCCCAGCGTTCATGCGGAAGGAAACAATGAGTCTCGCCGTCCTCAGAAGCCGCGCCCTCGCCGGCATGGAAGCGCCGCCCGTCAATGTCGAAGTCCACCTGGCCAACGGGCTCCCGGGCATCGCGATCGTGGGCTTGCCCGATACCGAGGTGCGCGAAGCGAAAGACCGCGTGCGCGCGGCGCTGCAGAATTCCGGTTTCGACATCCCTGCCCGTCGCATCACGATCAACCTGGCGCCGGCCGACCTGCCGAAGGAATCAGGCCGCTTCGACCTGCCGATTGCGCTGGGTATCCTGGCCGCATCGCGCCAGATTCGCGACGATGCGCTGCACCGTTATGAGTTCGCTGGCGAGCTGTCGCTATCGGGCGAGCTGCGTCCGGTGCGCGGTGCGCTGGCGATGGCGTTCGCGATGGCCAGCAAGGGCAACGGCGACGACGGGATGCGCGCCTTCATCCTGCCGCAGATGAATGCCGACGAAGCGGCGCTGGTCGAGGCGGCCACCATCCTGCCTGCGCGGACGCTGCTTGAGGTCTGCGCGCACTTCGCCAATGCGCCAGACGCGCCAAAGCTGGCGCGGCATCACGGGCCAGGCTTGGCGCGGCTGCCTTCCTATCCCGACTTCGCCGAGGTCAAGGGCCAGCAGCATGCCAAGCGCGCGCTCGAGGTGGCGGCGGCCGGCGCCCATTCGGTCTTGCTGGTCGGCCCACCGGGCGCCGGCAAAAGCATGCTGGCGGCGCGCCTGCCGGGCCTGTTGCCGCCGATGAGCGAGGGCGAGGCGCTCGAATCGGCCGCCGTGCAATCGCTGGCCGGCGGCTTCGCGCCCGAGCGCTGGCGACAGCGGCCGTTTCGCAGCCCGCATCACACCACGTCCGGCGTGGCCCTGGTCGGCGGCGGCAACCTGCCGCGGCCGGGCGAAGTGTCGCTGGCCCATCACGGGGTGCTGTTTCTCGATGAGCTGCCCGAGTTCGACCGCCGGGTGCTCGAAGTGCTGCGCGAGCCGCTCGAATCCGGATCGATCACGATCTCGCGCGCGGCCCACCAGGCCGACTTTCCGGCCTGCTTCCAGCTGATCGCTGCGATGAATCCCTGCCCCTGCGGCTGGCTGGGCCACGCCAGCGGCAAGTGCCGCTGCACGCCGGATGCCGTGCTGCGCTACCAGGGCCGTATTTCCGGGCCCCTGCTCGACCGCATCGATATCCAGCTGCCGGTGGCGGCCATGGCGCTGGAGAGCATGGGCGCGCAGGCCGAGGGGGAGCCAAGCGCGGCGATCGCGCAGCGGGTGGCGCAGGCTTATGCGCGCCAGGTCGAACGCCAGGGGCGGGCCAACAGCCGGTTGGGGCCGGGCGAGATCGACCGCCATTGCGCACCGGATGAGGCGGGACGGCGGCTGCTGCATGATGCAGCCCGGCACCTTCACTGGTCGGCGCGGGCTTATCACCGCGTGCTCAAGGTGGCGCGTACGGTTGCCGACCTGGCGGGGGTGGAACACGTGACCTCGAAGCATGTGGCCGAGGCGATTGGGTACCGGCGCGCGCTACGCGATGATTAGCAATTACGCCGCCTGCTCGCGCGCCGCGCGCTTGATCGCCTGCGGTGGCTGGCCAAAGGCGCGCAGGAAGGCGCGCCGCATGCGTTCGGGATCGGCGAAGCCGGTCTCGCGCGCCACCACGTCGATCGAATGGTTGCTGGTCTCGATCATGGCGCGCGCCGCCTCGACCCGCAGCACCTCGATCGCGCGCGCCGGCGACTGGCCGGTCTCGAGGCGGAAAGAGCGGCTGAACTGGCGCGTGCTCAGGTTGGCCGCCTCGGCCAGCTCGTCGACCGACAGCGGCCGCCGCAGGTGGCTCTTGGCATAGGTGAGCGCCTGCTGGATGCGGTCCGATTTCGGCTCGAGCTCGAGCAGGGCCGAGAACTGCGACTGGCCGCCGCTGCGACGGTGGTAGACCACCATCTGGCGCGCGATGTGTTTCGAGGCGTCCGTGCCCAGGTCGGCCTCGACCAGCGCCAGGCACAGGTCGATGCCGGCGGTCATGCCGGCCGAGGTCCAGACCCGGCCGTCGTTGATATAGATGCGGTCTTCTTCGATGCGCGACTTGGGACAGGCGCGCTGCAGGTCGCGCGCAAATGCCCAGTGAGTGGTGGCGCGGCGGCCATCGAGCAGGCCGGCATCGGCCAGGATGAAGGCGCCGGTGCAGATGCTCGCGGTGCGGCGCGAGGCGGCGCTGGCTTCGCGCAAAAAAGCCAGGAACGGCGCGCTCGATGTCATGCTCAGCGGGGTCATGACGCCGATGACGATCAGGGTGTCGTAATCGCGCCGGTCGAATGCGTCGGTGAACACGCCGACGCCCGACGAACTGGCAATCACCCCGCCCTGCTCCGACAGCATGCTCATGTCATAGAACGGCCCGCCATCGAGGCCGTTGGCAATCTCGAACACGGTGGTGGCCATCAGGTCCAGCGCCTGGAAGCCGGGCGGGAACAGGAATCCGATTCTGCGTTTCATGGTTGTCCTAGGAGCTGCAACAGGAAAATAATACGACAAGATGCGCCGGGAGGACCGAAGCCCCCCTCCTTTCGAAGGAGCTGGACCCGGCCGGCGCTACTCCGTCCCAAAAAATGGCAAGCGAGGTAAGCGCTGCTGCTACTATCTTGCAATGCGACCATCGACTCCGCTCCCCATGTGTGTGCACCTGCGCGTCTTCGCCTTCGTTCCCGCCATGCTGGCGGCGCTCGTGCTGGCCGGCTGCAATCCCGCCTATAACTGGCGCGAGCACGCCAACCAGGATGGCCGCTACAAGGTGCTGTTCCCGGCCAAGCCGGCCACCTTCACGCGACCGGTGGACGTCGACGGCCTGCGGGTGGAGATGACGATGACGGCGGCCGAAGTCGACGGCGCCACCTTCGCCGTCGGCAGTGCGATTGCGCCGGACGCCGCGCGGGCGCAGGCGGCGCTGCCGGCCATGCGCCTGGCCCTGCTGCGCAATATCGGGGCCGACGATGATGGCGTGCCCGCGACGCAGGACAGCCTGGGCGTGGATGCCACGGGCGCCGTCAATGGCAAGCCAATACGCCTGCATGGCCGCTTCGAGGCACGCGGAGAGCGCTTTTACCAGGTGATCGTCCTCGGCCCGGCAGATGCCGTGCCGGCCGAGCAGGTCGATCAATTCCTCTCTTCGTTCACGCTCCAGTGAGGCCTCATGGATGACACGCGTCCCGCGCTGCGCCTGGCAGGCCTGCGCAAGGATTTTGGCCGCCCTGCCGTCGATGGGCTCGGCCTGGTCGTACGGCGCGGCGAGTTCTATGCCCTGCTCGGCCCCAACGGCGCCGGCAAGACCACCACGCTGCGGCTGGTCACCGGCCTCTTGGCGCCCGACGCCGGCAGCATCGAGGTGCTCGGCATCGACCTGGCCGGCGCGCCGGCGGCGGCCAAGGCCAGGATCGCCTACCTGCCGGATGAGCCGATGTTGTACGGGAAGCTCAAGCCCTTCGAATACCTGGAGTTCGTGGCCGGGCTGTGGGGCGTGCGCGCCGACGCGGCCGAGGCGCGGGCGCGCGAGCTGCTCGACTGGCTCGACCTGAGCCCGCACGCGCATGAGCTGACCGAGGGATTCTCGCGCGGGATGAAGCAGAAGCTGGCCCTGGCCGGCGCCCTGGTCCACGACCCTGAACTGCTGATCCTCGACGAACCGCTCACCGGCCTGGATGCCGCCGCGGCGCGCCAGGTAAAAGACCTGCTGCTGGCCCACGTGGCCAAGGGCGGCACGGTGATCCTGACCACCCACATCCTCGAAGTGGCGGAGCGGCTGGCGCAGCGCATCGGCATCATCCGCCAGGGTCGCCTGATCGCCGAGGGCACGCTCGAGGAACTGCGCGCCCGCACCCGGGGCGGCAGCCTGGAAGACGTGTTCCTGCAATTGACGGCGACGCCATGAACGCGGCGCCGGGCGGCGTCGGCTGGCTGCTGCGGCACGAGCTGCGGCTGGCCTGGTTCAATGCGGCGGGCGGCAAGGAAGGCGCCGGCAAGCGGCGACCCGGCAATGCGGCGGGCGGCAAGGAAGGCGCCGGCAAGCGGCGACCCGGCAATGCGGCGATCGCCCTGGCGCTGGCCGGCTGGGCTGCCCTGCACCTGCTGGCATGGGTCACGGTGGAGAACACGGCCGCCGTTGCGGGCGACGATCCGCGTATCCTGCTCGCCATCGCGGCCATGGTGGCGGCCGGCGCGACCTTCATGCTGTCGTCGGCGATCAAGTCGAGTGTGCTGGTGCTGTTCGAGCGCAGCGACCTCGATCTGCTGCTGTCGTCGCCCCTGCCCTCGCACAGCATTTTTGCCGTGCGCCTGGCCGGCGTGGCGGCCAGCACCGCCGCCATCTACCTGTTCTTCCTGGCGCCGTTCGCCCACGCCGGCCTGCTGCAGGGGCAGTGGCGCTGGCTGGGCATCTATCCGGGCGTGATCTCGGTGGCGGTGCTGTGCAGCTGCCTGGCGATGCTGCTCACGCTTGGCCTGGTGCGCGTGCTCGGTGCACGCCGCACACGCGTGGTGGCGCAAGTGATCGGGGCACTGGCCGGGGCGCTGCTGGTGATTGCATCGCAGCTGCAGTCGCTGTCGTCCGGACCAACGCAAGGTCGCATGCGCGAGATGCTGGGCGACCTGCTGCGCCAGGACGGCGTGGCGGACAATCCGCTGCTGCTGCCGGCGCGCGCCATACTGGGCGAGCCGCTGCCCATGCTGCTGCTGGCTGGCGCCGCGGCCGTGGTATTCGTGCTGACGGCGCGCCGCACCCACCGCTTCTTTGCGCAGGGGCTGCAACTGGCGGCATCGGCAACGCGCACCAGGGCGGCTCCCGCGGCGGCGCGGCGCCATCGCTTTGGCCGCAGCCTGTTCAAGGCCGTGGTCGTCAAGGAGTGGCGGCTGATCGTGCGCGATCCGCATCTGTTGTCGCAGGTGCTGCTGCAGTTGCTGTTCTTGCTGCCGCTGTTCTTCATCATGTTCAAGCGTTCCGACGTGCAGGTGCAGGCAGTCGGGGCCGGCCTGGCGCTGCTCTGCAGTTCGCTCACCGGGGCGCTGGCCTGGGTCGCCCTGTCGGCCGAGGATGCACCTGACCTGCTGCTGGTGTCGCCTGCTTCGCTGCGCACGGTGCGGCGCGCCAAGCTGGCGGCGGCCATCATGCCGGTACTGGCGGTGGTGGCTGCTCCATTGTTGTGGCTGAGCGTGCGCATGCCGGCAGCAGGGCTGGCTATCTGCATCGTCGTGTGCGGTGCGGTCGCCGGCGCGGGATTGATCGTGTTCTGGTGCGGTCGTCCCGGCCTGCGCAGCAATTTCAAGGGCCGCGGCAAGGGTGGGTTTGTAATGAATATGCTCGAGATGTTCAATAGCCTGGCGTGGGGGGCGCTGGGGTGGGGTCTGGCTGGGGCGATGCGCGGGGCTCTCTCGAATGAAGGGTGGCTCGGTATATTGGGCGGAAGTGCGCTTGCCGTCATTGTGCTCGGAACAGGATGGCTGCTGAGGGTGAAGCGGAGCTGAGCCTTGTGCGAGCAAGCGCACTGTGAAGGTGCGCCAGTCGTGCTATCGTTTAATCACTAACAAAACCAAGAGATCGCCATGTTGATTACCTTTAAATGCAAAACCTACCCAGAAGTCCTGATGTATCAGGAGCATGCCAAGCGCATTCTCGATCTGCTGCACAAGGAACCAGAACGCGGTGTCATCACCGCGGCAGAAGCGGAGCGCGTGATCCCGCTAGTTGAGGCCGAGGTTGTAGAGAGCCGCAAGCACCTGGCTACCGACCAGGTGGCGCAGGACGTTCACGCGCATCATCGCGATGAAGACGACCATGATCACCAGCCGATCGAAGTGGTGAGTTTCTCGACCCGCATGTATCCATTGCTGGAAATGATGCGGTCGGCGCGGGATAACAAGACCGATATCCTGTGGGGCGTTTGAAGCACCGTTATCCGGTATAGGGGGATGGCTCCGCCATCCACGCGTTCAGCCAGTGTACGAAAACACGTACGCTTGACCGGCGCCCTCATGGTTCTACTAAGCTCGAAAAGCAAAAAACCCCACCAGGATCACCTGGTGGGGTTTTTCTTATAACTAGCCTGACGATAACCTACTTTCACACTGGTTGCAGCACTATCATCGGCGCAAAGTCGTTTCACGGTCCTGTTCGGGATGGGAAGGGGTGGGACCGACTTGCTATGGTCATCAGGCTTAACTTGTACGAGCGTTCGTTGGGTGCGTGGGCGGCGAAGCCGCCGATGCACACCGAGCGAAGCTCTGAATCTGGAAGAAGTATTGTTTGGGTTGTAGCTTGTATTCAAGCAGTTGTACTCGTCAACCTCAGACTACCAAGGTTATAGGGACAAGCCTTACGGGCAATTAGTACTG
>Ga0265798_10001434_pt1 | contig 37125 bp, 38 predicted proteins | sample P3T30metagenome_FD_192430 | JGI IMG/M metagenome (GOLD analysis project Ga0265798, IMG submission 192430) | Plant litter microbial communities from East Loma Ridge, Irvine, California - P3 T30 | ecosystem: Environmental > Terrestrial > Plant litter > Unclassified | place: USA: California...
CACGACCGGCTCTGAGCCGGTCCGTCAGGCGCGCCGGGGCCGGGCCGCGCGCCGCACGATCGCCGCGAGCACCCGCCAGCCCATCAGGAAGGCCGCCAGCACCAGGGCGGTCACCACGATGAAGCTCGGCTCGGCGCCCTGCCCGTTCGCGAGCCGCAGCAGCACGCCGCCGCCCACCGTGACGGCCCAGACGATGAAGCCGGTGCGCAGCACGGCCGTCGGCGCCTGCCAACCGGCGGTGATCAGCCAGCCGACGAGCAGCGGCACGAGGAAGGGCCAGTAGGTGTCCCACGCGCCGGCGAGGGGCTCGTCGTGACTGCGTCGCCCGATCAGCACGAAGGCCAGCAGCAGTGCTGCGTCGAGGAGCAGGGATGCGAGGGCGCGCATCCGCAAAGCCTATGCCCGGGTCGCCGCCCGCTCCCTCGGAGGGCACCCAGACTGCGCTCCTAGCGTTATCGGATCCCGAACGAAGGAGCACCCCTGATGCAGTCCCTCTACACCGCCGCCGCGACCTCGACCGGCGACGGCCGCTCCGGCCACGTGCGCAGCGTCGACGGCCTCGTCGACACCGACCTCGCGGCCCCCACCGAGATGGGCGGCCCCGGCGGCGCGCCCAACCCCGAGGTGTTCTTCGCGGCCGGCTACGCGGCCTGCTTCCACTCGGCGCTCAAGGCCGCGGGCAAGCAGCTCGACATCGCGATCGAGGATTCGGCGGTCACCGCCGAGGTGAGCATCGGCGAGCGCGAGGGCGGCTTCCAGCTGGCCGTCGTGCTCAACGTCGAGCTGGGCGGCATCAGCCGCGAGGACGCCCAGAAGGCGGCCGAGCTGGCGCACACGATCTGCCCGTACTCGCACGCGACGAACGGCAACATCGACGTGCAGCTCGCCGTCGACGTGGCCTGAACCGCACCGACGCCGCAGGGCGCGCTCCGCATCGCGGGGCGCGCCCTGCGGCGTTGCCGCGCCTACGCTCGAGGGCATGACGACCCGGCTGCTGCTGCTCGCGGACACCCATCTGCCGAAGCGCGCACGGCGGCTGCCCGACGTGGTCTGGGCAGCCGTCGACGCCGCGAACCTGGTGATCCACGCCGGCGACTGGGTGGAGCCCGCGCTGCTCGACGAGCTCGAGGCCCGGGCGCCGGTGCTCGGGGTCTGGGGCAACAACGACGGGGCCGAGCTGCGCGCGCGGCTGCCCGAGGTCGCCCGCCGCACGATCGACGGCGTGCGCGTCGAGGTCGTGCACGAGACCGGCGCCGCCCAGGGCCGCGAGCGCCGAGCCGAGGCCGCCCATCCCGAGGCGCAGCTGTTGGTCTTCGGGCACAGCCACATCCCCTGGGACACGACCGCGCCGGGTGGGCTCCGGCTGCTCAACCCCGGCTCGCCGACCGACCGCCGCCGGCAGCCCCACCGCACCTATATGACGGCGACGGCGGATGCGGGCGAGCTGCACGACCTGGTGCTGCACCGCATGGAGGGCCCAGTCGGCTAGAGATCGGTGATCGTTCGGGTCACCGGGTCCCAGTGCCTGGCGGCGACCAGCAGCGCGTCCTCGCCGATCGGACGAGCGGATGCGGGCCCCGATGACTCCCCCGACGGCGCCTCCAGCGCGGCGAGCGCCTGCGGCAGCTGCGTCACGCGGATGCGGCGGGCCAGCGACACGTGCGGCGTCCAGGCTCCGGGACGGGTGAGCGGCTCCGCCGCCACGATGCGCTCATGCAGCCGGGCGTGCAGGGCGAGCAGCTCGGCGCCGGGCACGATCGCCCGGGCGAGCACGCGCCGCTCCCCGACGCCGAAGAGCAGCAGACCGCCGAATCGCAGCGGCAGCGGCAGGGCCGTCCACAGCGCCGCGGGCGGCGGGTCGAGCCGCTCGCCCACGGCTAGGGTCACGTGCGGCGCGCTGCTCGGCGCCGAGTGGGCGCCGAGGCTCGAGAGGCCGGCATCCTGCAGGCGGCGCCAGTCCTCGCGGAAGCGCGCCTCCGCATCCGCGTCCAGCAGCAGCTCGATGCTCTGCGAGGGGATGCGGTCCATGGCGCGAGGCTACGCGGGCGCGGCCGGGCGCCGAGTGACGGGCACCGGGCGCCCAGCCGCGCGCATCCGCTCGATCAGGGGCGCAGCAGCAGGTACAGCGCGCCGAGCACCGTGAGCACGATGACGATCGTCTCGAACTTCTTCTGGTCGAGGCGCTTGGCGACCCAGAGACCGAAGACGGCGCCGATGCAGACCAGCGGCACGAGCACGAGGTCGGTGAGCAGGCCCTGGGGCGTGATGAGGCCGAGGCCGAAGGAGAACGGCGTCTTCGTGATGTTGACGAGGAAGAAGAACCACGCCGCGGTGCCGAGGAACTGCTTGACCGGGAAGCGCGCGGCGATGAAGTACATCGACATGACCGGCCCCGCGGCGTTCGCGACCATCGTGGTGAAGCCGCCGAGCCCGCCGTAGATCGCCGCGGCGACCCGCTTCGGCGGCTGGTGCTCTTGGATCTCCTTCTGCGCGCGGCGGCGCACCAGGGTGATGGCGATGACGGCGAGCAGGATCGCGCCGATCACGCGCCGCGCGGTGACGTCGTCGGCCACCGCGAGGAAGAGCACACCGAGGCCGAGGCCCACGATCACGGCCGGGGCGAGGCGCAGCAGCACGCGCCACTCCACGTGCCGGCGGTAGGCGATGATCGCGAAGAGGTCGGCCACGATCAGCAGCAGCAGCAGGGTGCCGGTCGACTCCTTCGCCGGCAGCACCGCCGCGAAGATCGCGATCGAGATGGTGTTGACGCCGGGCAGCGCGGTCTTCGAGAGGCCGACGACGAAGGCGCTGAGGCCGAGGAGCGCCCAGGCGAGGGCGGGCAGCTCAGGCAGCACGGCGCTGCGCGGGGGTGGGGTGGGGCATCCCTCCAGGCTATCGGCGGGCGAGCGGATGCGGTCCCGCGCCGGCATCGCGACGTCGTGCTCGTCCCGTCCTCCATTCCGCCTCCGCCTCGTTCGCCTGCGCCTCGTGCGCCTCCGCTTCGTGCGCCTCCGCCTCGTGCGCCTCCGCCTCGTGCCGAATGCAGTGGATCACGGCGCTGAGCCTCGAGCGCCCCCTGCCGCAGCAGCAGGACGCCGCTGGGACACTGCGTTCGGCACGAAGCGCGTTGCAATAGTGTGCGTCGCACAGTATCGTGCTGCGCATGGACGAACTCTCCTCGCTCGAACAGCACCGCCAGGAGCTGCGGCGCGGCACCGTGGTGCTCGCCTGCCTGGCGCAGCTGCGCGAGCCGGGCTACGGCTACGGCCTGCTCGAGACCCTCGAGCGCGCCGGCTTCGACGTCGAGGCGAACACCCTCTACCCGCTGCTGCGCCGCCTCGAGAAGCAGGGGCTGCTCACGAGCGAGTGGAACACCGAGGAGAGCCGGCCCCGCAAGTTCTACCGCTCCACCGCCGACGGCGAGGCCGCGCTGGCCGCGCTGCGCACCGAGTGGCGCGCCCTCTCTTCCGCGATCGACGCACTGGGAGCATGACCATGAGCATCACGACCGACCTCACCGACCGCTACCTCGGCGCCGCCGTCAAGCACGCCCCCGAGCGGCAGCGCGCCGACCTCGAGCGCGAGCTGCGCGCCTCCATCGAGGACGCGCTCGAGCCCCGCATCGACGCCGGCGAGCCCGTCGACGCGGCCGAGCGCGCCGTGCTCAACGGCCTCGGCGACCCCGAGAAGCTCGTCGCCGACTGGCTCGACCGGCCGCTGCACCTCATCGGCCCGGCCGTGTTCCTGCTCTGGAAGAAGCTGCTGATCTGGGGCCTCGCCGTGCTGGTGCCGATCACGGTCGTCGCCGTCTACCTCATCCAGTCGCTCGTGCAGCGCGATCTCGTCGCCCCCATCGGCGACGCCATCGGCGCCGGCCTGAGCGTGGCCATGCACGTCGCGTTCTGGGTCACCCTCGCCTTCGCGATCGTCGAGCGGTCGACGGATGCGCTGCGCTCGATCCGCAAGCAGTGGACCGTCGACGACCTGCCGAGCAGGACGCCGGGTCGCGGCGAGCAGCTGGCGGAGGGCATCATCCAGCTCGTCGCCGTCGGCGCGCTGGTCTTCGCGCTCGCCTGGCAGCAGTTCAACTCGATCTACGAGGCCGACGGGCAGCCGGTGCCGCTCTTCGAGCCGTCGCTCTGGCTCTGGTGGTGGCCCTTCGCGATCGCCGTGACCCTGCTCGGCGCCATCGTGCAGCTCGTGCGCCGCTTCGACCTGGTCTCGGCCTGGGTCAACCTCGCCGGTCAGGTGCTCGTGACGGTGCCGGCCGTCTGGCTCACGGTCACCGGGGCGGCGTTCAACACGGTGTTCCTCGAGCGGCTGCGCGACGAGGTGCAGGCCTGGCCCGTGCTCGACGGCACCGCAATCGACACCGGCTTCGGCGGTGCGGTCATCGCCATCGGCGCGATCCTCGCGATCGGCGGGGCGTGGGATGCGGTCGAGGGCTTCCGCAAGGCGCGGAAGCCGCGCACGGTGCTCGCGGGCTGAGGCCCGCATCCGCTCGCGCGGTCGTTCCCGCCTGGCGCGGTCGTTCCGCGGGGCGGATTCGGCGGAAGCGACCGCGCCAGCGGGCTCGACGGGCCGGAACGACCGCGCCGTCGCTCATCCGCTCGCTCGAGGGAACGACGAAGGCCCCGACCGAGGTCGGGGCCTTCGTGCTGCGCGCCTCGAGAGGCGCCGCGGGTTACGCCTGGGCGCGCTCGAGCACGAGCTCGCGCACGCGGGCCGCGTCGGCCTGGCCCTTCATGGCCTTCATGACCGCGCCGATGACGGCGCCTGCGGCCTGCACCTTGCCGTCGCGGATCTTCGCGAGCACGTCGGGCTGCGAGGCGAGCGCCTCGTCGATGGCGGCGATGAGCGCGCCGTCGTCCGAGACGACCTTGAGGCCGCGGGCCTCGACGATCTCGGCCGGGGTGCCCTCGCCGGCGATGACGCCCTCGAGCACCTGGCGGGCCAGGCGGTCGGTCAGCTCGCCGGACTCGACGAGCACGACGATCTCGGCGATCTGCTGCGGGCTCGCGAGGGTGGCCGGCTCGACCTGCTGCGCGTTGGCGATGCGGCTCAGCTCGCCCATCCACCACTTGCGGGCGGCGGTGGCCGAGGCGCCGGCGGCGATGGTCTCCTCGACCTCGACGAGCAGGCCCGAGTTGACGACGTCCTGGAACTCCTGGTCGCCGAAGCCCCAGTCGGCCTTGAGTCGGCGGCGCAGCGCGGCCGGCGGCTCGGGCAGCGCGGCGCGCAGCTCCTCGATGAGCTCGAGGCTCGGCTCGACGGGCAGCAGGTCGGGCTCGGGGAAGTAGCGGTAGTCGTCCGCGTCGGACTTCGGGCGGCCGGCGCTCGTGACGCCGGTGTCCTCGTGCCAGTGGCGGGTCTCCTGCGTGATCGAGCCGCCGTTGCTCAGGATCACGGCCTGACGCTGGATCTCGTAGCGCACCGCGCGCTCGATCGAGCGGAGGGAGTTGACGTTCTTGGTCTCGGTGCGGGTGCCCAGCTTCTCCTGGCCGCGCGGGCGCAGCGAGACGTTGGCGTCGCAGCGCAGGTTGCCGCGCTCCATACGGGCCTCGCTGATGCCGAGGGCGCGCACGATGTCGCGGATCGTCGCCACGTAGGCCTTGGCGATCTCGGGCGCGCGGTGCTCGCCGCCGAAGATCGGCTTGGTGACGATCTCGACCAGCGGCACGCCGGCGCGGTTGTAGTCGACGAGCGAGTACTCGGCGCCCTGGATGCGACCGGTGGCGCCGCCGACGTGCGTGAGCTTGCCAGCGTCCTCCTCCATGTGCGCGCGCTCGATCGGCACGGTGATGACGGTGCCGTCCTCGAGCTCGACATCGAGCGAGCCCTCGAAGGCGATCGGCTCGTCGTACTGGCTGATCTGGTAGTTCTTCGCCAGGTCGGGGTAGAAGTAGTTCTTCCGCGCGAAGCGCGAGGTCGGCGCGATCTCGCAGCCGAGCGCGAGGCCCAGGCTGATCGAGTAGCGCACGGCCTTCTCGTTGACCACGGGCAGGCTGCCGGGCAGGCCCAGGCAGACGGGCGTGATCTGCGTGTTCGGCGCGGCGCTGTGGTTGCCCTTCGCCGCGGGGTTCGGAGCGCTCGAGAACATCTTCGTCTCGGTGCTCAGCTCGACGTGCACCTCGAGGCCGATCACCGGCTCGTACAGCTCGAGTGCCTTGTCGAAGTCCATGAGTTCTGCTGCGCGTGCCACGGGTCGATCCTACCGGCGTCGCGGCGCCCGGGCGATCAGGGGCGGGGCGGGCGCGTGCTCCAGAGCGCGAGGGCGATGAGCAGGGGCTGACCGAACAGGCGCACGAAGCGCTTCATGTCGGTGTCGAGGCCGAAGGCGCTGCGGCGCTCGGCGAACTGCGACAGGTTGCCGGGGAAGATCGCCGTGAAGAACAGCGCGGCGAGGTTGCCGGCCCGGCGGCGCTGACTGCGCGGTGCCGCCAGCAGCGCTGCGCCCAGGCCGATCTCGGCGACGCCCGAGGCGACCACGGTCGTGTCGACGTCCAGCGGCACCCAGTCGGGCACCTGGGCGCGGAAGGCCTTGCGGGCGAAGGTGAGGTGGCTGGCGCCGGCGAACACGAGCACCGAACCGAGCAGGATGCGGCCGACGGTGCGGCGACGTGCGGAGGTCATGGCTCGAGCGTGCCCGTGCGAGCCGGGTGCGCGCATCCGCTCGCCTGCATGACGGCTCCGAGCGGATGCGCGGTCACGGTTCCGCCCGATGCCGCGATCCCGCGCGGTCGTTTCCGCCACGCGCGGCCGTTCTGCGGGCCGTTCGGGGCGGGAACGACCGCGCCACGGGTCGAGGAAGGCGGGAACGACCGCGCCACGGAGGGACTAGAGCGGCAGCGCGAAGCAGTGCGACTGCGGCATGGTCGCCGCGTAGGGCTCGTAGACCGGGATCTCGTCGAAGCCGAGCTTGCGGTAGAGCGCCACGGACTCGGGCTGGTTCCACCCGGTCTGCAGGATGAGCCGCGGTGCGCCGTGGTCGCGGGCCGCCGCGGCGATGCCGGCGAGCAGCGCCGTCGCGACGCCGCGGCCGCGCGCCGACGGCGCGACGATGAGGCGCTTGGCCTCCCACTCGTCGCGCAGCGGGCGCAGGGCGAGGTGCCCGATCGGGGTGCCGTCGGGGTCGAGCGCCAGCAGCACGCTGACGAACTCGTCGTCGTGCACGGCGAGGGCCTCGTCACGGGCCGCCGTGACGGCGACCTCCTCGTCGAAGTGCGGGTAGCGCACGGCCATCTCGGCGTCCATGACGGCGCGCAGGGCGACGGCCCGCGCATCCGTCCACTCGACCTGCTCGATCGTGAAGTCGGGCAGCACGTGCGCGTCGGAGAACCAGCTGGCGAAGGCCGACCCCGGTGCCACGGCGCTCAGATCGCACCGTCCGAGACCGCGAGCATCGACGATGCGGCGAGGTCGGGCGCCTGCGACAGCAGCGGGCCGCCCCAGCGGTCCTCGAGCAGCTGCTCGAGCGCGGCGCCCACCGTGTAGAGGCGCGCGTCCTCGCGGGCCGGCGCCATGAACTGGATGCCGACCGGCAGGCCGTCCTCGGGCGCGAGGCCCATCGGCAGGCCGATGCCGGGCACGCCGGCGAGGTTCGCGGGGATCGTGGTGATGTCGTTGAGGTACATCGCCAGCGGGTCGTCAAGCTTCTCGCCGAGCTTGAACGCCGTGGTCGGCGCGGCCGGCGAGACGAGCACGTCGGCCTGCTCGAAGGCGTTCGAGAAGTCCTGCTGGATGAGCGTGCGCACCTTCTGCGCGCTGCCGTAGTAGGCGTCGTAGTAGCCCGCGCTGAGCGCGTAGGTGCCCAGGATGATGCGGCGCTTGACCTCGTCGCCGAGGCCCGCCTCGCGGGTGGCCGCCATGACCTGCTCGACCGTGCCGCCGCCCTCGGGCGCGACGCGCAGGCCGAAGCGCACGCTGTCGAACTTGGCCAGGTTGCTCGAGGCCTCGGCCGGCAGGATCAGGTAGTACGCGGCGACCGCGTACTCGAAGTTCGGCGCGCTGACCTCGACGATCTCGGCACCCGCGTCGGCGAGCAGCTCGAGCGACTCGCTGAAGCGCTGCGTAACACCCGCCTGGAAGCCCTCGCCGTTCGCGATCTGCTTGACGACGCCGACGCGCAGGCCCTTGAGCGAGCCGTCGCGCTTGCCGGCACGAGCGGCCTCGGCGAAGGACGGCCAGGTGTCCTTCAACGAGGTCGAGTCCTTGGGGTCGTGCCCGCCGATGACGTCGTGCAGCAGCGCCGAGTCGAGCACGGTGCGGCTGACCGGGCCGACCTGGTCGAGCGAGCTCGCCAGGGCGATGGCGCCGTAGCGCGAGACGCCGCCGTAGGTGGGCTTGACGCCGACCGAGCCGGTGACCGCGGCGGGCTGGCGGATCGATCCGCCGGTGTCCGAGCCGAGGGCGAAGGGCGCCTCGAAGGCCGCGACGGCCGCGGCCGAGCCGCCGCCGGAGCCGCCCGGGATGCGCTCGAGGTTCCACGGGTTGCGGGTCGGGCCGAACGCGGAGTGCTCGGTGGAGGAGCCCATCGCGAACTCGTCCATGTTGGTCTTGCCGAGGGCGATGAGGCCGGCCGCCTTCATCCGCTCGACGACGGTCGCGTCGTACGGGGGCACCCAGCCCTCGAGCATCTTCGAGCCGGCGGTCGAGGGCATGCCGATCGTGCAGAGCACGTCCTTGATGGCCACGGGCACGCCCGCGAGCTCGGGCAGCTGCTCGCCGGCGGTGCGGCGGGCGTCGACGGCCTCGGCCTCGGCGAGCGCCGCGGCGTTGACGTGCAGGTAGGCGTGCACGTCGCCGTCGACGGCGGCGATGCGGTCGAGGTGGGCCTGCGTGGCGTCGACCGAGGTGAAGTCGCCGGCGGTGAGGCCGGCGGAGAGCTCGGCGGCGGTGAGACGGGTCAGATCGCTCATCACTGCTCCTCCCCCAGGATCGCGCTGACCTTGAACCGCGAGCCGTCGTGCTCGGGCGCGCCGGCGACGGCCTGCTCGGCGGTGAGGGTCTCGGTGGGCACGTCGTCGCGGTAGACGTTGACGAGCGGGATCGGGTGGCTGGTGGCGACCACGTCGGGACCGGCGGCCTGCTGCACGATGGCGACGTTGTCGACGATCGCGCCGAGCTCACCGGCGAGGCGGCCGAGCTCGTCCTCGGTCAGGGCGATGCGGGCGAGGCCGGCGAGGTGCCGCACCTGCTCCGTGCTGAATTCGGACATGCCACTCCACGGTCGAGGGGTCGGGGGAACGCCGACGAGTCTACGGCCCCGGGCGACCCCGGGATCAGACGACCGCGAGCGCCGCCGCCAGCGCGACCACGACGCCGCCCTGCACGCCCTGGCCGACGCGGTGACCGCGGCGGTCGGGCAGCGCCGGCAGCGCGTGCCAGCGCAGCACCGCTGCCGCGACGCCGAGCGCCGTGAGCGCGACCGGCACGAGCCAGAGCCAGGAGGGCACGATCGCCCACGGGATCAGCCGGTGCGAGACGACGAGGCCGAGCAGCGCCCAGGCGGCCAGCACCGCGAGGGCGAGCCGCGTCGGGGCGCCCTTCGTGCGGCCGGCCGCGGCGAGCGCGAAGCCGCCCGTCCAGAACAGGGCGATCGCGCCGAAGACCAGCGCGGGCAGCAGGGTCGTGATCATCGGTCCTCCTCCAGGAGCTGTCGGGCCATCGCGTCGACCGATTCGGTCGAGGCGCCGAGCACGACCGCCAGACGGTCGGCGTCGGGGTCGTAGGCGACCATGCTCGAGAAGCCGCCCGTGCCGCCGTTGTGCCAGAGCACGCCGTCGTCGTCGGTGTGCCAGCCGTAGCCGATGCGCTGGCCGTCGCCCGCATCCGCTCGGGGCTCGGTCGCCGACGAGCCCGGCGCCTCGCCGCGCGCGGTCGCGACCGCGTAGGCCGCGAGATCGGCCGGGGTCGAGCGGATGGAGCCGGTCGGCCCGTAGCCGTCGGAGGCCCAGGCGTCGACCTCGCGACCGGCCGCGGTGACGCCGAGCGGCGCATCCGGGCCGGCGTCCCCCGCCGGGTAGCGGGTGGCGTCGAGGTCAAGCGGATCCAGGATGCGCTCCCGCAGCAGCGTCGCGTAGTCGCTGCCCGCGGCCTCGCCGAGCGCGTGGCCGAGCAGCGCGGTGCCGAGGTTGGAGTACTCGTAGTCGCCGCGACCGCCGAGGCCGACGCCGCGCGCCTGGGCGGCCACCGACTCGGGGGTGCTGCCGGCGTAGGGGTCGGCGCCCGTGTACTGGCTCAGCAGCGAGCCGATCACGAAGCCGGGGTCGGCGGGCAGGCGCGGCAGGCCGCTCGTGTGGGTGGCCAGCTCGAGCAGCGTCGCGTCGCCCGCGGCGCCGACCTCGAGCAGGTCGCCGAGCCGGGTGCCCTCCTCGACCTCGCCGCGCTCGATCGCGATGGCGAGCAGCGCGCCGGTGAAGGTCTTGCTCACCGAGCCGATCTCGTACTCGGTCGCATCGTCGGCGCCGAGATGCGCCGAGACCGTGCGCGGCGCACCGCTCACGTCGTCGACGACGACCGCGCTGAGGCGCGGGCGGATGCCGCCCTCGGCGAGCTCGACGAGCCGGGCGCCGAGCTCGGGGTCGCCGCTCGCCTCGCTCGGGGTCTGCGGCGGCCGGGGCATCGCGAGCACCCCGGCGGCCAGCACCGCGGCGGCGGCGATGCCGGCGATGATGCGCAGTCGCTTCGTCATGATCGTTCCCGTTCTCTAGATGCCGCGTGCCGCGGCGATGGTCACGAGCAGCGGCACCAGCCGGCCCGCGGGCACGGCGTAGCGGCCGCGGCCCTGGGCGACGAGCCAGCCGCCGGCGACGAGCTGCCCGAGGTGGTGGTAGACCTGCCCGCTCGTGCCGACCCCCTCGAGGGCGCCGAGCTCGGCGGCGGTGGCGGTGCCGCCGACGATCGCCTGCAGCAGGCGCAGGCGCAGCGGATGCGCGAGGGCGGCGAGCGCGGCGGCCCGCTCCCCCCACTCCTCGTCGAGCAGGTCGTCCACGCCGTGCCCCTGCTGCCACTCGGCGGCGCCGGCCGGGGTCACGACCGAGCCGGTGAACAGCACGGCGCCGGGGGCGGGCGCCCGCTCGCGCAGGCCCTCGAGGGCCCAGAAGGCATCGGCCTCGGGCATCGGCTGCGCTGCCCGGGCGGGGCGCTGCTCGAGGGCGGCGATCCTGCGCTCGAGGGCGTTCATCCGCTCGTCGTCGCTCATGGCTTCACGGTATTCCGTAATTCCGTAATTCTTCTGGGAACGCCGGGCACTGCATGTCATCCGATCGCTTAAGGTGGTGGCAACCCCCGCTTCGAGAGAGGTCCGCCATGCCCGCGCCCCGCCTCCGCTCGAGCGCACTCGCACTGCTCGCCGGCGCCGCACTCGTGCTCAGCGGCTGCGCCGCGACCGGCGCGCCGCTCGGCGACGTGGTCACCGGCGACTGGACCCTCGCCGCGGCCACCCAGGGCGGCGGGCAGCTGAACTTCACCGGCACCTCGGTCACCCTCTCCGCTGACGCCGAGGGCTTCAGCGGCACCGCGCCCTGCAACGCCTACGGCGCGGCCATCGCCGGCGACACGGCGAATCTGCAGGTGCTCACCCTGATCCCCGACGAGCTCGAGTGCGATGACACGCTGATGACGCTCGAGACCGCCTACCTCGGCCTGCTCGGCGCCGCGACGACCGCCAGCCGCGACAACGGCCAGCTCGTGCTCGCCGGCGACGACGGCGAGCTGCGCTTCGACCCGGCTCCGGCGGGCACCGGCGGCGCAGCGGACGCGCTGGTCGGCACCACCTGGAGCCTGCAGTCGGTCACCGCGCAGGGCGCCGACGTGCCCATCGCGCCGGGCGCGGACGGCGCGCAGCCCTCGCTGACCCTCGGCGCGGACGGCCGCACGACCGGCAGCACAGGCTGCCGCGACATCGCGCTCGACTACGCCGTGACCGACGGCCTGGTGGAGTTCGACGGCTTCCCGGCCGAGGCCCCCGACTGCTCGGCGGAGACCGCCGGCCAGGACGACGTGCTCTTCACCCTGCTCGGCTTCGGCTTCGAGGCCGACATCGCCGATGGCGTGCTCACGGCGCAGAACAGCGAGTTCGGGCTGGTCGCGACCTTCAGCGCTTCCTAGCCCGCCGACATCCGCCCGTAACAGGGCGCCCGTACGCTGGCGCGCACAGGTGAGTTCCGCAGAAACCTCGCCGGCGCCCAGCGCTGCCGAGCCAACAGAAATACTCCCTCGACCGCATCCGCATCCTCGAGGAGTTCACATGTCCTTTTCCGTACCCGCCGTCGACATCTCCGCCTACGTGCAGGAGGGCGAGCCCGAGCAGCGCGCGGCCGTGGCCGCCGCCATCGACGAGGCCTGCCGCACCGTCGGCTTCATCCAGATCCTCGGTCACGGCATCCCCGCCGACGTGACCGAGGGGCTCGCCGAGGCGCTCGACGAGTTCTTCGCCCTCGACCTCGAGACGAAGAAGTCGTACCGCACGCCGTCGGGCGTCAACCGCGGCTACGCACCGCCGAAGACCGAGTCGCTCTCGCTCTCGCTCGGCGTGGAGTCGGCGAGCCGCATGAACGACTTCTTCGAGGCGTTCAACGTGGGCCTCGCGCAGAGCGACTTCCCCGGCATCGCCGTCGACCCCGTGCACTACGCCGAGAACGTCTGGCCCGCGGCGGAGCACGCCCCCGCGTTCCAGGGCAAGGTCGAGGCCTACTTCGGCGAGGCCGGTCGGGTCGCCCGCACCATGACGCGCATCTTCGCCGACGCCCTCGGCCTGGCGCCCGACTTCTTCGAGCCGTACACCGACCACTCGCTCGACGTGCTGCGCATGAACAACTACGCCCTCCCCGAGGGCACGAGCGTCAGACTCGACGGCGATCTCACCGGCATGGGCGAGCACACCGACTACGGCATCGTCACCATCCTCTGGGCCGACCAGGTGCGCGGCCTGCAGGTGCTCGACGCCGACGGCGGCTGGAACGACGTCTCCCCCGCCGACGGCGCCCTGCTGGTCAACCTCGGCGACGTGACCGCCCGATGGACCAACGAGCGCTGGATGAGCACCCTGCACCGCGTGAAGCCGCCCGTCGTCGACGGCACCATCGAGCGCCGGCGCAGCGCGGCCTTCTTCCACGACGGCAACTCGGATGCGCTGATCAGCGCAATCCCGACGACCGTCCCCGAGGGCGAGGCGCCGCTGTACGAGCCGATCACCGTCGGCGAGCACATCGCCGCCAAGCTCGCCGGCTCGCGCGCCGGCAGGAAGAACACCGCCGGTCGCGAGACGGAGCGGGTGCTCTCGGCGAAGGGTTGAGTGCGAGGGGAGGGCGTCCCGCGCCGCTGCGCGAAGGGAGCAGAATGGCGGGGATGCCCTCCCCCACCGCGACCTCCATCCCGTGACCGCCGCCCGCATCCGCTCGGCGTCGCCGTGGATCGTGATCCTGGTCGTCGCGATCGTCTCGCTCAACCTGCGCGGGCCCGTCGTCGCGATCGCGCCGGTCGTCGACGAGGTGCAGTCGGAGCTCGGCATCGACGCGGGCACGGCCGGGCTGCTGACCAGCCTGCCGATCCTGTGCTTCTCGCTGCTGGTGCCGCTGGCACTGCTCGTGATCCGCCGGGCGGGCATCGACGCGGCCGTGACCATCACGCTCGTTGGCGTCGGCATCGGCACCGCGGTGCGCTCGGTCGACGGCGTCGGCTGGGCGATCACCGGCACCGTGATCATCGGAGCCGCGATCACCATCGGCAACGTCGTGGTGCCCGTCGTGATCCGTCGCGACGTGCCGCCCGAGCGCGTGAGCCTGACGACCGGCGTCTACACCTCGGCGCTCAACGTGGGCTCGGCCATCACCTCGCTCGGCACCGCCCCGCTCGCGGAGGCGTTCGGCTGGCAGCTCGCGGTGCTCGCCTGGGCGCTGCTCGCGATCGCCGCGCTGCTCGCCTGGCTGCTCTACGTCGGCCCGCGACGCGCTCTGGCTCCGGCCGCCCGGCCCGCCCGCGATCCGAGCGCGCAGCCGCCCGCGCGCGCCCGCACCTGGGGCAGCCTCACCGTGATCATGGTGGGCATCGCCTTCTCGGGGCAGGCCTTCGCGTACTACGCCACGACCGCCTGGGTGCCCACGATCCTGCGCGACGAGACCGGGCTCGACACCGTCTCGGCGGGCGCGAGCGCCTCGCTGTTCCAGATCGCGGCCATCATCGGATCGCTGCTGACCCCGCTGCTGCTGGCCCGCATCCGCCCGCTCGGCACCTTCGTCGTGCTCGGCGCGCTCTGGTCGACGGTGCCGCTGGGCCTCATGCTGGCGCCAGAGCTCTGGACCCTCTGGGGCGTGCTCGGCGGCGCCGCGCAGGGCGGCGGCTTCACCACGGTGTTCGTGGTGATCGTGAGCTTCGCGGTCTCCGACAAGCACGCGGCCGCGCTCAGCGGCATCGTGCAGGGCATCGGCTACGCGGTCGCCGCGACGGCCCCGGCGGTGCTGGGCTTCACCCACGACGTCACCGGCGTCTGGTCGACCCCGTTGCTGCTGGTGCTCGGCGCGGTGCTGACCTTCACCGGGCTCGGCGTCGCCTCGGCCGTGCGGGCCGCCCGCGCGGCGAGGCGGCGGGGCTCCGCCTAGGACTCCTCCGGCTCGGCTTCGGGTTCCGCCTCCGGCTCGGGCTCCGGCAGCGGCGGCAGCGCATCCGGCCCCTGCTCCACGAGGATGCGGAACTCCGCCGCCTCGATGAGCCGCAGGCCGAGCGCCTCCGCCTTGGCGAGCTTCGAGCCAGCGCCGGGGCCCCAGGCGACGAAGTCGGTCTTCTTGCTCACGCTCGATGCGGCCTTGCCGCCGGCCGCGATGATCGCCTCCTGCGCGCCCTCGCGGGTGAAGCCCTCGAGCGAGCCGGTGGCCACGACCGTGAGGCCGGCGAGCACGCCGCCCGCGGCGGCGGCCGCGCCCGGGCCGGGATGGCCGGGGATGGCGAACTGCACGCCCGCGGCGCTCCAGCGCTCGACGATCTCCTGGTGCCAGTCGACGGCGAACCACTCGATGAGCGCGTCGGCGATGATGCCGCCCACGCCGTCGACCGCGGCGAGCTCGTCGCGGGTGGCGGCGCGGATCGCCTCGAGCGAGCCGAAGTACTGGGCCAGGGCGCGCGAGGCGACCGGGCCGACGTGCCGGATGTTCAGTGAGACGAGCTGGCGCCAGAGGTCCTTGGTCTTGGCCTTCTCGAGCTCGGTGAGCAGCTTGACCAGCTGCGCGCTCGGCTCGACGACGCGGAAGTCCTTGCGGTACCCCTGCTTGCGGCGCTCGGCGGTCGTGAGCTCTGCGGCCTCGGGCGCGTACTCGAGACGCACCTTCTGGAAGGGCATCCGGCGGCGCACGACGCCGTCCTCGTCCTCCTTCTCGAGCCCGGTCTCCGCGTCGCGCACGATGACCTCGATGTCGAGCAGCTCCTCGGCCGTCAGCTCGAAGAGCCGCGCCTCGGTCACCAGCGGCGGCACCTCGGGCACCTCGGGCTGGGTGAGCGCCGCCGCACCCACCTCGCCGAGCCCCTCGATGTCGAGCCCGCCGCGGCTGCCGATGTGCTCGACGCGGCCGCGCACCTGTGCGGGGCAGCTCTGCGCGTTCGGGCAGCGCAGATCGATGTCGCCCTCCTTCATGGGGCGCAGCGGCGTGCCGCACTCGGGGCAGTCCGTCGGCATGACGAACTCGCGCTCGCTGCCGTCGCGCAGCTCGGCCACCGGGCCGAGCACCTCGGGGATCACGTCGCCGGCCTTGCGCAGCACGACCGTGTCGCCGATGAGCACGCCCTTGACCTTCACGACGTCCTGGTTGTGCAGCGTCGCCTGGCGCACCTCGCTGCCGGCGACGCGCACCTTCTCCATCTGCGCGAATGGCGTGGCGCGGCCGGTGCGGCCGACGCTCACGACGATGTCGAGCAGCTTCGTGTTCACCTGCTCGGGCGGGTACTTGTAGGCCGTCGCCCACCGCGGGGCGCGGCTCGTGGCGCCGAGCTCCTCGTGCAGCGCGAGCTCGTCGACCTTCACGACCACGCCGTCGATCTCGTGCTCGACGCTATGCCGCTGCTCGCCGCCGTAGGTGCGGATGAACTCCGCAGCGCTGCCCGCATCGGCGCGCACCTCGAAGTACGGGCTGGTCGGCAGCCCCCATGCGCTGATCAGGCCGTAGACCTCGGACTGCGCGGCCACGGGAGGGTCGGGCCAGGCGCCGATGCCGTGCACGTACAGCGCGAGCGACTCGAGCCGGGCGAGGCCCGCCTCGCGGTCGAGCTCGTCGTCCTTCTTCTCGATCTGCTGGCGCAGGCCGCCGCTCGCGGCGTTGCGCGGGTTCGCGAGCGCCGGGAAGCGGCGCTTGGCCGCATCCTCCGACTTCTCGCGGTCGAACGGCCGGCCCTTCGCCGCGGCGCGCTCCTCGGCGCGGGCCACGTAGCGCTCGCGGAAGCCGGCGAGCCCGTCGTTGAGTCGCTCGAACGCGGCCTTGGCGAGGAAGATCTCGCCGCGGATCTCGACGATCTCGGGGTGCCCCTCCCCCTCGAGCCGCTCGAGGATGCCGGGCACGTAGCGGATGTTGGCCGTCACATCGTCGCCGACCTGGCCGTTGCCGCGCGTGGCCGCGCTGACGAGCAGCCCGCGCTCGTAGCGCAGGTTGATGGCGAGCCCGTCGATCTTGAGTTCACAGAGGAAGGCGACCTTGCGGCCGGAATCGCGCTCGACCTTGGTCGCCCAGTCGAGGAACTCCTCCTCGCTGAAGACGTTGTCGAGACTCAGCATCGCCTCGGCGTGCACGACCGGGTCGAACAGCTCCGAGACGCCGCCGCCGACGGTCTGAGTCGGACTGTCCTGGCTCTGCAGCTCGGGGAAGAGCCGCTCGAGCTCCTCGAGCCGCAGCACGAGGGCGTCGTACTCCTCGTCGCTCGCCACCTGGGCGTCGCGGTCGTAGTACGCGGTGCGCAGCTCGAGGATGCGGGTCGTCAGACCCTCGGCCTCGTCGCGCGCCTGCTCCAGGCTGAGTTCCTCGGTCACGGACCGATTCTACGAAGGACCACCGACGCGCATCCGCTCGTCCGGTCCCCGCCCAGCAGGCACTACTTCGCCGTCGGCGTCGACTTGGTGAGCGGGTCGACGATGTCCTCGAGCCCCTTGCGCTCGGCCGCGACGCCCCAGACGATCGCCACGATCGCGCCGATCATCATGACGCCGCTGCCGAGGTAGTAGCCGAAGGTCAGCGGCCCGCGGTCGGTGCCGTCGCCGATGAGCGACGCGTAGAGCACCGGGGCGATGGCGCCGGCGCCCTGGCCGATCGCGAAGACGTAGCCGATCACCTGCGAGCGGATCTCGAGCGGGAAGATCTCGCTCACCGTGAGGTACGCCGAGCTGGCGCCCGCGGAGGCGAAGAAGAAGGCGACGCACCAGAAGGCGATGTGCACCTCCATCGACATCGCGTTCTGGCTGAACAGGAAGGCGCTGATCGCGAGCACGACCGCCGAGATCGAGTAGGTCGTGAAGATCATCTGCCGGCGACCCCAGGTGTCGAACAGGGGGCCGAGCAGCAGCGGGCCGAGCAGGTTGCCGATCGCGAAGGGGAAGAACATGAGCGGCACGCTCGCGACGGGCAGGTCGTAGAAGTTCTGCAGCACGAGCGAGTAGGTGAAGAAGATCGCGTTGTAGAGGAACGACTGCGTCACCATCATCGTCATGCCGAGCAGCAGCCGGGTCGGATGCTCGCGCAGCACGGTGCGCGCCAGCTTGCGGAACGAGGTGCTCTTCTCGGGCGTGATGTCGATGGCCTTCGAGTCGTCGACCGCTTCGAGCTCGTGGTGGGTCTGATGCTCCACGTGGTGCTCGATCTCGGTGACCGTCGCCTCCGCTTCCTCCTCGCGCCCGTGCGTCATCAGCCAGCGCGGGCTCTCGGGGATGTGCCGCCGCAGCACGATGAGCGCCAAGCCCAGCACCGGGCCGATGAAGAAGGCGATGCGCCAGCCGATGTCCTCGGCGAAGAGGTTCGTATCGAGCAGGAAGATGCCGGCGAAGGAGCCGAGCGCCGCGCCGCCCCAGTAGGTGCCGTTGATGGCGATGTCGACCCGGCCGCGGTACTTCGCGGGGATCAGCTCGTCGATGGCCGAGTTGATCGCCGCGTACTCGCCGCCGATGCCCATGCCCGCGAAGAAGCGGAAGATGAAGAAGAACCACGGCTCGAAGGAGAGGCCCGCGATGGCGCTGGCGCCGAGATAGATCGCGAGCGTCAGGATGAAGAGCTTCTTGCGACCGAGGCTGTCGGCCATGCGCCCGAAGACGAGCGCTCCGACGACCTGGCCGGCGAGGTAGACGGTGCCGGCGATGCCGACGTCGGTGGCGGTCATGCCGAGCGAGGCCTCGTAGCCGCCGAGCGACACGATCTGCACCTCGAGCCCGTCGAGGATCCAGCTGAAGCCGAGACCGATCACCATCATCCAGTGGAAGCGGGTCCACGGGAGGCGGTCCATCCGGGCCGGGACGAGGCTGCGCACGCTCTTCACATCGCTCACGACGCGAGACGCTACTCCCGCCCACAGGCGTCGCCCAGACCGTTCAGAACAGCTCTGAGGCTGCATCCAGCCAGCGGCAGGATCAGGAGGCGGATGCGCCCGCCGGCACCGCGCTCACGGTGCGGTCGATCGTGCACTGGCCGAGCACGCGGGTGCCCACGTAGAGCACAGCGGTCTGGCCGGGGGCGACCGCGCCGAGCGGGGCGTCCGGCACGATGCGCAGCTCGAGCCGCGCGTCGGTCTGGTCGGCGCGGGAGGCGCTGATCGCATCCGCCCCGTCCGCGTAGTCGGCCGGGTCGACCAGCGCCATGCGGGCGCGGGCCGGCACGGGGTCGGCGTGGGCGCGGATCTGCACCTCGCAGGCGAACTCGGCGGTCTCGCCCTCGGCCAGGCCCGCGGCGAAGCCGGAGGCGACCGGGTCGAGGCCGGCCCAGCTGACCTTGCGGCCGGCGAGCAGCGAGACCTCGAGGTCCTCCTTCGGACCGACCACGACGGTGTTCGTCTTGGGGCGCACCTCGAGCACGAAGCGCGGGCGGCCGTCGTCGCTCGGGTAGCCGATGTTCAGGCCCTTGCGCTGACCGACCGTGAAGGCGTGCGCGCCGGCGTGGGTGCCGAGCTGCGCGCCGGCGCGGTCGAGGATCGGGCCGTCCTCGGCGCCGAGCCGGTCGGCGAGCCAGCCGCGGGTGTCGCCGTCGGGGATGAAGCAGATGTCGTGCGAGTCGGGCTTGGCCGCGACACCGAGGCCGCGGCGCTCCGCCTCCGCGCGCACCAGGTCCTTCGAGGGGGTGTCGCCGAGCGGGAACATGGCGTGCGCCAGCTGCTCGCTGGTCAGCACGCCGAGCACGTACGACTGGTCCTTGGCCCAGGCGGAGGCGCGGTGCAGCTCGCGGTTGCCGTGCGCATCCGTCACGACGTTGGCGTAGTGGCCCGTGGCGACCGCGTCGAAGCCGAGGTCGACGGCCTTCTCGAGCAGCGCGGCGAACTTGATGCGCTCGTTGCAGCGCATGCAGGGGTTCGGGGTGCGGCCGGCGGTGTACTCGGCCACGAAGTCGTCGACGACGTCGAGCTTGAATCGCTCGCTGAAGTCCCACACGTAGTACGGGATGCCGATCGTGTTGGCCGCGCGCTGCGCGTCCATCGAGTCCTCGATCGTGCAGCAGCCGCGGCTGCCGGTGCGCAGCGTGCCGGGCATGCGGCTCAGCGCCAGGTGCACGCCGACCACGTCGTGACCGGCCTCGACGGCGCGGGCCGCGGCCACGGCGCTGTCTACGCCTCCGCTCATCGCCGCCAGTACTCGCACCCCTCCAGTGTAGGCAGGCTCCGAATGGACACCGGCCGGATGCGCGTGCCACTCTCATGGGGGACGGCCTGCGATGTTGCACCCCCGTTCGAGGCAGGAAACGACCTCGAAACGTGCGACACCTAGCGTCGTCGCCGAGGGGCCCCGGTTCGGGGAGCGACGTGGCTCCGTTTTCAAGGCTCCCCTCCGATGGAGGAACGATGCGACACAGCGCACGACGACAGGGGCTCATCGCCGCCGCCGTCCTGACCACGGGGGCCCTGGCCCTGACCGGATGCGTGCAGAGCGAGCGCGACGCGGAGGGCGGTGGCGGCAGCGATGCCGGTCGCTTCATCTTCGGCGTCTCCGGCGAGCCCGTCAGCCTCGACCCTGCCTTCGCCAGCGACGGCGAGTCGTTCCGCGTCTCACGGCAGATCTTCGAGGGTCTCGTCGGCGTCGAGGCCGGCACCGCCGACCCCGAGCCGCTGCTCGCCGAGGACTGGACGATCTCCGACGACGGGCTCGAGTACGTCTTCGACCTCAAGGAGGGCGTCACCTTCCACGACGGCACGGACTTCGACGCCGCCGCCGTGTGCTTCAACTTCGACCGCTGGCGCGACTTCGAGGGCCCGGCCGCGTCGCCGGCCGCCTCGTACTACTACGGCAACCTCTTCCGCGACGTCGGGCTCGGCGTCACCTGCGAGGCGAGCGGCGACCTCGAGGCCACGATCACCCTGACGAGCCCCTTCGCCGGGTTCATCCCCTCGCTCTCGCTGCCCGCCTTCGCGATGCAGAGCCCGACCGCGCTCGAGGAGTACGACGCCGACAACCTGGGCGGCACGCTCGAGGCGCCGACCATGACCGCGTACGCGGAGGAGCACCCGACCGGCACCGGTCCGTTCACCTTCGACTCCTGGGATCGCGGCGCGTCGGTGTCGCTGACCGCCTACGAGGACTACTGGGGCGAGCAGGGCGATGTCACCGACATCACCTTCCAGGTCTCGGGCGACCCGACCGCGAGCCGGCAGGCGCTCGAGGCCGGCTCGATCGACGGCTACGACCTCGTCTCGCCCTCGGACGTCGGGGTGCTCGAGGACGCGGACTTCCGCATCGAGAACCGCGACCCCTTCACGATCCTCTACCTGGCGTTCAACCAGCGCAGCGACAGCAACCCCGAGCTCGCCGACCCGCGCGTGCGCGAGGCGCTCACGCTCGCGATCGACCGCGAGGCGCTCGTGGCGCAGACGCTGCCGGAGGGCACCGAGGTGGCCAGCCAGTTCATCCCGCCCGTCGTCGCCGGCTACAACGACGAGGTCACGACCTACGACTACGACCCGGAGCGGGCGCGCGAGCTGCTCGACGAGGCCGGCATCCCCGAGGGCTACGAGCTCATGTTCAACTACCCGACGAACATCTCCCGCCCGTACATGCCGAACCCCGAGACCACGTTCACGGCGATCAGCGGCATGCTCGAGGAGGTCGGCATCACCGTGAACCCGCAGGCGAACGAGTGGGGCGAGTACCTCGACCGCATGCAGGGCGGCACCGACCACGGCATCCACCTGCTCGGCTGGACCGGCGACTACAACGACACCGACAACTTCCTCGGCGTCTTCTTCGGCACCGACTCCTTCGAGTGGGGATTCGACAACCCGGAGCTTTTCGCGGCGCTCTCCGAGGCCCGCGCAGCAGCCGATCCGGCGGATGCGGTGTCGCAGTACGAGGCGATCAACGAGCAGCTCGCCACGTTCATCCCCGGCGTGCCGCTCGCGCACCCGGCGCCCTCGCTGGCGTTCAGCGAGCGCGTCGCGAGCTACCCGGTCAGCCCGGTGAACGACGAGGTCTACAACCTCATCGAGCTCACCGACTGATCTGAGCTGTCCGCTGCGCCGCCGCCCCTGCGGCGCAGCGCTCCGCGCGACCGAGCGCGGTCGCTCACGCTCCACCATCGAGGGGAGGGGCCGCGAGGCCCCTCCCCTCGACCCGTCCTGAAAGGACTCGATGCTCCGCGTCATCGGCAAACGCCTGCTGCTGCTGGTCCCCACCCTGCTCGGCCTCTCGATCCTGCTCTTCGCCTGGGTGCGCGCGCTGCCGGGCGGTCCCGCATCCGCTCTGCTCGGCGAGCGCGCGACGCCCGAGGCGATCGCGCAGATCAACGAGGCCTACGGCTTCGACCGCCCGCTCATCGAGCAGTACTTCACCTACATCGGCCGGCTGCTCACCGGCGACTTCGGCAACTCGGTGCAGACCAACCGCCCGGTGCTCGACGAGTTCGCCACCCGGTTCCCGGCCACGGTCGAGCTCGCAATCGTCGCGCTGGTGATCGCCATCGCCGTGGGCATCCCGCTCGGCTACCTCGGCGCCAAGTACTACGGCAAGGCGCTCGACCACGTCTCGGTCGTCGTCAGCCTGCTCGGCGTGACGATCCCCGTGTTCTTCCTGGCCTTCATCCTCAAGTGGATCTTCGCCGTGCAGCTGGGCTGGTTCCCGCCGGACGGACGGCAGGACGTGCGCATCGACGCGACCCACGCCACCGGCTACTACGTGCTCGACGGGCTGCTCACCGGCGAGCTCGACGCGGCCTGGGACGCGATCGTGCACCTCGTGCTGCCCGGGCTGGCGCTCGCCTCCATCCCGCTCGCGATCATCGCCCGCATCACCCGGGCCAGCGTGCTGCAGGTCTATGGCGCCGACTACGTGCGCACCGCACGGGCGAAGGGGCTGCTGCCGCGCATCATCCGCGACCGCTACATCCTGCGCAACGCGATGCTGCCGGTCGTCACCACGATCGGCCTGCAGCTGGGCCTGCTCATCTCGGGCGCCGTGCTCACCGAGACGGTGTTCAACTTCGCCGGCATCGGCCAGTTCCTGGCCGACGCGGTGTTCCGTCGCGACTTCCCCGTGCTGCAGGGCTTCATCATCTTCATCGCGATCCTCTACTCGCTGATCAACCTCATCGTCGACGTCAGCTACAGCCTCATCGACCCCAGGGTGCGTGTGCAATGACCGCTCTTCCCCCCTCCCCCGCGACCGCCGGCGCCGCGCCCGGAGCGCCGTCCTCGGGCGCCGACACCGGCACGAGCCGCTGGCGCGACGCCTGGCGCAGGCTGCGCCGCAACCCGCAGGGCATCGCGGGCGCCGTCATCGTCGGGCTCTTCGTGCTCGTCGCCGTGCTCGCACCGCTGCTCGCCCCCTACGCGGGCACCGCGCTGCCCGGCCGCGCCGAGATCACGCCGACCGGCATCCCCGGCATCGGCGAGGTGCCGGGCTTCCCGCTCGGCCTCGACCGCTTCGGCGGCGACGTGCTCTCCAAGCTCATCTGGGGCGCGCAGGCCTCGCTGATCATCGGCCTCGTCTCGACCGCCTTCGGCCTCATCGGCGGCATGCTGCTCGGCGCCATCGCCGGCACCTTCCGCGGCTGGGTCGATGCGGCGATCATGCGCGTCGTCGACATCCTGCTCTCGGTGCCGAACCTGCTGCTCGCGGTGAGCATCGCAGCGGTGCTCGGCCAGACGCCCAGCGCCGTGATGATCGCCATCGGCGCGAGCCAGGTGCCGATCTTCGCGCGTCTGCTGCGCTCGACGATGCTCGCCCAGTCCTCGAGTGACTACGTGCTCGCCGCCCGCACGCTCGGGCTCGGCAAGGGCGCGATCACCATCAACCACGTGCTGCCCAACAGCATGGGGCCGGTCATCGTGCAGGGCACGCTGACCCTGGCCACCGCGGTGATCGAGGCCGCTGCGCTGTCGTTCCTGGGCCTCGGCGGCGGCCGGCCGGAGACCGCTGAGTGGGGGCGGATGCTCACCTACGCCCAGAACGAGCTCGCGATCGCGCCGCAGCTGGCCTTCCTGCCCGGCATCTGCATCGCCATCACCGCGCTGGGCTTCACCCTGCTCGGCGAGGCCCTGCGCGAGGCCCTCGACCCGCGCTCCGGCGCCCGGTAGACGACGCTCCGCCCGGCGCCCCTCTTCGTCTCCTCGCCCGACCCGACCCGACCCGGCTCGGCTCGGCTCTGCTCGGCTCGGCTCGGCTCGGCTCGGCTCGGTGCGATTCGGAGGAGATCGACCCGGCTCGCACGCGCTCGAGCCGGTTCTTCGGGCCTGTGCGTCTCAAGATGGAGACGTTTTCCTCCGAATCGAACCACGCAGAGCTCCCCGATGCGCCCGAGCCGGCCGGGTCAGCGCATCCGTCCGTCCTCGTGCGCTTCGACGGGGAGCGGATGCGCCTGTTCCGGTCACGCACGATGCCCCGTCGCGGACTGGTGCGATTCGGAGGAGATCCGGGCTCTTCGGCAGGCTGAGTGCCTGGAATTGAGCGCGATGAGGTGTTCGACGTGAGCCGATTTCCTCCGAATGGTGCGGAGCCGCCTCGATGGACCTGGCGCGAACGGGTCGAGGCGGGCGGCGTGACGCGGCTCCGCGAGAGCGGCTGGGCCGGCTACGCCGGGCGGCGGGCGCCCGGGATCGCGGCGAGGAGGCGCTTCGTGTAGTCGTGGCGCGGGGCCGTGAAGATCTGCTCGGTGGGGCCGGCCTCGACGAGCTCGCCGTCCTTCATGACGCCGACGAGGTCGCTGATCTGGCGCACCACCGCGAGGTCGTGGCTGATGAAGAGGTAGCTCAGGCCGAGGTCGCGCTGCAGCTCGGCGAGCAGGTCGAGGATCTGGGCCTGCACGAGCACGTCGAGGGCCGAGACCGGCTCGTCGCAGACGATGAGCTCGGGCTGCAGCGCGATGGCGCGGGCGATGGCGACGCGCTGGCGCTGGCCGCCGGAGAGCTCGGCCGGGTAGCGCGTCGCGGTGCCGGCCGGCAGCGCCACCTGCTCGAGCAGCTCGCGCACACGGGTGCGGCGCTCGGCGGCGGTGCCGCGGCGGTGGAACTTGAGGGGCTCCTCGATGATGCGACCGACCGTGTACGACGGGTCGAGCGAGGAGTACGGGTCCTGGAAGATCGGCTGCACCCGCTGGCGGAAGTCGCGCAGCTCGCGCTTGCCGAAGGTCGCGAGGTCGCGTCCGTCGAAGCTGATGGTGCCGCTGGTCGGCTCGACCACCTGGAGCAGCATGCGCGCGGTGGTGGTCTTGCCCGATCCGGACTCCCCCACGATCGCGACGGTGCTGCCGCGCGGGATGTCGAGGCTCACCGCCTTCGCCGCGGTGAAGTCCTCCCTGCGACCGCGGATCGGGTAGATCTTCGTGAGGTCGCGCAGCTGCACGATGTCGTCGCCGACGGCGAGCTCGCGCCGAGCCCGCGGCACGGTGGTGACGCCCGGGGCCGCGGCGACGAGCCGCTGCGTGTACTCGTGCTGCGGGTTCGCGAGGATCTCGGCGGCCGGCCCGGTCTCGACGATGCGGCCGCGGTGCATCACGGCGACCCGCTGGGCGCGCTCCGCTGCGAGGCCGAGGTCGTGGGTGATGAGCAGCACGCTCGTGCCGAGCTCGGCGGTCATCGCATCGATCTGGTCGAGGATCACCTTCTGCAGCGTCACGTCGAGCGCGCTGGTCGGCTCGTCGGCCACGAGCAGCCGCGGCCGGCAGGCGAGCCCGATCGCGATGAGCACGCGCTGGCGCATGCCGCCTGAGAGCTCGTGCGGGTACTGCTTGGCGCGCCGCTCGGCGTCGTTCAGCCCGGCGCGCTCGAGGGCCTCGACGACCTTCGCGTCCGCATCAGCTCGGGTGGCGTGGCCGTGGGCCAGCAGCACCTCGGCGACCTGCACACCCACCTTCGAGACGGGGTTGAGGTTCGACATCGGGTCCTGCGGCACGAGGCCGATGGCGCCACCGCGCAGCTGGCGCAGCTTCGACTCGGCCAGTCCGACCAGCTCGGTGCCGTCGAAGCGGATGGAGCCCTGCGTGACGCGCCCGGTGCCCGGCAGCAGGCCGAGCACGCTCATCGCGGTGGTCGACTTGCCGCTGCCGGATTCCCCGACGATGGCGACCGTCTCGCCGACGGCGATGTCGAGGTCGACGCCGATGACGGCGTCCGCGAAGCCGCTCGAGGTCTCGAAGCCGACCGAGAGGTCGCGGATGCTGAGCAGCGGCGCCGATGCGTTCATCCGCCCAGTCTGCACGACCCCCGCGCGAGGGGCGCGGTCCGCGCGGCAGGTTTTACGAGACCGTCACGCGGGGACGTCGTCGAGGGTCTTCTCGATCTTCGCGAGCCGCAGGTCGATCGAGTCGAGCTTCTCGAGCAGGCGGCGATCGCCCTCGACCCCCGCGGAGAGCGCGGCGATCTTCTGCTTGTGCTCGGTGATGGTGCTGATCACGGCCATCGTCAGGCCGAAGGCCATGCCGGCGAAGATGATCCAGACGAACCAGGGCAGCTGCTCCATGATGTTCACTCCTCGGTTGCGGGCGAGGTGCTGGCGGCGATCGCCGCGGTCACCACCGCCGGGGTCAGACGCACGTCGAACGGCTCGACGTCGTAGTACTTGAGGGCCTTGCCGTCGGCGCCGAGCTCGTGGCGTCCGCGCACGAAGCCGGCCTCCTCGAGCCTGGTCAGGTGCATGTAGAGCAGCGGGCGGCTCATGCCCATGCGGCGGGCCAGCTCGCTGACGTGCAGGGTCTCCCGCTCGAGCATCGCGAGCACCCGCAGGCGGGGCTCGCTGGCCACCGCGGCGAGGCGCGCGACCAGCTGCTCGACCGTCATCCCGCACCTCCTTACGCGTTAGTGGGCACTGTCACCTGTCAGGAACTTATTACGGGTGTCAGCGGATGCGCAAGGAGCTTTTCTTCACAGGCTGTCGATTCCGCATCCGCTCATTCGACGCCAGAGTGTGAGGGAGCGGGAGACGCTCCCCGGAACCGGAGGATCGAGACCATGAAGTACATGCTGATCATGCGCACCACCGACGAGGCGCTCGCGGCCTCGGCCGAGCTCGACTTCGAGCAGATCATCGCCGACATGGGGCGCTACAACGAGTCGATGATCAACGCCGGCGTGCTCGCCGGCGGTGACGGGCTCACCCCGGCCGAGGAGGGTGTCGTCGTGGACTTCACCGCCGACGCCCCGATCGTGACCGACGGGCCGTACGGCGAGACCAAGGAGCTCTTCAACGGCTTCTGGATCCTCGACGTCAAGGACCAGGCCGAGGCCGTGGAGTGGGCCAAGCGCGCGCCGCTCGGCGCCGGCGACAAGCTCGAGGTGCGCCGCATCACCGGCGTCGAGGACTTCCCCGCCGACAACGAGTGGATCCAGAAGGAGGCCGAGTGGCGCGCCGCCGGTGAGGGCGAGCCGAAGGCCTGAGATGAGCGCCTCGGCCGAGGTCGCCGCCATCTGGCGCATCGAGTCCGCCCGCATCGTCGGCGGCCTCACGCGCTGGTGCGGCGACCTCGACCTCGCCGAGGACCTCGCCCAGGAGGCGGTGGCCGAGGCGCTGGAGCAGTGGCCCGCATCCGGTCGCCCCGCGAATCCCGGCGCGTGGCTCATGACGGTGGCGAAGCGGCGCGGCATCGACGGCTTCCGCCGCCGCGAGCGGCTCGACGAGCGGCACGCGCTGCTCGCCGGCGAGCTGCGCATCGAGCCTGCGCAGCGGGAGGCCGACGAGCTCGACGACGACGTGCTGCGGTTGATCTTCACCGCCTGCCACCCCGTGCTCGCCCGTGAGGCGCAGGTCGCGCTGACCCTGCGCGTGGTCGGTGGGCTCACGAGCGAGGAGATCGCCCGCGCGCTGCTCGTGCCGACCGCCACGCTGCAGCAGCGGATCGTGCGCGCGAAGAAGACCCTCGGCGCCGCGGCCGTGCCCTTCGCGGTGCCCGGTCCCGAGGAGTTCCGCGCGCGTCTCGGCACCGTGCTCAGCGTGCTCTACCTCGTCTACAACGAGGGCTACGCGGCGACCGCCGGCGGCGACTGGATGCGCCCCGAGCTCGCCCGCGAGGCGCTGCGGCTGGCGCGCATCGTCGCGCAGCTGCTGCCGCGCGAGCCCGAGGCGCACGCGCTCGTCGCGCTCATGGAGCTGCAGTCCTCGCGCTTCGGTGCGCGCACCGCGCCGGGCGGCGAGCCGATCCTGCTCGCCGACCAGGACCGCGGTCGCTGGGACCGCGCGCAGATCGGCCGGGGCCTCGCGGCCCTGGAGCGAGCGGATGCGCTGGGCCGCGGCCGCGGCGCCTACGGACTGCAGGCCGCGATCGCCGCCTGCCACGCCTCCGCCGCCCGCTTCGAGGACACCGACTGGCACCGCATCGTGCTGCTCTACGAGGCGCTCGGCAACCTGGCGCCCTCGCCGGTGGTCGACCTCAACCGCGCAGTCGCGGTGTCGATGGCGACCGGCCCGGCGACCGCACTGCAGCTCGTCGACGAGCTGGCCGCATCCGGGTCCCTGCGGGGGTACCACCTGCTGCCGAGCGTGCGCGGCGAGCTGCTCGCGCAGCTGGGTCGATCGGATGAGGCCCGCGCGGCCTTCGAGGAGGCGGCCCACCTCACGGGCAACGACCGCGAGCGCTCGGTGCTGCTCGGCAAGGCCGCGGCGCAGGGCTGAGCTACGCCAGCAGCCGCTCGATCACGCCCGCGAGCTGCCGCGGCTGCTCGAGCATGGGCAGGTGCCCGCCGCCGACCGTGTCGGTCGCGGCGTCGAGCACCCGCGCGAAGCCGCGCTGCAGCTCGGGCGGCACGACCGGGTCGGCCGTGGTGAAGACGTAGGCGCGGCGCTCGGGCAGCACGAGGCGCTCGAGCGGGTCGCGGTAGACGCCCTCGGCGACGTTGACTGTCTCGGCGCGCAACCGCGCGGTCGTCGCGCGGTCGAGGCCGCCGTCGTACTTGGCGAGCGGCGGATGCACGCCGCCGCCCTTCACCGCCCGCTTCGCCGAGACGCTGGCCGGGAACGGCACCGTGTCGAGGTAGGAGCGACCCTGCCGCGGGAACACCGCGGCGATGCCGACGATCGCGGCCACCGACTCCGGGTCGAGCCGCGCCATCTCGGCGGCGATCACGCCGGCAGCGCCGTGCGCGACGATGCCGAAGCGGCCCTCGGGGGCGAGCTCGAAGGCGGCGACCGCGGCCGAGCGCAGGTCGACGCCGAGCCCCGCGGGCACGGTGGTACCGCCGCCGAGGCCGTCGCGCACGCCGTCCCAGATCCACGCGGGCAGGCCGGCGCCGGCGAGGAAGAGCAGGGGGGTGCGTGGGGCCATGCTGGCCAGGCTATGGCCTCAGCGCACCGGCCGTTCGCTGAAGCCGGCCTTGACGGCCTGCGCGAAGGCGCCGGGCAGCGCGTCGAGGAAGGCGTGCACGTCGTCAGCGGTCGTCGTCGCTCCGAGCGAGACGCGCACCGCGCCGCGAGCCTCCTCCTCGGGCAGGCCCATCGCGAGCAGCACGTGGCTCGTCTCGCTGACCCCCGCCTGGCAGGCCGAGCCGGTCGAGATCGCGACGCCGGCCATGTCGAGCAGGAAGAGCATCGAGTCGCCCTGGGTGCCGGGGAAGGTGAAGTGCGCGTTGCCGGGCAGCCGCTCGATCACGTCGCCGCGGAAGGTGGCCTCGGGCACGACGCGCGAGACGCCGCGCACCAGGCGGTGGCGCAGCTCGAGCAGGTCGTCGACATCCGGGTCGGCCGCGCGGTCGGCGGCGACGGCGAAGGCCACCGCGGCGGCCGCGTCCTGGGTGCCGGAGCGCATCCGCCGCTGCTGCCCGCCGCCGTGCAGCAGGGGCACCACGGTGGCGTCGCGGGCGAGCACGAGCGCGCCGATGCCGACTGGCCCGCCGATCTTGTGCGCGCTCACGCTCATGGCCGCCAGGCCCGAGCCGTGGAAGCGCAGCGGCAGCTGGCCGTAGGCGGCCACGGCGTCGGCGTGCACGGGCACCCCGTGCTCCGCGGCGAGCGCCGCGGCCCGCTCGACCGGCTGGATCGTGCCGACCTCGTTGTTGGCCCACAGCAGCGTGAGCAGGGCGATGTCGTCGTGCGCGGCGAGGGCCGCCTCGAGGGCGTCCAAGCGGATGCGGCCGCGCCCGTCGAGCGGGATCCACTCGATGATCGCGCCCTCCGAGCGCTCCAGCCACTCGACGGTGTCCATGGTGGCGTGGTGCTCGCCCTCGGGCACGAGGATGCGGCGCCCCTGCTCCTTGCGCGCCCAGAAGAGGCCCTTGATCGCGAGGTTGATCGACTCGGTGCCGCCGGAGGTCAGCAGCACCTCGATCGCGTCGCAGCCCAGGGAGGCGGCGATCCGCTCGCGGGACTCCTCGAGCATCCGCTTCGCCTGCTGGCCCGGCGTGTGGATGGAGGCCGGGTTGCCGACCAGGCGCAGGGCCTCGGCGTAGGCGTCGATGGCCTCGGGCAGCATCGGCGTGGTCGCCGCGTGGTCGAGATAGACGGACACGGTACCTCCGAACTCGCGTCACGGGACCGTCACACGCACTGACTACCCTAAGGGCCATGTCCCCCGCAGACCCCCTCCGGAACCTCGGCGTCGTCACGACCCCCAAGGGCCCCGAGCTGCGCGTGTGGTCGGCCTCCGCCACGGCGATGGAGCTCTGCCTCTTCGCCGCCGACGATCCCGCCAGCATCGAGTTCACCAAGCCCATGACGGTCGACGCCCACGGCGTCTGGTCCGCGCGCACCAGCCGCCTCTCCCCAGGCCGGCAGTACTCGATCCGCGCGACCGGGCCCACCGAGCCGCAGCACCGCTTCAACCCCCACCGGCACCTGCTCGACCCCTACGCGAAGGCCGTCGTGCCCTCGCCCGAGGGCGGCTGGCGCAGCGAGGTCGTCGACACCGCGTTCGACTGGGAGGGCGTGACCCGCCCGCGCATCGACGCCGACCGCCGGGTGATCTACGAGGCGCACCTCAAGGGCCTCAGCGCGCTCAACGAGGCGCTGCCCGAGCACCTGCGCGGCACCTACGCCGGTCTCGCGCACGACGAGACGATCCGCTACCTCAAGGACCTCGGCGTCACGAGCGTCGAGCTGCTGCCCGTGCACGCCTTCACGAGCGAGGACCGCCTGCTGCGGCAGGGCATGGTCAACTACTGGGGCTACAACACCCTCGGCTTCTTCGCCCCGCACGCGCCCTACGCCACCGAGGCGGCGCGGGCGGCCGGGCCCGACGAGGTGCTACGCGAGTTCAAGGGCATGGTCAAGGCGCTGCACCGCGCCGGCCTCGAGGTGATCCTCGACGTGGTCTACAACCACACCGCCGAGGAGGGCGTGCTCGGCCCGACCTCGAGCCTGCGCGGCATCGACAACGCGCACTACTACCGGCAGACGGATGCGGGCGACTACATCGACGTCACCGGCGTCGGCAACACGGTGAACACGGCGGTGCCGGCCGTGCAGCGCATGGTGCTCGACAGCCTGCGCTACTGGGCCACCGAGTGCCGGGTCGACGGCTTCCGCTTCGACCTGGCGGCCACGCTGGGGCGCAACGAGAAGGTCGAGTACGACCGGGAGCATCCGCTCATCAACGCCATCGTGACCGACCCGGAACTGCGCGACCTCGCGCTCATCGCCGAGCCCTGGGACGTGGGCCTCGGCGGCTGGCAGACCGGCAACTTCCCCGACGGCTGGGCCGAGTGGAACGACCGCTACCGCGACCGGATGCGGGACTTCTGGCTCACGGACATCTCGCGCGCCCGGCACACCGGCGACGCGGGCAGCGGCATCGGCCGCTTCGCGACCCGCTTCGCCGGCAGCTCGATGACCTTCGCGCGCGAGCGCGGGCCGCTCGCGAGCGTCAACTTCATCACCGCCCACGACGGCTTCACCCTGCGCGACCTCGTCAGCTACAACGTGAAGCACAACCTGCTCAACGGCGAGAACAACCGCGACGGCTCGACGAACAACAACTCCTACAACTTCGGCTGGGAGGGCCCGAGCGCGGACGAGGGCATCGAGCGCGTGCGCCGCAAGACGATGCGCAACCTGCTCGGCACGCTGCTGCTGAGCTCGGGCGTGCCCATGCTCACCGCGGGCGACGAGTTCGGTCGCAGCCAGGGCGGCAACAACAACGCCTACGTGCAGGACGGCCCGACCGCGTGGGTGCACTGGACCGAGCGCGAGCAGTGGCAGAACGACCTCTGGCGCACGACGCAGCGGCTGCTGCGCTTGCGCCGCGAGCACCCGGCGCTGCGGCCCATCCGCTACGGCCAGGCCGGTGAGGTCGTGCCGAGCGCCTCGAAGATGCTGTGGTTCGACGCCCTGGGCGGCTCGATGAGCGAGGAGGAGTGGAACAACCCCTCCAACCGCACGCTGCAGTACCTGGCGGAGTCGACGCCCGAGACCGAGGCCATCGACCGCATCCTGCTCGTCGTGCACGCGCTCGAGGACGACACCCTCGTGCGCCTGCCGCACTACGAGGGCTACGAGGGCTACCAGCTGCTCTGGGACAGCGCCGAGGAGTCGCCGCGCGACATCGACGGGCACCTCGAGGAGTTCGTGCCCGGCCAGCTGCTGCAGATGACGGGCACCTCCATGCGGCTGTACCGGGCTCGCGTGTAGTTCAGACCGAGGGCACCTCGGCGACCGCGATCTGGCCGCCCTCGAGCGAGCGGATCGCCACGGCCGCGACGTCCTCGCGCAGCACCGCGGCGTTGAGCCGGCAGTCGATGGGCACGGCGGAGCCCAGGAAGGTGCCCGACTCGTACTCGGCGCCGTCCTCGCCGACCACCACCACCGTGAAGGCCGCGCCCCGGGCGAGCCCCTCGACCGTCAGCACCGTCTCGGTGCCCCAGGTGTGCGCGACGAGAGCGCCGTCGATGTCGACCGAGGCGGGCGCTCCGGCGAAATCGACCTCCTCGATCGCGCCCAGGGTGCCGGGCGGCCCCTCGACCGCGCCGCGCGGTGCGGTGAGCAGGGCGCCGCCGCCCAGGCCGACGGCCACGCAGGCGGCCGCGCCGACGAGCAGCAGCAGCGGGCGCAGCCCGCGGCGGGACGAGCGGATGGGGGTGACGGGCGCGGCGGACGGGAGCTGCGCATCCGCTCGGTCATCGGGCGCCGGTGCGGGTTCGGGAACTGCGGCGAGACCGGGTGCCGCTGCCGGCGCCGGCGCGTCCGCGTCATCTGCGTCGATCGCGGCGATGCGCGCGGCGAGCGCCGCGCTCGGCGCGACGTCGTCCCAGCGCTCCACCGCGGGCAGGCCGCCGACGAGCGCCGAGAGCTCGGCGAACTCGGCGTCGACGGACGGGTCCGCGACGCGCAGCGCATCGAGCTCGGCGCCCTCCTCGGGCGTGAGCTCTCCGGAGAGGGCGGCGGCGATCAGCTCCGCCCGGCGGTCGGGTTCGAGGTCGTTCATGGGGTGGGGTCCACTTCGTCGAGAGCGGTGCGCAGGGCCCGCAGCGCGTAGAAGACGCGCGTGCGGAGGGTCGCCACGGGCACGCCGGTCAGCTGCGAGTACTCCTGGTAGCTGAGGCCGGACACATGGATGGCGACGACCGCATCGCGGTGCGGCGCGCTGAGCTGGGCGAGGCCGTCGACGATGCCGATGCGCTCGAGCGGATCGGTCGACGTCACGGGCTCGGGGGCGTCGTGCTGGGGCACGAGCTGCGGGGTGCGGGCGCGGGCGCGGTACGCGTCGAGCACGACCCGGCGGATGATCGCGAAGAGCCAGGTGCGCACGCTGCCGCGCTCGCCGTCGAAGCTCTCGCGCGCCCGCCAGGCGCGCAGGAAGGCCTCCTGCACGCAGTCCTCGGCGAGCGGGCGGTCGCGCAGCGCGTTGACCGCGAAGCCGAGCAGCGAGGGGCCGTGCTCGTCGAATGCCGCGCGCAGGTCGAAGGCGGGCGGGCGCTCGCTCATCGGGCTCCATCCTGCCGCGCCGGGGGTCGCGACGATCGTCATCGTTCGACCTCCAGACTATTGCGCGGTTCCCGCTCTCCACCGGGGTCTACGCCGGAGGGCGGCGCCGCGTTCATCGGAACTTTCTCGGGAACCGGATGAACGCATCCGCTCCCCCGCGCGTACGCCCTGTCGAGCAGCCCCATCCGGGGGAGGCCCGTCGAGAGGTCCAGCCAGCATGTCGAAGCAGCGAACCATCCGAAACCTGACCATCGGCGGCGCCGCGGCCGCCGCCCTCGCGCTGGGGGCGACGACGCCCGCGGCTGCGGAGACCGCCGTTCCGGAGCCCGCCACGTTCACGAGCGCCTTCGTCGTGAACGCCACGCCCGGCGAGGTGATCGGCACGAACGGCGCATCCGCCCCCGGCGAGACCGGCGCTGCGGGCGTCTTCGAGTTCCGCATCAACTCCGACCTCGAGATCATCTGCTACGACATCACGCTCACCGACGTCACCGGCGCCTACCAGAGCATGGCGAAGACCTCCACGCACATCCACGAGGCCGCGTTCGGCGCCAGCGGCCCGCCCCGCATCGCGTTCCCGGACCCCGCGCCGGTCAATGGCGACGAGGCGCTGCGCAATTCCAGCGGCTGCCTGCAGGGACCGTTCACCACCGGCATCGTGAACAACGGCGTCGACACGGGCACCGGCTTCACGCTCGCGCAGATCGAGGCGAACCCGGCCGGCTTCACCGGCGACTCGCACACCGCGAACTTCGTGCCCGGCGTCGTGCGCGGCCAGCTCGCGGCCGTGCCGCTGCCCGGCGGTGAGAGCCCGGCGCCGAGCCCGGAGCCCAGCGCGCCGGCCCCTGCCCCGTCGCCCTCCACCCAGGCGCCCGCACCCGGCGCCGGTAACGGCTCCGGAACCGGCACCGGAACCGGCACCGACCGCCTCGCCGAGACCGGCGTGCAGCCCGGCGAGATCGCTGGCTTCGTGTTCGGCGGCCTCGCCATCGCGGCCGGCGCCGGCCTCGTGATCGCCCGCCGCCGCGCGACCCGCGCCTGACGGCTCGGCGGGTGCGCATCCACGATGCGCACCCGCCCCTCCGTCGAGCGGATGATCCTGCGCTTCGCGGTGCGAACCGTCCACCGGCGCCTCGTAGAGTGAGGGGCACGCTGCACGGAGGGGGTTCCATGAGCGAGCAGGAGGGCGCCGCCCGGCGCCGACGGGTCTCCGTGAACCCGTGGGTGCTCGCGCTGCACGTCGGCGGAGCCGCTCTGATCGTGCTCGGCATCGTGCTGCACGTGCAGTACTGGCAGACCTCGATGCTCGGCATGTACGGCGGGTACGGCATGGCGCTCGATCCGCTCGTCGACCAGGACGCCTACGAACGCGGCCTCGCGACCGGCCAGCTGGCCGTCGAGCTCGTGCCCGTGACCATCGGCGCCGGCATCGCGGCCATGCTCGGCGCCCTCGCGCTGCAGGCCGTCACCTGGGAGCAGCGGATGCGGATGCGGGCTGCTGCGTGAGCGATCCGCGTTACCAGTCCGCGTTCCAGCGGCCCGGCTCGGCGGCGCCGGACGGCATCGACCATCCGAGCCCGGCGCCGACCCGCTCGAGGGCGCCTGCGCCTGCATCGCGGGACTCGGCGCCGACCGCGCGCCCGGCCGTCGCGGAACCTGTGCCGGAGGGCCGACCGCGCCCATCCGCTCGTCGGACCGCGGCTGAGGATGCGGAGCGCAGCGGCAATCGCATCGTGCTGCTCGGCGGCGCCGTAGAGGACGAGCTCGTCGAGGCCCCGGCGTCGCAGCGCAACCTCGCGCTCGGCGGCCTCTACGCCCTCGCCGCAGTACTGCTCGCTCTCGCGCTGCTCGGCGGCCTGTGGTCGCAGGGCATGCTGCGCGGTGTCGACAGCTACGGCAGCTCGGTGAATCCCGACGGCCTGGCCGTGCTCTCCTTCAACGGCACCGAGACCGGCACTGTCGGCTTCGCGCGGCTGCTCGTGCAGCTCGCCCCCACGACCCTCGCCCTCGGCGTGCTCGCGCTCCTCGTCGCGATCGCGCTGCCCGTCCTGACCAGGAGGCCCCGTTGAACATCCCCGAAGCCCAGCAGCTGGCAGGCCGCATCCTCGACGAGGTGCGCAAGGTCATCGACGGCAAGCCGGAGGCCACCCGCACCGCGCTGACCGTCATGCTCGCCGAGGGCCACCTGCTGCTCGAGGACGTGCCCGGCGTCGGCAAGACGATGCTCGCCAAGGCGCTCTCCCGCTCGGTGGGCGGCACCATCAGCCGCATACAGTTCACCCCCGACCTGCTGCCCAGCGACGTGACCGGCGTGTCGATCTACGACCAGCGCCAGGGCTCCTTCGTCTTCCAGCGCGGCGCCGTCTTCGCCAACGTGGTGATCGGCGACGAGATCAACCGCGCCTCGCCCAAGACCCAGTCCGCGCTGCTCGAGGCCATGGCCGAGCGGCAGGTGACCGTCGACGGCGTCACCCACGAGCTGCCGAACCCCTTCCTCGTCGTGGCGACGCAGAACCCCGTCGAGATGGACGGCACCTACGCGCTGCCCGAGGCGCAGCGCGACCGCTTCCTCGCCCGCATCTCGCTCGGCTACCCCGACACCGCGGCAGAGCTCGAGATGCTGCGCCACCGCGGCACGAGCGACCCGCTCGACCAGGTGCGCCCCGTGGTCTCGGTGACGCAGCTGCAGGCGATGATCGCCGCGGCGCGCGACGTCTTCATCGCGCCGCCGGTCGAGCAGTACCTCGTCGACCTCGTGCACGCCACCCGCGACCACCCCGACCTGCGCCTCGGCGCCAGCCCCCGAGCCACGCTGCACCTCGTGCGCGCCGTCAAGGCGAAGGCGCTGCTCGACGGCCGGGACTTCGTGCTGCCCGACGACGTCGCCGCGCTCGCGGTGCCCGTGCTGGCGCACCGGATGCTGCCGATCCGCCAGTCGCTCTCGCTGAGCGGGCTCGGCGAGATGGACTTCCTCGAGGTGGTCGTGCAGGGCCTGCTCAACCGCGTCCCCGTGCCGACGGCCTGAGCCGCGTGCCCCGTCCCTCGAAGGTGCCGCAGCCCGCGGGCACCCCGCGCAGCCGCCGTTCGGCGGAGCGCCGTCGCGCCCGCGTGCGCGGGATCGCGGGCTCCGCATCCGCTCGCCGTCGTCGCCGGCTGCCGCACTGGGCGGTGCGCCCGACGCTGCGCGGGGCCGCAGTGGCGCTCGCGGGCGTCGCGCTGCTCACCGGCGGCACGCTGCAGAGCTCGACCGTGCTCGGCTACGCGGGCGCGCTGCTCATCGCCGCCGCAGCTCTCTCGGTGCTGACCGCGGCAGTGCTGCGGCCGCGCCTCGAAGTGGAGCGGCGGCTCGACCGCGGCCTCGTGCCGGCCGGCGGTGCCGTGGAGCTGCGCCTCCAGCTGCGCAACCCGAGGCTGCTGGCGACGCCGCCGGCGGACTGGACCGACCGCTTCGACGACCCCTTCACCCACGATGCGACAGGGCGCACGCCGAGCATCCCGGGCCGCGGCGCCGGCACCGCCGAGATCGCGTACCGCATCGAGACGAGCGAGCGCGGCGACTACACGGTGGGGCCGTTCCGCGTCGTGGTGACCGATCCGCTCGGGCTGGCACGCGCCGAGCGCAGCGCGCC